>OGHJ01003750.1_pt1 | contig 10584 bp, 20 predicted proteins | sample 1571351 | NCBI WGS metagenome assembly OGHJ01 (sample SAMEA2582037, study PRJEB24529) | metagenome | biome: Human gut stool | place: China | collected 2011 | reverse complement strand
TTCGTTTTGAATTAAAGTATATCGTGTTTACACTACCGTCTGCGAACGGTATATCTAATGCATAATCACCGCATACCTCACGTGCATAATCACCGCATACCTCACGGATTTTTAATTTATTATCCATCATCATTTTTCACTCTCCTTACCTGTTTTATTTTGATTTTCAAAGTAAAATTCAATTGGATTGTCCGTCTTTTTAATCAATCCGTACTTTACAGCTAATCGAAAAATAAAGACCTTTTCGAGCCTCGAAAGCAACTTTCCTAATTCTTTTTTAAAATCTTCGACTGTCCTTGTCGATTTGTAAAAATTGCACATTCGACAAGCAGGATTGTAGTTTTCGATATCATTTTCGCCTTTATACCAATAAACACTAACAATATGATCGACTTGCATATCCTTTAGTTCAAGTTTACAACCACAATATGCACAATGGCCGTTGTATTTATCATAAACTTTAAGCCTTATGGACTTAGATATATTTTTTCTGGTTGCCAATCTATATCACCTCAATTCTATATTAATCGTACAAACCGAGCGGTTTAATTTTTCTTGCGGCGATTTGCGCTACAAACTCTCCGTAGCTGTAGTTTGTGCCGTGTTTTTTATTGTAGTCAGTACAATAAAGACACATTCGGTCCAATCGGTCAAGTTTCTTCTTTCTGCCTCGTTTCTTTTTTTCTTCACTCATTTATATCACCTAATTTCAAATACTTTAATATTTTTTTGCTCGCTTCTTCGCAACCATAACATACAGCGACCGCGTAGCCTTGTTCATTAAGGCTTTTAAGCCATTCGGTTTGTTTTTCGGTTGGCTTGTTTTTACCGTATTTTAATTCGATAAACAATCCGTGATAGCCTCCACGGCTGACAGGCAGAAACAAGTCAGGCACACCTGCTTTCACTCCCTGCCTTTTTAGGTTGGCCGCTTCAAGTTTATTTCGACTGCCACCGTTTGGAATGTGAAACATCAAATCAACTTCTGGATATTCTGTTCTGATGAAAGTTGTCCACTGAAATAACTTCCGCTGTTGGTCAGCCTCATACTGTTTCATCGGCATTCCCTTTCTTGTTCTTTAAAATGATTTCGCTTTCAAAATACAATGACCGCAACTGTTTTACAAAGTCATCGTCAACTATTTCGTATGCGCAAATAAAACCGTATGCAACCATTCCAAACTTAACAGCAAAGTAAGGTGTTCCTTTAATGTCTTTTCGTAATGTAAGCACCATTGTTTCATTTGGTGTGTCCGTGAAAGGGTTGAGATATGTGCGGTCAATAAACATCAAGCCTTCTTCCGTGCTTATCGGTAGCATTACTTTTCCGTCATATACAATGCTTATATCCCACATTTCGGCAACTGATTCGTTCTGAGTGCAATCTTCCACATTAATTAACGGTTTGCTTTGGCTGATCGTAAAGCTAATCTTATCTCTCTGTGCATCGTTAATGTCATAGAGTTTGCATATGTAATCCTCGTTGAGCCGTGGCAGACCAAAGATAGGATAAACTGCATATCCGTCTGACAACCATTGCTCGCCGACATCATTACAAAAGATTGAAATGTTTTTATTTTTCTTGCATATGTCAAATGCTTTTTTTATTTTCATTGTTTCACCTCTTCATTGCGTTGTATATTTCGGGTTCTAAATCAAATGTTCTTCCGATATATCTAACTTCGTCGAAATTAAAAAACTGATTATATCCATTTTTATTAACTTTGATAACATTGTTGTTTATTGCATAATCAGAAACATCATCAATATATATGCTTGAACCGTCTTTAAATTTTATTGTGATTGTGTTTACATACATCTTTTCGCCTAATGCGGAACATCTGCACATGCTCCGCTTTTACAATGTCAGAATTTATTTAAAGAGGAGTAAAATGAGGGTTATATAACGAGCTGTGCAGAGCTTGTTATCTATTGGCTTTTTTCGGGCATCTGCACCTGCCCGAATCGGTAATATTACTGAAAGAAAGGTATGTATATAATTTATCAAAAGAGGGAATCTATAATCTCGCTGTGCAGAGCGTGATTAACTTATTAAATTTGCCGCCACAAGAACATTTTGCGGACGTCAGCAAAATGTTCTTTTAATTAACTTCGCCTGTTGTAAAAATTGGGTGTGTGCCATCACGGAGTTGAATCTCCTCGTCACTCATCACATAGCCGAGTTTGCAAAGCAAGGAATAAAATCTGTTTAAGTCAGGGCTGTTTTTTCGGCTGATAGTTTTATCCAAATAATTTACACTGATATAACCGAACGAACTGCAATTCAGCTGACACAAAGCGTATGCCGCCGCCATTAACATTCTACCGCTGTCATTGTTCCAATGTTCGCTGATGTAGCTGTCTATGCTTTCATCGTCTTGACTCTCGGTCACTTCGTTAAATTTGTATGCCTTGCTACTGGCGCCCATCGCCACTTGGTTGACTATAAATTTCACAAGCTCCTGCTTCTTTTTACTGTCGTTAAAATTTGCATCAAGCATAAAGCCTATTCTGAGAGCCTCACAGCGTTCGTCTATTTCTTCCGCCTGTTCAACAAGCTCGTCCCATCTCTGCTCTTCAAGCTTTCGCTTTTCTTCTTCGGGATCATTCTTTTCCTGCTTTTCAAATGCTTCTGCGTAAATGTAGATGTTTGAGCCGTAGTAAGCAAAATAAAAACATCTTTTCCTGCCGTCCGCAAAATCTTTACCGATCAAATCTTTGAGAGCGAATACTCCCGTATATTCGTAGTTACTTGGAATTTCGTCATATTTCTGTACTTTAGTCATTCCTTGTTCAAGACAGAGCTTTTCAATTTTTTCTTTCTCTTCCTCTGTTTCCTGTTTTTTTACAGCAGAATACAAAAGATTGTCAAAATTATTTGTACCGATTGATTCGAGCAGTTTATTTCTCGTTTCAATGTCCTTAATCTGATTCAATCGGTCATAGTCTGCAAGGGTAGGCTGTCGGATCTGACTTTCCTTGAAAGCTTCTTCGTCAAGCTCGCAGAGCTTTACTCTTCTTCTGATTTTGCTTTCGGAAAATCCTGTTTTCTCTGCAACCTCTGCGACCGTATCACCGAGGTCAAGCAACAGCTGACAGCCCTTAGCCTCTTCGTATACGGTCAAGTCTGACCGTTGCATGTTTTCGGTAAGCATTGTCGAAAGCTGTTCTTTCTCACTCATTTCGACAATTGCACACGGCAGTTCCGTCAAACCTGCCTGCTTTGCGGCCGCAAGCCTGCGATGCCCGATGATAACGGTAAAATCATCCCAGTTATCATTGTTTGGCACTACGGTCAAATTCTGCAAGATACCGTTTGCTTTGATAGATTCCGCAAGCTCCGTCACATCGCCTATAACCTTTCGAGGGTTCTGTGGATGTGGGTGCAGTTTTTCAACCTGTATCATTTGTAATTTAGATTTCTTGTTCATTTTTATAATCTCCTTGATTTTCACAAGGTCATCTGATATAATAATGTTAAACTGTATTTATACATTGCAGATAGCCTTGTGTTATTTGCTGACCGTTGATTGCTTGCACTACAATCAACGGTCTTTTTCTTTTGTGTTTAAAATATAATCAATCATATGCAAACACGCTTTAATATTTACAGCCGATGGATTTAATAAGCATTCACGCATATCTTTGAGTATATGCGGTATGTTGTCAATAAAATCAATTGTGTATCCTGTATTTTCATAATCGTAAAGTTTGCGAATACAGCCATAGAACTCGTTTGGTACATCTTTGTAGTCGTGCATTTTTCCGTAGATGTCCTTGACTTTGATTTCGCTGTCTTGATTTAAAGTTAAATCTTTTCATCGTTTACACCTCTTTGCTGATAAAATCTGTAGCACGATACAATGTCACGCAATCGCCGTCAAGGTCATCATCGTAATACTGCGCTGTCTCATCGCTCATTGCTTTGACAATCACAGCGTAGTAATCTTCTTCCCATTCTTTCGCCGCTTCAATTATTTCATCAAGTGAAAACTTGCCTTTGGCTTTTCTGATTTTCAGACACCAGCGCCCCGAAGCATCGGATCCGCTTTCAATTGTTGTCCCTTTTTTCATTTGCCGACACCCACACATTCAAAACCATATGTTTCTGCCTTTGCTGATTCATACATTGAAAGTTTTTCGCAGAGTTTAGTGTTCTCGTTCTTATAACCTCCTAATGCATATCGAGCGTTTGTGTAATTTTCTTCGGTTTGGGATTTATCAAGGCGAGCTTTTTTTAACTCATTTTTGAGATTTTTGTTTTCTTCTCTTAACTCCTTAACATCTTTGAGCAGTTTTCTGCGTGTCGGGTAGTTTCTTAAATGCCACATTCGTTATAAAGTCCTTTCATTTATTTAGTTTTCGACATCTCGCATGGATGTTGATTTTATGACAAATGTAATTAAAAAAGTCATAATTTTTAGAGCGTTCGGCTCGGCGGTTGTCGCACTTTGATTTGTACTCGAGGTATCTTTCACAATCTGTATGACATCTTGTCGTCCGTATCTGACAGCCGTAGCACGGCGAATTTATCATTTTTACGCCGTCCTTTCGTTGATTGTATTTCCGCTGCCGATCAATTTGTTGAGCAGTGTAGTCAGTAAGGATATATCTGCACCGCTTGCATAGGTCTTGAGCCGGTCAATCGGTATGTTGTAGCTCCAACGCCCTTTGTCGCTCTGTACGGCTGAGCCAATGGGCAGGGTTTGTTTTTTTAGGCCCTCATAAACATAATTGAGAGCAACTCCGAGATATTCAGCCGCCACAGTCGGCGGTACATCTCTGTACTCCTGATTTGTTTTAGGGTTGATTAGGATTTTTTCATTCACTTAATAATCACCTCTTACTAAGTTCGGGTTATCGTATATGTTTCCGATAACTTCAATATCTTCGGGATAATAATGTTTTCCGAGGCTTTTATAGATATTGTCGTACTCAATCCCAAATTCAGTTTCGTTTGCATCGTACTTTACAATCCCATAGCCGTCACCGTCTAAGCGGTCAGAAAAATCAATGATATCTCCCTCAAAAATTTTTTTGCCGTTCTTATCTTTCATTCCTGTGTACTGACCAACCGTTTCGGGGTTGACCGCACCGTAGCTACCTAACACCGTTGCATCGGGTGTTATGCAGCAACCTTGTTTAGTCACAAGCAAATTGCCCTCTGACCACTTACCGTTAGCTATCATCTTGCCACGAAATAAATATTCTCTCATCATTTTTCACTCTCCTCAACAGGCTGATTCCAACACTTAACGCAGTTATGGTCTTTTCTGCAATCCTCTCTGCTCATCAGCCCTAAATGATATGGACATATACATTTAGGTATTCCGAGTGATATTACCCCTGCATCCAATTGAGAGTACAACAATACTGTCTTAAGCTGAGCGTTGGGATAATTTTCCAAGAACTCACTTAAATAAGTCGTCTGCGGATGTTCATCCGACCATTTTTGTACAATTGCAATTGCCTTTTCAGGGTGCCTTAATTCTAATTCAGTGCAAAGCATTTCTTCGTCATTATTAAATCTGCTCAATGGGCAATGATTACACGAAATACGACACACACCAGCATTACTTGATTTTGTCATCCGAGCTTGTTCACTCAAATAGTTTTTAGTGATATTACAATCAATCATTTTTGTCATTCCTTTCTGAGGTAATAAGTTAAGCAGACTGCTTAAAAAACTGCCTTGGATCAACATCAAGCACCCGACATATTCCCAAAAACTCTTCTGCTGTAACCTTCTTGTTGTGTTTTTCTCCTTAAAATGCTAAAATCAAATTGTAAGGAGGTGATGCTTATGCGTTTAAATAACGACTGTGTTCGTGATATTCTTTTGAGTGTAGAAGAAGTGTGTGACTTCAACGAATCCTTTCGATACAGTAAATTCAGCAACGATTTTGAAAGGCTTCAACCATACTCTCATGACGAAATTATCTACCACATTAAACAATGCAAACTTGCAGGTTTAATTACTTCAATGTTCGCTACTGACGGTGGCGACTATTTAGAAGTAGGTGATTTAACTCCCGAAGGTCACAAGTTTTTAGCAAATATTCGTAACGATGATATATGGAATAAAGTTAAGAAGATTGCCGGAACCGTGGGAAGTCACTCGCTTTCTGCAATAACACAAATATCAGCGAATGTTGTTACTCAGCTTATAAAAGCTCAATTTGGAATTACTTAAATCTTATTGTCTTGCCGGCGGCTTCTTTGGAGCAGTCGGCAAGTTCTTTGTCTGTAGGAATTTTAAAATTTTTCTTGCAATAAGCTACCATTGTTCTTGTGGCGATTTTCCATTTTACGGCCTTTATGATTGCTACTACTGCTACTACGGTAGCAACTACCGCATATATGGTTAGTGCCATTTTTATCATTCCTTTCGTTAAGCTGTTCACGATTTTTTCACAAACAAATCGTAAGGGACTTTTAAAGCATCACAAATTTTGATATATTCATCGGCTGTGAGTTTGCGTTTACCTTTTAACGATAAGTTAAGTGCATTGGTTGTCATCCCTGAACGTTCTGATAAATATGTTTGCGTGATGCCGTTATTCTCAAGATACGACCCGATAGCTAAATATAAATTCATTTTTTTCACCTCTTTTCAAATTAAATTTGATTACAATTTGATTATATACAAATTTAATTTGATTGTCAACGGTTTTTTCAAATTATTTTTGATTTTTCTTTAAAAAATAATTGACTTTTTCAAATTTCGCTTGTATAATAAACTCAAAGAGGAGGTTATTCAAATGATATTTGATTATACTCATTTAGGTAATCTATTAAAAGGAGCAAGAGAATCGATTGATATGAAGCAATCTGAAGTTGCAGAACTTATCGGATGCTCAGCTGCTAACATAAGTAGTTGGGAAAGAGCGAAAAGCAAAATTGACATAGAATCTCTTGTTTCATTGTGTAATATATATGGAATAAATTTTAGTGATTTAAATAAAGTTCATACAAAACAAGTTTCTGAATTTACTGGAACAGAAAAAGGTTTAATAAAAAAATACCGTGCACTTGACAACTATGGTCAAGAAGTAGTTGATAAAATATTAGATATTGAATATAGAAGATGTATAAATCAAGCTGACTTGGTGTCATCTTTAAACAATAATCTAATACCAACAGTAAAAGCAGCCCGAAGTGACGGCAACAGTCAGCCTATCGAAATAGTTAATCTTCCTGACCTTAGCAAGTTTGAGCCTGACGATACAGACTTATAAGCATTACATAATAAAAAACACCCCGTAGGTTAAAATAAACCTACGAGGTGGAAAAACTTGAATTATGGACAATATAAAAATGCACGCAATGCCTCTTGGCAATGTCTAATCGACTACAAAGTAAACAGTCTGCCTGTTAAGGTAAGCCAAATAGCTAAGCGAGCCGACATCACTTTGCTTAGGAATTCGGCGGTCAATCTGCTCAGTGAAAATGAGAGCGGAATAACTTTGGTGCAAGATGATAAGCTGTACATTATCTACGCCAATGAGCAATCTCCTCAGCGATGTAGATTTACAATTGCGCACGAACTCGGTCATATATTTTTAGGCCATTTGTTCAGCAAAGACGGCAACGGCTTTGCAACAACCGATGATGCCGAACACTCGGCCAATGTATTTGCTCGGGATTTGCTCGCACCCGCTTGTGTACTCCATGAGCTACACGCAACAAATGCCGCTGCAATTGCAAATTTATGTGATATCAGCCTTGCGGCGGCAACCTACAGGGCGGAGCGAATGGCAGAACTCGAACGCAGAAATGCTTTTTATCTGCACCCACTCGAACGGCAGGTAAAAGAGCAATTCGCAAATTTTATTAACAAAAAGAAAAACCTACCATAGCGGCAACTATGGTAGGAAAAATAGGAATAGTGAGAAGCTGAAACCCCTCTGATATTATTTTAATACATGATATATATTTTGTCAATATATATATCAAAAAGAGGAGGATTTATAAATGACTAAAAAAGCTGTTGAAATTATTTCATTTATTATCGCTATACTCGGTGCTTCTTTTGGAGTGAAATCATTGTTGTCACTTGATATAGCAGGAATTTTAATTGGTGTCGTTATATTCTTAGTCTGTATCGTGATTTTTGGTTTTGCTACAGCAATGTCGCAAACAAGCGTTAATAACGAGGTAACAAATCAAAAGGATAACAAGTTAATTGTTGATACACCACCTAAAAAATATTCGAGTACGAAGAATTTACCGCTTGATAAATCTGAAACAGGTTTAACTAACGCAAGAACTTTTAAACTTGCTGGGGTGACGTTCGAGGATCGTCCACATAATTTACAGGTAATTAAACAATGCCAAAATCGTGGCGAGCAGATTAAAATTGCATTAAACAAATACATATATGACGGAAAATATGCCATAGCTGTAACTGCAAACGGCTTAGAACTTGGAAATATAAAGTCTGAAAATCTTGATTTTGTGCTTGACAATCTATATCGCATTTGTGGCTACGAAAAATTATATATTAATAATTTTACAAATGAAAATGGAAACACAGTTTGGTATGCAGAAATCAAACTCGTTCTAGTTAATAAGAAGGAGGCTAAAGAGTATGAAATGTAAGAAAATGTTTTCGATTATTTTACTTGCAATGTTTATCCTTGTTATTGCAGGTTGTGGAGAAAATAACATCCCCGACGGAATTAGCGAACAAGCGTACACCGCAGGCACTAAAGCACTTGAAATTACCGACAACTATTTAAACTATGAAATAACAAAAGATGATGCACAAAAGCAACTTGAAGAAATTTCTGACAGACTTATTGAAGAAGTGAAAACAAGTAGTTTTGAAAAAGACAGCAATGTTGAGACTTGTGTAACTACCATATCGTTAAAAATGTTTAATGATAAATCTGATAGTGACATTAGAGAAAGTCGAGATGCTTTAGCTGACAGGCTTGGCAAAACCGAAAATTAAACAATAAAAAAACCGCCCTGACTTGTTGGCGCAAGTCGGAGCGGAAACCATTACAACGGGTGCAATGGTACTTTTTAGAGCAATAATATTGTACCACATCCCGTTAAAATTTACAAGATTTTAGCGGGATTTTTGCGCCCTTTTTTAGGAGCAAAATCATGAAAAAATGCATAAATAAACGATGCCACAAGGATTTATCGGATGATTTTGATTTTTGCCCATACTGCGGCAAAAATCAAACCGACAGCAAGCCCAAAAATAGGCGCAGGACGAAAGGGACTGGCAGTATTTACATACGCAAAGACAGCAAATCAAAACCGTATGCCGCTGCAAGCTCCATCACAGGTAAACAGGTTTATTTGGGGACTTTTGCCACAAAGCGAGAGGCAGAAAATGCGCTCAAAGATTATGAGTACAATCCCGTCAACGGCTTTAATATGACACTTGAGCAATTACACGATAAATGGGTAAAAACTAAAGCATATAAAAAACTTGGTGACAGCGTAAAAAGCAACTACGCAAGCGCTTATATCAAGCTAAAGCCCTTGTACAAGCGAAAATTTAGGGATTTACGCACATCAGACTATCAATACATCGTGGATTATTATGACGACCCACATCACGAGGTCGGCGCAGAAGGCAAATTAAAATATCTCTTACCTAATGGCAAAGGCACTTATAAAGTCACTGATACGCCTAAAATCTGTCAGGGATTAGGTTACTCAGCTCTACATAAGATTAAATGTTTTGTCACCAGTCTTTACAATTTTGCAATGCAAGAGGATATTGTAAATAAAGACTACGGCACATTTATCGAACTTCCGGAACCCGAAGAGGTAAACGCTACACGCTTTACCGATGTACAGCTTGAGCTTATCAGACAAAACATAGGCAAAGTGCCTTATGCTGATTATGTTTACATTATGTGCTATCTTAATTTTAGAGTGACCGAGTTTTTGTCACTTACAACTGACCAATACCATGTAAGTGAGCAAGGAATACCTTACTTTATCGCAGGCATAAAGTCAGATGCCGGCAAAAATCGTGTTGTACCTATCCACCCGAAAATTTTAGAATTGGTAGAGAATTGCATAAATAATAAAGGCGAAACAATCTTCTGCCGTATGCACGAGGGTTCAGAAATTGGAAAATCTATGAATAAAGATTACTTCTTAAAATACTGTTTCAGACCGGCGATGCAGGCGCTGGGGTTAGGCGATGAGTTTACTCCGCATTCTTGCCGTCGAACCTTTTCAACCCGCATGTCAGCGGCAGGTGCGAGGGAAGAGGACATTATTGCTCTCATGGGGCATACAGATTACAAGGTCGATATTGACCACTATATTATCCAAGATGTTGACACCCTTTACAACGCAATCAAATTGTTGGCCTAAAATAAGCCGCCCGATTATATTTCGGGCGGTTTTTATTATGGAAAATCTGTAGTTTATCTGTAGTATAACACATCAAAAGGTATAAAAAGAGGTAAATATTTTTAAAATTCAAAAATGTTGTAAACAAAGCAAAAAGCCAGTAAACAAGCCGTTTTTGGCTTAATTACTGACTTTTCTCTTGGCTCCCCCAACTGGGCTCGAACCAGTGACATCATGATTAACAGTCATGCGCTC
>OGHJ01003745.1_pt1 | contig 10593 bp, 6 predicted proteins | sample 1571351 | NCBI WGS metagenome assembly OGHJ01 (sample SAMEA2582037, study PRJEB24529) | metagenome | biome: Human gut stool | place: China | collected 2011 | reverse complement strand
CCTCGGTGTGCTTCGTGTGCGCCCTGCCACCGATCACAGTGATCTTCATGTCCGTGATCACAGAACCTGTCAGCACACCGATGTGTTCCCGTTCCTTTAAGTGCGTTACGATCAGCCGCTGCCAGTTCTTATCAAGCACATCCTCACTGCAGTCTGTCTCTATCACAATGCCGCTGCCCGGCTCTAACGGTTCTAATAACAGATGTACTTCCGCATAATGACGCAGTGGCTCAAAATGTCCCACGCCTTCCACGGTATCTGCAATTGTTTCCTTGTATACAATTTTTCCCGGACCAAATTCTACATCCACTCCAAACCGTTCTGCGATCATGCTTTTTAAAATCTCAGTCTGCACCTCTCCCATGATCTGGATCTGGATTTCCTGAAGCTTTTCATTCCATACAATATGTAATTCCGGTTCCTCCTCCTCGATCTGGCGGAGTTTTGGCAGCATCACCGCCGGTTCAACTTCCTCCGGAAGTATCAGGGCAAAATGCAGCACCGGTTCAAGCACCGGCGTGTCTGCCTGCGCTTCGATTCCAAATCCCTGTCCCGGATACGTGTAGTCTAATCCGGTAACAGCGCAGACCATTCCTGCCTTTGCCTCACTGACGGTCTCATATTTTGTTCCGGAATAAATGCGGATCTGATTCACCTTCTGCTCCCAGCGTTCCTCGCCAAACCGCATATGGCCTTCATTCGAAAGAAGTGCCTTTACTTTTAAAGTTCCTCCGGTCACTTTCAGATACGTCAGGCGGTTATTCGCCTCATCTCTTGCGATCTTAAAAACCTTCATGCCAAATTCATCCGGATATTCCGGTGCTAACGTATAATGGTCAAATCCCTGTAAAAATGCATCTACCCCAGTGTTGCGAAGTGCCGAACCAAAAAAGCATGGAAAAATCTTACGCTCTATGATCATTTCCCGGATCTTCTCATCCTCAAGTTTTCCGGTTTCCAAAAATGCTTCCATGGCAGTCTCATCTTCCATGGCGATCTCTTCCATAACCGCATGGGCTGCCTCGTCCGCTTCTTTATCTTTTTCCTTATCCGCTTCCTTGTCAGCTCCCGCCTCTTTTGTATCCTGATTTAGCTGCGTAAAATCAATGCATCCGTCGGACAACTGCTTTTTCAGCTCCGAAAGAATTGCCTCTTTGTCTGCTCCCGGCTGATCCATTTTATTGATAAAAAGAAATACCGGAATCTCGTACCGCTTTAACAGCCGCCAGAGTGTCTGCGTATGTCCCTGGATACCGTCTGCTGCACTGATTACTAACACCGCATAATCGAGCACCATTAAAGTGCGTTCCATTTCTGCGGAAAAATCCACATGTCCGGGTGTATCCAGCAATGTCATGTCAGTGTCGCCAAAGCTTAGAACCGCCTGTTTGGAAAATATAGTGATCCCGCGTTTTTTCTCCATGGCATCTGTGTCTAAAAACGCATCTCCGTTGTCGACGCGTCCTATTTTTTTGATACTTCCACTACTATATAAAAGTGCTTCTGACAATGTGGTCTTGCCGGCGTCCACATGTGCTAAAATTCCTGCTATGATTTGTTTCATGATTATTTTTTTCCTTAAGTTGTGAATCGAATTGTAAAATTCATCTATACTGTCTTTAAATTGTTCAAAATTAACAAAATTTTCGAAAACACGCGTTCGCTTTTGCTATCCACTTCCTGAAGCGCCACAAAATCAGGTTTGAAGGATTTGATGTGATGAGCAAGTTCCTCTAAAGATGCCAGTTCGCCAAATCTTAAATTATAGGTCATTACCCGCACCCGTAGAGTATCTTGCGCATAGGCAACGCCCAAAGTCAGGCATAAAAACAATAATAAATATTTCTTCATTGAATACATGGTTTCTATTTTTTTATGATTACTTTTCCCAACCCGGATTTTGTCCTAACAGAGGATTCTTCTGACGCTCGGGATTAGGCACGGGCCACAAATAATGTTTCGTTGCGTCGAAGTAGCGTGCTCCGCCTTCCGCGGTAGACTTTTCGTAGATAACATCACCAAACTCATCTACTCCGGTATCGGGATACGGGTTGGCGCCCAAATCATTCATACAAACTTTCAGGCTGGGACCGGTGATGGCACGTCCAAAGCGAAGTTCGCCTTCACGCCAGCGCATCACATCGGCGTATCTTGTTCCTTCACCTGCCAACTCAATGCGACGTTCTCTTCTCAATTCGGTTTCGAGATCCATCCCCCATGCGCCAAGTTCGTCAAGGTTCATACGATGCATATTCACACGATCTCTAAGCCTGTTGATGGAGTAATCAATCTGTGTTTGTGTCAGTTTCTTGCCTTGTAGTTCGAAAGTGGCTTCGGCATAAATCAGCAAGATTTCGGCAAAGCGGATGACATTGAGATTCCCATGCCCACCCACACTCGAACCGGCCAAATCAATATCGTTATACTTTTTCAGATAGAAACCTGTACGGCTATTTGCCCCCACACGGTTATTATCTTGCAATGAAGCAAAACGAGGCAGATTAAATATCTCGTTGGCCTTATCCGTATCAGGATCACCGTCATCTCCTCCCGGCCATTTGTCACCCGGAGCATATAAAGTCATCTTCATTCTAGGATCTCTGTTCTGGAAATAATCCACATAATGCTCTTCAGGCGACTTGTATAACGATGAGGTCTGCACACCGGTCTTTTTATAATATTCCAATCCGGTTTTTGCCGGTTTACCGTCTGTACACAGATAAGCATCCACTAATGACTTCGTTGGATTGAGGCGTATATAGTCCGTCGGACTGCAAGTTTCATTGGGCAGACTTTGTGTACGGATTTCGGGTACAAAAAGGCTATATACGATGGCTTCGATATTTTTCGGATCATTCTCGACATCCCCTTCGTGATGAAATAGTTTTTCGTATTCATACAGGCCATAGGGACTGTTTTCGATGATATATTCACTCGTTTTTGCAGCCAGTTCCCATCTTTCGTTTTGCAAGGCAATACGTGCCAATATGGCTAAAGCGCCCCAGCGGTCGAGTCTTCCCAGTTTGTCGCCTGTATACCTTTCTTCAGGCATGCGCTCTGCCGCCCATTTCAAATCCTCGACGAGCTGGTCAATGACTTTCTCTCTGGGAGTACGTTCGATATATGCATCTTCGGGCTGGATGACTTCTCCTACCCAAGGTACATCACCCCAAAACACCGTAAGGTAAAAGTACATAAGCGCCCGGATGGTTTTTACTTCTGCGGCATAAACGTCCTTCTTATTTTGAGCTACCTGCGCTTTATTATAGTTGTCCAGAAAATTATTGCAGCGATAAATATAGCTATACGCTCCTGTCCAATAGGTAGTGAAGGGGAAGCCGTCAGTATAAGAGTGCTTGCCTCCCGAAACCTTACTTAGTCCACTAGTAATATTCCCCCACATAACAGTTTCGGCCGTCGATTCACTCCAATTCACGAGATAGTCCTTTTGTAAAGCTTCGTAACAGGGAGGCAAGGCATTTTTAAGCTGATCTTCATTTACCCAGAATGTTACATTGTCCGGCTCGTTAGGGTTCGTTCTATCCAGAAAATCGCTACATGAGGTAACTATACCAAAGAAAGCAATGATTAAAAAGTATTTTGAGTATTTCATCTTTATAGTCGTTTAATAGGTTAGAATGTTATTGATAATCCAAAAACATAGGTTTTTACTTGCGGATAGACATCTCCGCTGGTGGTCCTCACTTCAGGGTCATAAGCTCCGAAGTAATCGGTTTTAGTAAACAAGTTATCTGCCGAAGCATATACTCTAAGACTATTAATGCCAAGAGGTGCCACCATCCGGGCAGGAAAACGATAACCTATCTGAATATTCTTCAGGCGCAAGTACGATGCATCCTCTTTCCAGTAGTCACTGAAGAGCCTGTTGTGCTCCTGCGACTGATAAAGTCTGGGATAAGAAGCATTTGGATTCATAGGCGTCCATCTGTCAAGATGCTCTTTTTTAGGGATTGAGTAGTCATTGATAAATGCATGCCGAGCCTCATCCTCAAGGTAACCGGCAACTTTGCCTACGCCTTGCAAATAGAAACTGAAATCAATGCCTTTCCATTCCAAACCACCCTTGATTGCATAGGTGTAATGAGGCTCTTTCTCGCCAAACACCACTTTGTCGTAGTCATCAATTACCCCGTCGGGAGCGCCGTCAGGACCACTGATGTCCCGATACTTAATATCTCCGGGCTGTACAATGCCGTTTTGTGATGCAACAAGAGGAAATTTTGGTTTCTGGTACTTACCTGTAGTTGTATTCACTGATTCAAAGTCATACACTTGCGCCAGCCCATCAGTCAGATAACCATAGAAAGCACCTATCGGATCACCTACCCGACGATACGAACCGGAAGCCGTACTGGTCAGCGACTCCGGAGTTCCACCCAAATCGGTAATCTTATTACGAGCGTCCGACAGATTGAACCCGAGATTGTAATTTACACTTCCGATCTTATCACGCCATGACAAATTAAGCTCCCATCCTTTGACATCAATCTTACCAAGATTGACATAACCTACGTTACTACTGGAAACCCCGACAATAGCCGGAACATCGGGACGAACCAATGCATCAATATTTTCTTTCTTATACCAATCAAAGTCCACATTCAGTCTATTGTTCAAAAAACTAAGGTCTACCCCGAAATTAAGCATGCGGATGGTTTCCCACTTGATGTCGGGATTACCGATTTTGTTTTGCCAAAGTCCCATAACAGGTGTATTAGAAGCTCCGATAGGATAAGACTCTTCGGTTATGATAGGTGACAAGTAGGGGTAGTAATTACCGGGAATGTTTTGATTTCCCAACTCACCCCAGGAAGCACGCAGCTTGCCCGAGCTCAATACCGAAGTAGCGAACTCCATAAATTTTTCACGTGAAAAGTTCCATCCTGCCGAAAACGATGGAAAATATCCCCAACGATTGCCCTTGGCAAATCTTGAAGTTCCATCGGCACGCAGGTTAGCTTCAAACAGGTATTTACCGTCAAAAGCATAGTTGACACGACCAAAGTAAGAACGCAAAGCCCACTCGTCTTTTGTTCCGCTATTCATAAAATTAATCATTCCGGCACTAATAACGTGAATATCCTCAACCATCACATTATCACGCGTAGCACCCAGTGTGCTTCTGTTTTCCCACTCTTGCGAAAATCCCATCAATGCTCCCAACTCGTGGCGTCCTATGGTCCTATTAAAGTTCATTGTGAATTGCAACGTTTGGGTCATAACGTCGAGATGGCTTTGTGAGATATAGTCCTTGGCATCTTCATTTGCTTTCAACGGGCTACCGTCCGAGTAATAAGACAACATCTTCGGGTTAAACTCATCCACCTGGCGGGTATATATATTTGCAGAGTACTGCATACCTACGTTCAGTCCGTCTATAATTTTGAGATCTGCATTGAAAATACCATTGAGCACACGTGTTTTCCGTTCTTCCATTCCCGACTCATAGGCTACTTGCAAGGGGTTACGCACCGAACCGTACGACCAGTTCTCACTATCCACCATTCGGCCATTCTCGTCAGGAATTTGCCACATGACGGGAAGTAACGGAGACATACGCTGTGACAGGCGGAATACTCCTGATGTGCCGCTATAACCTAAGTCCTTTTTATAGAAATCGACATAGCTCATCTGTCCGGTCAGTTTCAGACGATCATACACCTCCGTGTTTACACTGATACGCGCATTATGTCTTTTGGAACTATATCCGTCACCTACAACCAGTCCATCCTGATCCAGAAAACCATACGACATAAAAAATCCGGTTTTCTCGCTTCCACCCCGTGCACTCACATTATGCCCCGTTTGAAAAGCCCGGCTTTTGTATATTTCGTCAATCCAGTCAGTATTGGAATATTCGTTGGGATACAGTCCCGAATCATATTTATCGAAAGCCTCTTGCGTATAGGGCTTGGAAAATCCGGCAGCACTCATGGCTTCATTGGAGAGTTCCATGTATTCCCTTCCGTTAACAAGTTCGGGCAATGCTGTGGGAGTCTGGAATCCGGCATATCCGTTATATTGGAATACTACCCGTTCTTTCTTTTCTCCCTTTTTAGTCGTTACAAGAATAACACCGTTAGCGGCACGTGCTCCATAAATAGCTGATGAGGCGGCATCTTTCAGTACGGATACGCTTTCGATGTCCGAAGGATTCAATAAGTTGATGTCTCCCCCGGCTACTCCATCAATCAAGATCAAAGGTGCTGTACTACTGTTAATAGTTCCCGTACCACGAATGTTGATGCTGGGCACAGCACCCGGCTGCCCCGAAGAAGAAACGATACTAACTCCAGGCAACAATCCTTGCAGCCCCGTAGTTACGTTAGTTATAGGCCTGTTCTCAATAGCCTCCGCTTTAACCATAGATACGGCACCTGTTACATTCACTTTCTTTTGCACGCCATAACCTACAACTACTACATCTTCTAGGCTGACAGCATTCTCTTTCATCACTACGTTTACTGCCGTTGCTTTCGCTATGACGCTTTCTTCACGGTAGCCGACGTATGAGTACCGAAGTGTACTTCCATAGGGTACCTTGATGGAATACTGACCATTGATATCGGTGATTGTACCTGTAGTCGAGCCTTTTACCGATACGGTGGCTCCGATGATCGGTTCCGCATTCTCGTCAGTAACTTTACCTTTCACATACAGTTCCTTTTTCTCTCCTTGCGAATCAACATGTTCAGTTTTATTTTGATATTCTTTATTATAAAATAAAATACTGTCATCCAGGAAACGGAACCCAATGTTAGTCCCTTTTAGCAAAAGAGTTAGTGCTTTGCTTACATCTGTGTCTTTTACCTCCAATGACACTTTCCTACTCGTATCCACAAATTCTTTGCTATAGGCTACATTCATCAATGCCTTCTCTGCTATCTGACTGATAGCCTCTTTAAGAGGAAGCTCTTTGATACTAACCGATATTTTTTGCTGTTGTGCATAAACAAAAGCAGTGACAAATATGCACATTAGGGTTACAATACACCTTCTGCCGGTGGATGAAAAAGGAGAATCTTTTTCCATAATATTAGTCTTTAAAGTTAATAGTTCAATATCTATTAGCTAATACACAAGAGATATTAAAAAGTATTACGGCAAATAAGTTAATGAATATTAATTCGGGAAATATAGGAGAACTTGCCGGAAATCAATCCATACTTGATAAAAAAGAAAGAAAACACTTTAAAGGTATCGTTTTTAAAAGAAAATATAAAGGGGTAGATAGTATTTTCTCATTTAATGCATAAATTAGTGTCTTTACCTGAAATAATTAATATCTTTGAGTGCACAAATTAATTCATTTGACTATAGTGTTTCTTTCGATAGACTATAGTCAAATAAAAGAAGCACTATAGTCAACGTTTTAAATGACTATAGTCAAACGAATAAAATCATGTAGCCGGAGACAATATTTACTGAATAACTAAAAACAAAATAAGACATGAGTGTTTATTACGATCTTTATGCCAGTGGCAACCCACAAAAAAAGGATGAGCAGCAACCACTTCACGCACGAGTGATTCCATCAGGAACTCTTGATGCTAAGAAGTTTATAGAATTAGTATCTAAAAGTAACGGCTTCAGTCAGGCCACCATTGAAGGATGCTTGCAAGCAGTCACCGATGAGTTACAACATTGGTTGAAACAAGGCTGGATTGTGGAAGTCGGAGAATTAGGTTATTTCTCCTTATCGCTGAAATGCGACCATCCGGTAATGGAGAAGAAAGAAATCCGCTCTCCTTCCATCCACCTAAATAAAGTAAACCTCCGCATCAACAAGAAATTCCGTGAGAGTTTGGAACCATTGCCGCTGGAACGCATGGAATCACCTTACCGAAGCAATGGCAATCCCGATGAAGACAAATGCCGTAGCCTCCTTATGCAACATCTGGACGAGCAAGGTTGTATCACCTGTGTCGATTTTACGAGGCTGGCCGGCATAAGTAGGTACAAAGCAACCGAGCTGTTAAATAGCTATTTAAAAGAGGGAATCATACGAAAATACGGAGGAGGCAAGACGGTGGTATATTTAAAAAGATAATTGGCATTTCCTCCAAAGATATTTTTATCCTTGCTTCTTTCTGCACATCGGCAAACTTAAAAATTACTGCTAGTTAAAATTTTAATCTATAGAAATGTATAAGTAGGCTATTTTTATGTGCATTGCCAGTATTTGGATGAATAATCTTCCGAGAAAAACAGGCTAAAGCATCTATTTATATAACCAATCGCATTAATGTAAAGATTAATAAACACACAAACAACTATAAAACAATCGATTGGATCAATATTAATTATTTTATTAACGCACTTCTTCAAAATTGCTTGCACAGCAAATTCCGATACCATATCTTTGCATCGTGATCACAAAATAATAACTAGATTTACTAACGATTAAAACTATTAAAAATTATGGCACTGAAATATGTAGTCAAGAAAACAACCTTTGGCTTTGATAAGGAAAAAGCTGAAAAATATGTAGCTAGACCATTCAACGTGGTTACTGTTGATTTTAAAATGCTATGCGACCAGGTAACAAAAGTTGGATTCGTTCCACGCGGTACTGTAAAATCCGTACTCGACGGATTGATTGATTCACTGATAACGTATATGGAGATCGGAGCTTCGGTGAGCCTTGGAGAATTCGGAACTTTCCGTCCTTCTTTCGGATGTAAAAGTCAGGATGATGAAAAAGGAGTAACTACGGAATCCCTGAGAAACCGTAAAATTATTTTCACTCCAGGAAATTTGTTTAAAGGTATGATAAAATCGATCAGTATCCAGAAGTTGGATAGTTCGAAAACCAATAGCTCCACTACCCCTGATGATGGTAATGGAGACGATAAAGGAGAAGGAGGTGGTAGCGGAGAAGCACCGGATCCGGCAGCATAAGCAACGTATCATTCATTAATATTTAGAGACAAATCCGGCTTGAGTTTGCTTAAGTCGGATTTGTTATTTCTTGAAATCACTTGTTTTTCTCACAGAAAATCCCGATTATTGCAGCCTAATACCAATTGAAAGAACCTCCATGAAAAGAGTTGATTCTGTTATATCTCTCATATACTCTCTCTCAAAATCAGAAAAAAAACACTTCTCTTTGCAAGTGGTCAAAGACAAGGAGGAGAAAGACTATCTGGTCATTTATGATATTATCACAAAGAGTAAACAGCCAAATGGAAATCTGGTAAAAGATGAGTTCTATAAACGTCGGCCAAATGGTTCTTTTGAAGTGTCTATCCAATATTTATATGAAAAACTGGTAGAAACTCTGCTCACTTTACGCAAAAAGAAAGATGTCTATTATGATCTATTGAACAATTTATGTAAGGCTCGTATGTTGTATGAGCGTTCACTGTTTGAGGAATGTTTCGAAATCTTATCTGATACCATCAAACAGGCACAATTTTACGAAAACAATGAAATACTGACCCTTGCACTAAAGTTAGAATTAGAATACCTGCTTCGACTAAACTTCCCCAATATGACGGAACAAGAGCTTTTCCATAAGCATTTTATTCAGAACGAAGCACTAAAGAAAATCCGGAAAATCACGGAACAATCGTCTTTACACAACTTATTAAAATATCGTCTTTCTCACATTGGCTCCATCCGGACATCCAAACAAAAACAGGATATGAATGACCTTATGGTCAATGAACTCTATATAGCCGCTTCCTCTGATTCAGAAGGTAATTTTGAGTTGACACGAAATCATAAACTCTTCCAGGCAAATTATTTAATGGGGGCAGGAGATTACAGGGCCGCTTTAAATTCATATAGAGAGCTCAACCTATTATTCGAACAGAATCATCAATTTTGGTCAAATCCCCCCATCTATTACTTGTCCGTGCTCGAAGGAGTGCTCGGAAGTTTACGGACAGTAGGCGGTTATGAGGAAATGCCTTACTTTCTGGAGAAATTAAGGAAACTAATTGTAGAAGATTCTTCACTTGAATTCAAAATAAACGCAACCTGCTTACTCTTTCAATATGAGCTATTTCCTTATCTAGACAGAGGAGACTTTCCAAAATGCACAGAACTAATGAACCGTTATAAGGAAACTCTCTACGATAAAGAAGCATGGTTAAGCCCGATTCGTAAAAGCGAGCTATTTCTCTATACGACCCTCATACACATCGGTAACCAGAACTACAAAGCCGCAAAAAAATATATCAGTAACGCCATTGTAGACCATAACATCAAGTACCTGCCATTGATGAGAACCATTCGTCTGGTACGTCTTATAGCTTACTATGAAACACAAGAATTTGAACTAATACGATACGAATCCCGTTCCATTACCCGTAATTTATCTTCTCCCAAAGAGCAGACCTTTAAAACCGAACACATTGTTTTATGGTTCTTAAATAAAAGTAACCTGCCCATTCTGCGAAAAGACAGAGAAGCTTTTTGGGAAAAACTCTATCCGGAAATCCGGGAATTGTACAATGATAAATATGAAAATCAGTTATTACGTATTTTTGATTTTACCGCATGGATAGAATCAAAAATACGAAAAGAGAACCTTTCCGAAGTCCTCAAACAGCGTACAAATGCAAA
>OGHJ01003741.1_pt1 | contig 10606 bp, 9 predicted proteins | sample 1571351 | NCBI WGS metagenome assembly OGHJ01 (sample SAMEA2582037, study PRJEB24529) | metagenome | biome: Human gut stool | place: China | collected 2011 | reverse complement strand
ACACAATCGCCACCGCCGCGCCGGCGATGGACAAAAGCTCGCCTATTCCGTGTGATATTGCATTTGCTATTTCCTCGCCGAGCGTTTGATTATTCACCCTTGTCTGCATAAAAACATCTCCTGTTATTATTATAGTCATCAATATAGCATATAATTATCGTTTTGTCAAGTATATTTAGTATTAAATACTAAATATACTTTCTCACTTAAAAGGGACGGTTTTAGCCGTCCCTATTTCAGCATAAGCTTAACTTTGTTTTTGCCGTTCTGCCAGATTTCGTATGCCTTAAACTTTATCTCAACACCTGCATTGTCGGAATTTGTAACGAGCGCGTATTCGTCGTCGGTCAAGTTTTCTTTCAAAACCGCCATAGCATCGGCGCTCATTTCGGGACTGCTTGCGTCTACAAAACAAAGCGGAGGGAACATAACGCACCACCAGTTTTTTCCTTTTGCCTCGCCTATTTCAACTTTCAGCGCCTCATACGTCCCGGCAGGAAGCGTCACTTTTCCGTATGCTTTTGTGGGAAAATCGCTTTTGCCGAACGTCACTTTCACGGGGTAATCATAACCGTTTTCCGCAACTGTTTCGCGCGCGGTTTTCTCAATTTCCGCAATATTCGCCTTAACCGTTTCTTTCGCCTCGGCAATATTGCAGTCCTTTGCAAAAACCCCTCCGCTCGACTGCAAAATTTTGTCGCGCACCTTTAGTTTCAGCTCCTGGTCGGCGTCGGAGTCGCTGTTTGCGATAACGTGCAGACGCAATACATTGTCGGAGAGCGCCGACTCAACCTTTCCGAAATAAGACGAAACCGCCATAGTTATAATAAAACCGATAATCACAACGGGTATAAATTTTTTCATTTTATAACCTCCGAAAAATGAATTTACACTATGATTATCGGCAATTTTTTAAAATTTATACATTGTTTATAGTTGATGTCAAATATGTTTGTTTGTACTTTTCTTTCATAATTTTATATGCGCCGTCAAGTTTTTGCCTGTCATCGAAAATTGCGAAAACGCTCGGTCCCGAACCGCTCATAAGGACTGCGCTCGCACCGAGATTTTTTAAATTTCCCTTTATTTTCCCGACTTCGCCGTACATTTTAAGCGTCACGTCCTCAAGCGTGTTGCCTAAATTTTCATAAATTACCGAAACATTTCCGTCCTCAAGCGCATTTTTAATTTTGTCAATGTCGGGGTGCGTTGTATTTTCATCAAGCACAAGCGACTTGTAAACCGACGGCGTAGACACCGAAAACGGCGGTTTAACAAGCAAAATATCAAACTTAATATTGCTTTTGACGGGTGTTAAAATTTCGCCTATTCCCTCGGCAAGATATGTATTTCCGACAACGCAGAACGGCACGTCCGCACCGATGTTTTTTGCGATTTTCATAAGTTCGGTATCGGACAATTCGGTTTTGAGTAAAATGTTTAACGCGCGAAGCACCGACGCCGCGTCGGTGCTTCCGCCGGCAAGTCCCGCGCCGACGGGAATATTTTTCCCGATTTCCACCGAAATATCGGCTTTTTTGCCCGTATATTCCAAAAATGCTTTTGCCGATTTGCAAACAAGATTTGTTTCGTCACACGGCACATTTTCGTCACCGCAAACGACGGATATTTTACCCAAACCGCCCAAATCCACAGCGTTTTCGCTGTTTTCGATGCCAAAGTTTATATCAAGCGTATCGAAAACGTCAATCATCTGCATAATCATTTTTACGTCGTGATAGCCGTCCGCGCGCTTGCGCACAACGTCCAGACCGAGATTTATTTTTGCATATGCTTTAATTATCATAAAATTTTTCCGCCTTTTCAAGCAGCCTTTCTTTTGTGTTATTGTGCGGATTTTCTATAACAAAATCCAAAAGATAATTTAAAATTTTTCCAGTATCTTCGCTCTTTTTTGCATATTTCATAACCTGCAACCCGTCCGTTTTAAGCATACAAAGCTTGTACGGCTCGCACGATTTTATAATGTCCGAGATTATATCGGCAGGATAAAACTTTCCGATTGCGGTAAGGAAAATTTCCGTTTCATTTAAATATATATCGCCTTTTTGCAAAAAACGCTTTATATCCGCGCGGTTTTGCGAAAAATTAACTTCTGCGGAATTTATCAGAAACTTTATTTTATGTTTTTCAGCGTTGGAAAATTTGTATTTTGCCAAAATTTCATCGGCGCGGTTTTTGTTCATATAATAAATAAAAAGCGCCCATTTTACGCAGTAATCGCCGTCTGAAAGTGAAATTTTTTCAAAATCTTCAATATTTTTTATATCGGGAAAAATCCCGTCAAAAATGCCGTTTCGCGCCGACACGGCAAGCGCGCCGAGATTTCTCGCGCACAGAATTTTTGTAAATTCCTCTCTTATACGTTCACAGCTTATGTCGGACAAATATTTTGCATTGTTTTTCATCGCGCAAAAGGTTTTCGGCTCGATTTCAAACTCCAAAACGCACGCAAACCGAACGGCTCGGATAATCCGCAGTGCGTCCTCGAAAAAACGTTTTTCGCCGTCTCCCACCGCGCGGATTGTTTTGTTTTTTATATCGTCCGTTCCGCCGAAAAAGTCCAAAATTCCCTCTTTCGGGTTGTAAACGAGCGCGTTAACCGTAAAATCACGGCGCGACAAATCGTCCGAAAGTTTTTTTGAAAACCGCACGCTTTCGGGTTTTCGGTGCGAAACATAGTCGCCGTCAACCCTGTATGTTGTAATTTCAACGTGATATTTTCCGCTGATTACCGTCACCGTGCCGTGTTTTATCCCCGTGTCAAAGCACTTTCTAAAAATTTTGTGCACATCGCACGGCTTGGCATTTGTAGTAACGTCGTAGTCCGAAACAGCGCGTTTCAAAAGAAAATCGCGCACCGAACCGCCCGCGGTGTAAGCCTCAAAACCGCCGTTTTCGAGCGACGTTATAACGCTTTCTATCTCCGGCGGCAAATCAATCTTTACAGCATACCTTTTCAACAAATTCACCTAATTTCATACCTGCGTCGGGCTTTGCAACCGCGTCAATAATTCTGTCGTAATACTCGGTTTTGATTTTGTTGTCGTAGAACAAATGCACCGCCTCGTCAACGGGAAACGTTTCGGAAACCTTTATCGCAACACCGCAGTTGAGCAGAAATTCCGAATTTCTGTCCTCCTGACCGGGAATGGGGTCAATCAAAATAAGGTGCATTTTTTTCGCCAGCGCCTCCGACACGGTAAGTCCGCCGGGCTTTGTAACGATACAGTCGGCGGCGTCCATAATAACGTCAACATTGTTCACAAAACCGTAAACAAACATATCTTTGTTCATTTTATCTTTCATTTTTTCAAGATGCGCTTTTAACTTTTTGTTGTTTCCGCAAACCGCGATAATCTGAAAATCGTGTCCCGATTTATCGAGATTTTTTATATGGTGCGCAACATCGCCGAAGCCCATAGAGCCTGCTATTACAAAAACAGTGTCCTTGTTCGGCACGCCGAGAAGTCCCCTCGCCTCGTGCTTTGAAATTTTCTTTGAAAATTTCGGGTGGACGGGAATACCGAACGGCAATATTTTCTCCTCGGGAATACCTTTTTTAATCATCTGATAGTTCAAAAGTTCCGACGCGGTTACATAATAATCGAGAGTTGTTTCCTCCCAAAACGGGTGAACGGTAAAATCCGTCACAATGCCGACCGTTTTCACGCTTTCATCAAGAATACCCTTTTCGCGCAGTATCGTCAAAAGCTCGCCCGCAAAAATGTGCGTTGCAATGATGACGTCGGCATTCTGCGCCGCGATAAAGCGCGCGAATTTGCGCAGTACCAGCGCAGTGCCGAACGCGCCCATTTTCATCTTTATGTCGGTATCCGACTTTTTTTCCGCCATACGGTAAAACTTGCCGTACAGCTTGGGAACGTATTTTGTTGAAAAAAGATAGCCGTTTTCAACAACGTCACTTAAATACTTGTTAAAATACTTATACGCGTCGATTGTGACGGTTTCAATACTGCGCTCGGAAAAGCACTCGTTAATGGCTTTTGCCGCCGTATTGTGACCGCCGCCTGCAGAAATTGTCAAAATAACCGCTTTCATTTTTTTCGCTCCTTATCTTCACACATTTTTTATATTTTACATAGTATATATTAAGCCACCCGGCTAAAGCAAACACAGAAATTGTAATCTTGGAGGTGTTGACTATGACAAGAGGCTGCTGCCAAAACCTTTTTAACGGAAACGACGGTATGTTGTTTTTCATTTTGGTGTTCCTGCTTCTCTTCGGCTGCTGCGATTGATAATTTAAACGCAGAAAAATCCAAAAATAAGGAGGTGCGCGTTAATGTTCGGTTTCGGTAACGGCGGTTGCTGCGAAAACAGCAGTACCGCATTGTGGTTCTTGATACTCATTCTTTTGTTGTTCATAAACTGCGGCGAGGACAACACACCCTGCTGTCAGTAATTTAAAGGTAATTTCGGAGGTATAATATGATTGATTGCTGCAATACGTGCGAACCTAAATGTCCGCCGCCTTGTCCTCCCGATCCGTGCTGCAGAAACAACGGCATTTTTTCGGGAAACAACATCTGGATTATAATCGGTGCAATCGTTGTAATCTGGCTGCTTTTTTCAAATGACGACAACTGCTGCTGTTAAGTTATAAATCGGCAGGACGGCATTTTCGTCCTGCCTTTTTTATTGTTTCACCGTTATTTCGGCATTATCCATTGACGAGAAAATCTTTACCAAATCGTCAAAATCATAGCTTGCAATGTCTGTTTTCGACTGCTTTACAATGTTCAAAAATTCCTTTTTCTGCCAAGGTGCAAAATCCGCACCCGAAAGACGCTTGAAAAACGATTTCAGCAATTCCGATTTGTTGTCTTTTTTCACCCCGTCCCTGCAAAGATACGCAAAACACAGCGAAAACTGCACGGGATTAAGCAAATTTTCGCCTTTTTCAAACGAAAAATTTTCGCCGTTTTGCGAAAACGACACCGCACCTTTGAAATCCGCCGAAATATCGCCCGTTGTGTTCACTGCCTTTTCGAGCAAATCTTTGCCGGTGCAAATATATTTATCAAATTTTATGTTTTTTTCGCTTTCAATGCACTCTTTGAGCGCCTCGGCACCGTTTTCGGAATACACATCTCTCAGCGTATTTTCCGCGCCGTCATACGTCGCTTTCAGCGTACGCGGTATGTCGTCAAGCTCAATTTTATTGGCTTTCGGGTCTAACGTCACCGCAAAAATTCCGTCCGCCTCTTTTTTGCTCCCGTCCAGAAAAACGAGCAAAATATTTGTGCTTTTCTTCAGCTCGTCGGGAAGCTTTTTGCTGTCGTTTTTAAGGTTATTGAGCGAAAAACCGCATATAACGCCGACAAAAACCGCAATAAACGCGCACAGCGAAAAAACAAGTATTTTCAATTTTTCTTCTTTTTTTATCTGCATAAGTTCCGCCTTAATCAAATTCTATTCGGACATCGAGCCGATAACACAGCACGCGCGCCCGTTTTCCTTTGCCCGATACAAAAACGTATCGGTCTTGTTCATCAACACCGCAATATCCGCCGGGAACGAAAATCTGCACGCTCCTATACTGCAGCTAACCTTTAACGGTGCGTCAATTATTCCCGATATTTCCGACAAAAATCCGTCCGTAAGTTTTTTTATTTCTTCATCGCCGACTGCCTTTTTGTCAATCATAACCGCAAACTCGTCGCCGCCCATACGCCCGATTATTCCGTAATCGTAAAACGTATTTTTCAAAACAAAAGCGACCTCTTTCAAAACACTGTCGCCGGCGGTATGACCTAGCGTGTCGTTAACGGATTTAAAATTATCGACGTCGAGAAACAAAAACCAGCCTTCACGGCAGGACTGCAAATCAGCATCGTGCTGTGCTCTTTCACAGCAATTCAAAAACAGTCTGCGTCCCATAACGTTCGTCACCGCGTCAAGTTCGCCGAGAAAACTTCTGTATGCCGTGTACTGATACCCCAAAATCAGGATAACAACGCTTATGACATTGAGTGAAAACAGAGCCATCATAAACTGCACCTGCAAATGGATAAGGTCGCCTGTTATCACTGCCGAAACAGCAACGTTATGCTGACGAAGCATAAACGACATTCTGTCCGCAAAATAAAGCGCCGCGGCGATTGTCATACCAAATATAAACACCGTAAAAAGCGAAATTAAAAACCTTTGTTTTGACGAATTGACATTCGGTATGCAGCTTGACTTATCTATCGCGCTTTTTACGGTTTTAAGCGACTTTTCGGTATATTCTCTCCACGAAAACACAACAATTCCGACACAGAATATTGAGAGGATAATATTGCTTATTATAAGAAACGGCGAAACAAATTCGCCCAGCTCATCGGGGAAGAAAATGCCCGACGCGGTTAATACCAAAAATGCGTGAAACGTCGGCGCAATAAGCGAAACAACACCAATCCATAATCTCGGGCGTTTGCTCTTTTTCGCCCAACTGAACGCAAGACCTATAAGAAAACCGAAAAGTGTGCGCGTGCCGACCGAAAGGATTAAACTTCCTATCGGATTTCCGCTTAAAAACGGCGAAAACAGCATATCGGCAGGCAAGACATAAAACGAGGTCGATTTATACATACTCGCCAGACCGAAAACCGCGCCCACAACGGTTGACTGCACCGTTCCGAGAAGACAGGCGGCAATTAAAATAGGAATGTATGCCAGCGTAACCGAAACAGGCGGAATGTGTATGTATCCCAAAAATGTGAACGACATTAAAAGCTCAAAAGCAATCAGAATTATAAAAATATACATATCGAATGAAGAAAATTTATGCTTTTTTAATGCACTCATAATTCTTTATCCTCCGTTTTTGCATATCTCAGTGTAATTTATCATATATAATTTATAACATATTTTGCACATAAAATCAATAGTAATTGACAAAAGAATGTCGTTTGTTGTATAATAAAGCAGTAAATTTCACAGAAAAGCAGTCATTATCAAAGAAAAAATTGACTCATGGGAGGAGCTTATGACACTCGACAAACTTAAAATCGGCGATTCAGGAATTATCACGGTTGTGGGCGGACAGGGCGCATTAAGACGGCGTTTGCTCGATATGGGACTAACCCCCAAAACCGAGGTTTTTGTGCGCAAAACCGCACCTCTCGGCGACCCGATAGAGCTTTGCTTACGCGGATATGAGCTTACTCTGCGCCTTGAAGACGCGAAAAAAATTGAAGTTATAAAAAAATAAATTACAAAGGATTGGTGCAGAAAATGAGCATTACTTTCGCTCTTACGGGAAATCAAAACTGCGGAAAAACCACCCTTTTCAACCGCCTTACGGGAAGCAATCAGCATGTCGGAAACTTTCCGGGCGTCACGGTTGAGAAAAAAGAGGGTATTATAAAAAAACAAAAAGATGTATTCGTTGTCGATTTGCCGGGAATTTACTCAATTTCGCCGTACACCGCCGAAGAAGTTGTAACGCGCGATTTTCTTATAAACGACCGTCCCGACGGTATTATAAACATAATCGACGCAACAAACATCGAGCGCAATTTATACCTTTCTCTGCAAATAATAGAGCTCGGCATACCTATGGTTATCGCGCTCAATATGATGGATGAAATCGAGGCAAACGGCGGATTTATCGACGTTAAAATGATGTCGGACGAGCTCGGGGTGCCTGTTGTGCCGATAAGCGCGGGCAAAAATTACGGCATTGACGAGCTTGTGAAAGTTGCCGTAAAAACGGTCCAAAACGGACAAAAACCCGTCAAAACCGACTTTTGCAAAGGCAGTGTGCACAGGGCAATTCACTCGCTTGCGCACCTTATAGAGGACCACGCGGAAAGATTGAATATTCCGCTTCGTTTTGCCGCCACAAAGCTTGTTGAGGGCGACGAACCGATGATTAAACTGCTCGGTTTAAACCAAAACGAACTTGACATTTTAAATCACGTTGTGCACGAAATGGAAACAAGCCTCGGCACTGACCGCGAGGCGGCGCTTGCCGATATGCGCTACGATTTTATAACCGCACTGTGCAAAAAGGCGGTTGTAAAGGCAAAGCAAACCAAAGAACAGGCGCGGAGCGTGAAAATCGACGCGGTGCTGACGCATAAATTTTTAGCGTTTCCCATTTTCATAGGCATAATGGCGCTCATTTTCTACCTCACTTTCGGCGTTGTCGGAGCATTTTTAAGCGACGGTTTTTCATACATAATAGGTCTTTTCACCGCCGCGGCGGACAATGCGCTTTATGCACTGGATATTAACAAGGCTTTGCACTCGCTTATCATTGACGGAATTTTCGCCGGAGTCGGAAGTGTTTTAAGCTTTTTGCCGACGATTGTAGTTTTGTTTTTGTTTTTGTCAATCCTCGAAGATTCGGGATATATGGCGCGCGTTGCTTTTGTTATGGACAAAGTTTTGAGAAAAATCGGACTTTCGGGACGCTCGTTCGTACCGCTTATAATCGGGTTCGGCTGTTCGGTTCCTGCAATTATGGCAACACGCACGCTTTCAAGCGAGCGCGACAGAAAAATGACAATACTTCTTGTGCCGTTTATGTCGTGCAGTGCAAAACTCCCTATTTACGCGGTTTTTGTGTCGGCATTTTTCAGGTCGCATCAAGCGCTTGTTATGACGTTTTTATACATATTCGGCATAATTATGGGAATTTTGTCGTGTCTGCTTTTAAAAGGCATACTTTTTGAGGGCAAACCCGTGCCGTTTGTTATGGAACTTCCGGCATACCGTTTCCCGTCGTTTAAAAGCGTTTGTCTGCATATGTGGGAAAAGGCGAAAGATTTTATCGTTAAAGCGTTTACAATAATTTTCTGTGCAACAGTTGTAATCTGGATTTTGCAGAATTTCGACCTGCATTTTAATATGACGGGCGACGCGTCAAAAAGCATACTCGCGTTTATCGGCGGACTTGCCGCGCCGATATTCAAACCGCTCGGTTTCGGCGACTGGAGAGCCGCAACCGCCCTTGTAACGGGGCTTACCGCAAAAGAGGCGGTCGTAAGCACGATTCAAATGCTCACCGGCGAGGCAGGGCTTGCGTCGGTATTTACAACACCGCTTTGCGCGTTCTCATTTTTGATATTCACACTGCTTTATATGCCGTGCGCCGCGGCAATGGCGGCAATTCGTCGCGAGTTTAACAGCACGCTAAAATCGGTTTATATGATGCTTTATCAAACGGCTTTTGCGTATGCGGCGGCATTTTGCGTATACAACGCGGGGCGCGTTATGGGGTTTGGAAGAAATTTTGCCCCCACACTTTCCGAAATAATAATCGGAATTGTGCTTATCGTGTTAATCACAGCAGCGGTTTTGTATCTTATCTGCAAAAAGAACAGCGGCGAAACCGACTGCAAAAACGGCAAAATTTGCGCGGACCGCACCAAAGACAGCAGTTTTTAGGTTATTATAAAAATTCAACTTTGAAAGGATAAAATTATTATGAAAAAAGTTCTCGCAATAGACCTCGGCGCGTCAAGCGGACGCGGAATAATCGCATATCTCGACGGCGGAAAAATATCGCTTAAAGAAATTCACCGTTTTCAGAACAACGGCGTTTGGGCGGGCGGAGATTTTCTCTGGGACGTTCTGCACCTTTTGGACGAGATAAAACAGGCGATTGTTAAGGCGAACAACGACGGCGGTTTTGACCTTATCGGAATCGACACTTGGGGTGTTGACTACGGCCTTTTGGACAAAGACTGCTCGCTTCTTGCCAATCCCGTGCATTACCGCGACGCGCGCAATGCAATCGGTCAAAAAGAGGCGTTCGACACAATGAGTGCAAAGGAAATTTACGAAAAAACAGGTATCCAAATCCTTGATTTCAACACGCTTTATCAGCTTGTTTACGCAAAAAACCACAAAAATCACGTGCTTGAAAACGCAAAAACTTTTTTGTTTATGCCCGACCTTTTGAATTATTTTCTCACGGGCGTTGCGAAAAACGAATACACCATCGCGTCCACCTCGCAAATGCTTGATCCGCATACAAAAAAGTGGAATTTTGAGCTTTTGAAAAAATTCGGAATTAACACCGATATTTTTTGCGACATCATTATGCCGGGCAAAAAACTCGGCGAGCTTTCGGACAAGGTTTGTGAAGAACTCAAGGTTAAAAAAGCAGACGTTATCGCGGTAGGCTCTCACGACACCGCGTCGGCGGTCGTTTCCGTTCCGTCCGACAAAAAAGATTTCGTTTACATCAGCTGCGGAACTTGGTCGCTTTTCGGCACCGAGCTTGACGAGCCGAACATCACCGAAGAGGGCTATCTTTCATCATATACAAATGAAGGCGGCTGCGGCGGAAAAATAAGATTTTTGACCAACATTATGGGCTTGTGGCTTATTCAGGAGTCGCGAAGAACATATATAAAAGAAGGCAAGGATTTAAGCTTTGCAGACCTTGAAGCGCTCGCAAGAAAATCCGAGCCGTTTAAGTGTTTTATCGACCCCGATTATCCCGAATTCGGAAAACCGGGCGACATTCCGAAAAGAATACGCGAATACTGCGAAAAAACAGGTCAGCGCGCACCCGAAACAATCGGCGAAACGGTACGCTGTATATACGAAAGCCTTGCGCTTA
>OGHJ01003740.1_pt1 | contig 10608 bp, 8 predicted proteins | sample 1571351 | NCBI WGS metagenome assembly OGHJ01 (sample SAMEA2582037, study PRJEB24529) | metagenome | biome: Human gut stool | place: China | collected 2011 | reverse complement strand
TCAGGAAGCACTCGTCAAAGGGCTGGCGGTTCTTGATGCCCTTGATGGCCTTGCGGAGCACGTCCCAGCCGACCACCAGATATGGGATGCAGTACAGCGCCAGCTCCACCGGCGTGGGGAAGCTGGGCAGCAGTTTCAAAATGGCTACAAGGATCACCGCTGCGATGATCTGCTTGAGCATTTTCTTTTGTTTTTTGTTCATCTCAGTCTCTCCTTTTGCGCGGATCTCGGCACGGGTTTTCAGGGGGGAGTTTTCGTCCGATTCCACCTGTTTTCCACAGTAAGTGGGTTTTTCCACGTTTTCCTCCGCCTTTTCCACAGACTTTTCCCGACAAAAAGAGGCTGTTTGGCGTCTCTTTTTGCACTTTTCCGCAAGAAATGTTGAAAACCATGTGGAAACCGTGGAAAACCTGCTTCTTTTTCCACAAAAGCGTTCCGTTGTATAAAAAGGCCCCTCCCGGGGGAGGGGCTCCGAGGTTCCGGAAGATCAGATGCCGAAGATCTCGCAGTCGTCCTCCACTTTCTTGCAGGCGGTCAGCACTTCCTGCATGGTGGCCTTGGGGTCTGCACCCTCAGCAAACTCCACGTTCATCTTCTGGGTCATAAAGCTGACGGTTGCCTTTGCCACGCCGGAAACGGTGTTGGCAGCGTCTTCCATCTTGGCGGCGCAGTTTGCGCAGTCCACTTCGATCTTGTAGGTCTTCTTCATAGTAAGTACCAGCCTTTCTCATTCTTCAATATGATCCATCCCCATGGAGAGGATGCTGCGCACATGGTCATCGTCCAGTGCGTAGTAAACGGTCTTTCCGTCCCGGCGGAACCGCACGAGCTTCGAGTCCTTCAGCACCCGGAGCTGGTGGCTCACCGCAGACTGGCTCAGCTGCACCGCATTCGCGAGGTCCTGCACACACAGCTCGCTGTCGTGGAGCGCATACAGGATCTTGATGCGGGAGGAGTCGCCGAACACCCGGAACAGGTCGGCCAGCTCATACAGCACTTCGTCATCCGGCATCACAAGAGGCCCCGGCTGCGCGGCGGGCAGAGCATCTTTGGGGTCGTTCATGGCAGTCTCTCCTTTCGCGGCACATTCATGTGAACGCTTGTTCATGTGTTCATAGTATCACGCAGAAGAGGCCCTGTCAAGGCTTTTTGCAAAGATTTTGAGCAGAACTTCGAAATTGTAAAAAATACCCCAATACGCAAGAAAACTGCAATTTCAATCTGCAAAGAGGGTGCGTTTTGAGCATGGAAAAATGGACGCGCCCGGTGAGGGGGAAGTCCGGCACCGCCTCCCCCATTTTGCCCTATCATAACGCGTTTTGGGCTGACAGAAAAGAGGAAAATGCAGAAATCCACCAAAAACAGGTGCATCGACGCGGAAAATGTGGTATCCTATCAGGAGGTCGGAAATTTATTGCCGCAAGGCGATTCTGGAAAGGAAGTTTTTTTATGTTGAATGTTGGTATCCACGGCGAGCAGAGCCAGCTCGTGACGAACGAAAACACCGCAAAGACCATGGGCAGCGGCACACTGGACGTGTTCGCAACGCCCGCACTGGTGGCACTGGCCGAAAAGACCTGCTGGATGAGCGTCGCGTCCGAGCTGGACGAGGGCTGCGGCTCGGTGGGCACGAAGCTGGAACTGGAACATACCGCCCCCACCCCCGTGGGCATGACCGTGACCTGTGAGAGCGAGCTGACCGCCGTAGAAGGCCGGAAGCTGGTGTTCAAGGTCTCGCTGCACGACGAAAAAGGCCCCGTGGGCGGCGGCGTGCATGAGCGCTTCGTCGTCAATGACGCGAAGTTCGCGGCGAAGGCGGAGAGCAAGAAGGGGTGAACCCTCTCAGTCACCTTCGGTGACAGCTCTCCCGAAGGGAGAGCCACTGGCGAGTCGGTAGTGGTCGTGCTGGACGAGCGAAGTTTTTTGCGATCGGGAACGGTCGGGCTCCGCTGTCTCGATTCACGGCTGCAATACAAATGCCGCTGCCAATGAGAGCAGGGCCCGGCACCTTGCGCCCCATCGGGCCCAAGCGAACAGCAGGGCTGGCCCGGCCTGCCAATGCCTCGCCCTTCGGGAGAGGTGGCAGTGCGCAGCACTGACGGAGAGGGTCCGTCCCGCAGCCGCTTCACGGTTTCCGGGGGACACCCTCCCTTGAGCGGGGAGGGAGCGGTTCTTCCAACCGCAGCGGCGGTTCATCCTCCGCCATCACCTGTTCTTCGGCCCGCTGCTGGGCCTCGTGGAGGAGGCGGGCGGCCTGTTCGCTGGCGCGGAACAGCTCAAAGTACAGCGCTTTATAATCCGGCGCGGCAAACACCCCCTTCCCTGTCTGGTTGGGGATAGTCTGCCCCGCGCTGAGGCAAAAAATCAGAAGGGGAATCAGATCTTATGAAAAAAGTCAATCTTTCGTGGGCGGGCGCCGTGCTGGTGTTCGCTCTGCTGCTGTGGTGCACGGCGGCAACCCCCGGCACCATTGCCGACCCGTCTACCTACACCTGCGCCGTGTACAGCACGGCGCTCTCCCTGCTGCCGCCGGTGGTGGCCATCGTGCTGGCACTGAACACCAAGGAGGTCTACACCTCGCTGCTGGTGGGCATCGCGACGGGTGCGCTGCTCTTTGCCAACGGCAACCTGGAACTGGCCCTGAACACCCTGTTCTTCAACGAAGACGGCGGCATGGTCGCCAAGCTGTCCGACTCCAGCAACGTGGGCATCTTGGTCTTTCTGGTCATGCTGGGCATCCTGGTGGCCCTGATGAACAAGGCGGGCGGCAGCGCGGCCTTTGGCCGCTGGGCGTCCACCCACATCCACACCCGCGCGGGGGCGCAGTTCATGACCCTTGTTCTGGGTGTGCTCATCTTTGTGGACGACTACTTCAACTGCCTGACCGTAGGCTCCGTCATGCGGCCTGTGACCGACCGGCAGAAGGTCTCCCGCGCAAAGCTGGCCTACCTCATCGACGCCACGGCGGCCCCGGTCTGCATCATCGCGCCGGTGTCCAGCTGGGCGGCGGCCGTCACCTCCTCGGTGCCGGAAGGTTCGGGCATCAACGGCTTTACCATGTTCCTGCGCACCATTCCGTATAACTACTACGCCCTGCTGACCCTCATCATGATCCTCTTCCTCATCTTCACGGGCACCGACTACGGCCCCATGAAGCTCAACGAGGACAACGCGCTGAAGGGCGACCTCTTCACCACCGAAGACCGCCCCTACGGCGACGATGTGGACGACGGCACCGCAGCCTGCGGCCATGTCATCGACCTGATCCTGCCGGTGCTGGTGCTCATTGCGGCCTGCATCTTCGGCCTCATCTACACCGGCGGCTTCTTTGAAGGCGTGGACTTCATCACCGCCTTCTCCGACTGCAATGCCTCGGCGGGCCTGGTGATGGGCAGCAGCATCGCGCTGCTGTTCACCTTCGTGTTCTACCGGGTGCGCGGCGTGATGACCTTTCAGGACTTCGCGGCCTGCATCCCGGAGGGCTTCAAGGCCATGGTCAGCCCCATGCTCATCCTGACGCTGGCGTGGACCCTTTCCGGCATGACCAACCTGCTGGGTGCCAAGTATTACGTGGCCAACCTGCTCAACGGCTCGGCGGCTGCGCTGCAATATCTGCTGCCGACCATCATCTTTCTGGTGGCGGTGTTCCTGGCCTTTGCCACCGGCACGTCCTGGGGCACCTTCTCCATCCTCATCCCCATCGTCTGCCATGCGTTCCCGCAGGGGGAGATGCTGGTCATCTCCATTGCGGCCTGCCTGTCCGGCGCAGTGTGCGGCGACCACTGCTCCCCCATCTCGGACACCTCCATCATGGCGTCCGCCGGTGCTCATTGCAGCCATGTGAACCATGTGTCCACCCAGCTGCCCTATGCCATCACGGCGGCGGCCATCTCGGCGGTGTGCTATGTCGTCACCGGCCTGAGCCAGATGTTCCTGGGTGCCAGCGCCAGCCTGCTCACCTCGCTGGTGTTGCTGGCCGTGGCCATCGTGCTGGAGCTGGTGGTGCTGAACGTCATCCGGCTGCGAACGGCCAAAGCAGACTGACCCAACCGGCGTTTTTGGCCCGGTCAAGGGGGCAAAAACCGTCATTCACGCAGTTTTCAGGGCGTTTCACGCGGCTTTGCTTCCGTTCCGGTTGTTTTTATGGTATGATGGATTCAGAAACGAACGACCGTGCGACTTTTTGACGCAGTCTTTGGCAGAAAAGGAGGACGACCCCAATGAAAAAACGCATTCTCAGCCTGATCCTGGCACTGAGCATGGTGCTCTCCGTGCTCCCCCTGGGGGCTTTTGCAGAAGGCTCCACCGGCGACCTCGTCATGAAGGACGGTCTGCCGGACACCACCAATATGCAAAAAATGTCCTTCAATGACCACGGAAAGCGAAAGGACAAGTATGTCGGCTACGGCTGGGAGTACACTAAAGACTCGTCGGACTCGACAGACACTGGCATACTGACTCTGAGGGATGGAAGGTATGATTTCGGTTCCACCCATCCCCAAGGCGGTGGAAATCTGACCACAGAGCCTGTGCTATGTGCGATTGAGATTCAGGGTGCGGAAATTATCGGCGGCTCCTTCAAGAGCGATGTGACAAACAGAGGCGATATAAACGGTGGCGAATTCCAGAGCACGGGCAGTGTGACAAACGAAGGCACCATAAAGGACGGCACCTTCGCGGGAGAAGTGAAAAACATCACCGGAGGAACACTCCCTGGAGGAACAATCTCTGGCGGCACTTTCTATGGCAGTGTGACAAACTTGAACACCATAGAGAAAGGCACCTTTGAAGGAAACGTGACAAACGGCGGCACCATCAGCGGTGGTGCCTTCCAGAGCAAGTGCAGTGTGGAAAACTACAGCTACATTGAGAACGGCACCTTCGAGGGCAGTGTGACAAACTACAGCTACATCGAGAACGGCACCTTCAATGGCAGTGTGACAAACGACGGCACCAACGCCACCATACCATAAAGAACGGCACCTTCAATAGAGATGTGGCAAACAAGGCCGGAGGAACGATCTCTGGCGGCACCTTTGCGGGCAGTGTGACAAACCAAGGCACCATCACCAGTGGAACCTTCAATGGAAAAGTGACAAACTACCTCGGCAGAACGATCTCTGGCGGAACCTTTAAGGGAACAGTGAACAACGACTACGGAACGATCTCTGGTGGAACCTTTGCGGCGGGCCTGTCTAAGAACAACGGCAGCAAAATACGCGGCGGCATATTCAACGGGAACGCAAACCTGACCGGTGCCTACCACGTCACCGTAACGGATGGCAGTGTAAGCCAAGTGAACGGCGAAGGCCCGCTGAACGCGGATGGAACGCCCGGCACGGCATGGGACCTCTACTCTTACAAAGACACCACCATGACCATCACCGCCAACACCGAAATCTTCAGCCTGAACGGCCAGCCCATCGCCGAAAGCAGCTACGGCAGCGACAAGACGACCGTGACCTTTACCATGCCGGACGAGGACGTGGTGCTGAACGGAGCAATCACCTGCACCGACCTCGTCATGGAGAAGGGCTGGCCGAAGGCTTCCAACGAGGGCAAAATCTCTTGCAGTGGCACCGGCTGGGAGTACATCAAAAAGTCGTCGGGTTCGACAAACACCGGCACACTATATCTGATGAGTGGAAGTGAACCGTTTGATTTCAATTTCGCCGATCCCGCTACCAAGATAACACGGACCGATGCGGCTGTGAAGTGTGCGATTGAATCGTATGGGACAATTAGCGGCGGCATCTTTGATGGAACAGTGACAAACAACGCCGGAGGAGAAATCTCTGACGGAACCTTCAAGGGCGATGTAGAAAACAGCGGCTACATTGAGAAAGGCACCTTCAATGGAGAAGTGACAAACAACACGTCAGGAACGATCTTTGGCGGCACCTTCAGGGGCCAGGTGGACAACAACGGCAAAATCACCGGCGGCATTTTCGCGGCGGGCCTGTCTGCGAACAACGGCGCCGTGACCGGCGGCGTATTCAACGGCAATACAGGTTTGAACGGGGTAACAGGTCTCCACTCCATCAAATGGGATGATGCCTACCCCAATGCCAAGATCGAGAAAGTCAACGGTGTGTCTGCGAATTGGGCCCCCTACGTCGTAGTGACTGAATGGACCACGGCCACGGCGAAGGAAGTGACCATCACCGCCGACACCGAGATCTTCAGCCTGAACGGCAGGCTCCTCGGCGAGGGCGACCGCGTCAACGGCAACAAGAACACCGTGAAATTCACCATGCCGGACGACATGCCGGACAACGAAAACGTGGTGCTGAACAAAGCGATCACCAGCACCGACCTCGTCATGGAGAACGGCTGGCCGAAGGATTCCAACGGCGGCAAAAACCCCTGCAAGGGCGACGGCTGGGAGTACATTAAAAATGACCCGACCAATGGCGACATGCTGCTTCTGACGGACGGGCTGTTCGATTTCAGCACCATCGGAGATGGTTCGGCGGTGGAGTGCAACGTCTTTGTGGGCAAGCCGACGGCCATCACGGGCGGCGAGTTCAACGGCAAAGTGTTCAACAACAGCGGCATTCTGGGCGGCACCTTCCACGGCGAGGTCGACAATATGGGACCGGGCCGCATCGTGAATGGCACGTTCAAGAACTCGGTCGAGAACAACGGCACCATCGAGAAGGGCACCTTCCACGACGAAGTCAAGAACAGCGGCACCATCAACGACGGCACCTTCCACGGTGCAGTCGAGAACAACGGCATCATCAACAGCGGTACCTTCAACGGCGCTGTGACCGACAACGGCACGATCAGCGGGAACATCACCGGCAGCGGTACGCTGAACGGCAAGCCCATCGAACCGACGCCGGAACCCAAACCCGAACCCAAACCCGAACCCAAACCCGAAACCAAGCCCGAACCCAAACCCGAAACCAAACCGAAACCCACCACCTACACCGTGACCGTCATCGGCGGCACGATCGACGGCAAGACGTCCGTTTCCGCCAAGGAGAACGACACCCTGACCGTGGTGCTGGACCAGAGCGAAATCCCGGACGGCATGACGTTTGACATGTGGAGCATTTCGTCGAGCAAGCTCAGCGGCGATATCAACGTCGATTACCGGGCCGAGGCCATGACCTTCCAGATGCCCGCCGAGGATGTGACCATCCGGGCGCAGTACCGCTCGGCGGAGATCATCGAGGACGCAGCGCCCTCTCCGCTGGCAACGGCGGCGACCATCGCGGTGGGCGGCGCAGCCGCAGGCATCGTGGTGTGGCAGGGCGTGAACCTGGGCGTAGACCTCTACCTCGCCAATGCGCTGCCCCAGGGTGTGCCGGTGCCGACCGACCGCCGTGCGCTGGCGCTGCTCCTGTGGGAGACCGCAGGCAAACCGGAGGTGGCTCTGCCCACCCTTTACGGCGATATCCCCGCCGAAGAGATCGAGCTGCAAAAGGCCACCCGCTGGGCGGTCCAGAACGGCCTGATGGACGCGGCCGACAAGAAGGATGCGTCCTTCTTTGACCCGGACCATTATGTCACCAAGATGGACGTCTTCGGCGCATGGCTCCGGCTCAAAAAGCTCCTCGGCACCACCTGAACATCCCCGACGCAGTGAGCGTCCCCCTTAACGCAAAGGACCTCCCGGCCTGCATGGGCTGGGGGGCCCTTTGTTTCAAAACGGAAAAATTCCGTTGCTTCTGGGGAAAAACATGGTATACTAAAGGAAATTGAGCGATCGGAAGGAGCCGCACCATGCTGGAAAAAGCATTCAACGACGTTTACACAAAATTCAAGCTGCACTTCTATCAGAACGTGTTTCAGCGCTTTGCCACCCGCGAGGCGACCCTGACCACGGTGGAGTCCTTCTGCATGGAGGGCATCATGGCCATGGGCGAGCCCACCATTGCGGAGTTCTCGCGGATGATGAAGATCTCTACCCCCAACGCGGCGTATAAGATCGGCAGCCTGATGCGCAAGGGCTACGTGGAAAAGATCCAGTCCGCCAAGGACCGGCGCGAGTACCACCTGCGCCCCACCCAGAAGTATTTCGAGTATTACAACATCAGCTATTCCTACCTGCACACCGTGGTCGAGCGTGTGCGGGAGCGCTTCCCCGCCGAGGACGTGGACAAAATGGAACAGATGCTCACCATCATCAGCGAGGAGCTGATGCCGGAGCTGGATCTGAAATCAAAGACGGCGGACGAATAAGCGCCGTTTCACCCCGTTGGAGCAAAACGGCCGGGGCAATTGCAATCCGTGCGCCGGAATGATACAATAGGAGCCAGCGAGAACCGCCGCCGGACGTTTTTCCGGCAAGTGCAAGTGTAAGAAAGAAGGCTTTTATCATGAGCATGAATACAGTTCCTGAGCGTCTGGCTGCGCTGCGCGCCGCCATGGACGCCAATGGCGTGGACCTCTACCTCATCCCGGTGGGCGACCCGCACTCCAGCGAGTATCTGCCCGACCACTACACCTCCCTGACCTATTTCTCCGGCTTCCACGGCGAGAACTCGAACTTCGTCGTGACCAGAGACAAGAGCGCCCTGTGGGCCGACGGCCGCTATTTTGTGCAGGCCGAAAAGGAGATCGCGGGCACCGAGATCGAGCTGGAACGGATGGGCGAGCCGGGTGTGCCCACCGTGGAGCAGTACTGCGCCGATGCCCTGCCGGAAGGCGGTGTGCTGGGCCTGTGCGGCCTGACCGCTTCCTGCCAGCTGGTGCGCAGCGTACAAAAGGCGCTGGACGCCAAGCACGGCACCATCAAGACCCTGAATCTGGAAGATGAGCTGTGGACCGAGGGCCGCCCTGCTCTGCCGGAGACCCCGGCCTGGCTCCTGAGCAAGGAGTACGCGGGCTTTGCCCCCGCCGAGAAGCTGGAGCAGCTGCGGGCCAAGCTCAAGGAGCTGGGCTGCACGGCCCAGCTGGTGGGCAAGCTGGACAACCTGGCCTGGCTGCTGAACCTCCGCGCGATGGACATCCAGTGCACTCCCTACGCCATGGCCTACTGCTATGTGACCGGGGACCGTGCCGTCCTCTTCATCAACACCCGTCGTCTGGGCGCGGAGGCCGCTGCCGAGCTGAAGGAGAACGGCGTCGAGATCGCCGAATATGACGACATCCTCACCTTCCTGGCCGCAGAGACCGAGGCCCAGACCGTTCTGGCCGACCCGGCTTCCGTCAACTATGCGGTCTACGAGACGCTGAACAACAACCCGGCCCTGACCGTCAAGGACGAGGCCGACCCCCTGCTGCCGATGAAGGGCGTGAAGAACGAGACCGAGCTGAACCACAACCGTGAGGCCCATCTGCGCGATGCCGTGGCTATGGTGCGGTTCCAGAAGGAGCTGGAAGAGCGTCTGGCCGCAGGCGAAGAGCTGACGGAGCTGACCGTGGATGAGATCCTCCACAAGTACCGCTCAGCACAGGACAAGTTCATTGTGGAGAGCTTCGGCACCATTGCAGCCTACGGCGGCAACGCGGCCATGATGCACTACCACGCCACCGAGGAAGACCACGCCAAGCTCGAAAAGAAGGGCTTTTTGCTGGTGGACAGCGGTGCGACCTACATGGACGGCACCACCGACATCACCCGCACCTACCCGCTGGGCGAGCTGACCGAGGACGAAAAGCGGTTCTACACCTGGACGCTGCAGTGCCATATCGACATTGCCAAGGCCGTCTGGCTGAACTACTGCGACGGCCACATGCTGGATACCATCGCCCGTGAGCCGCTGTGGCAGCACCTCATCAATTACCGCTGCGGCACCGGCCACAGCGTCAGCTTCGTGGGCAATGTCCACGAAGGCCCCCACGCTCTGAACGGCCGCAACACCACCGTGTTCCAGCCGGGCATGATCGTCACCGACGAGCCGGGCGTCTATGAGAGCGGCGTCGTCGGCATCCGCATCGAGAACGAGCTGGAGTGCTACCACAAGGCCGACAACCAGTACGGCACCTTCCTGGCCTTCCGCCCGCTGACCTTTGTGCCCATCGCCACCTCGCCTGTGGTGCCCGGCATCCTGACCAAGGACGAGATCGAGTGGCTGAACGCCTACCACCGCGAGGTCTTCACCAAGCTTGCTCCCCGCCTGACCGAGGAGGAGCGCGACTGGCTGGCCAAGAAGTGCGCCGCCATCGGAGCGTAACCTCTCATAACAAAAATCGAGAGGCCATCGGCCTCTCGATTTTTGTTATCATTCCTGTTCCGGTTTGTGCTCTTTCCAGTAGGCTTTTGCCTCATCAATGGCCTTTTTGAACGGGCCGGAGGGGTAGGTGCTCTCGGCGATGTCCACCAAGAACTTGTACAGCTGGGGGCGCACCTCCTCATACATGCCCAGACGGGTGTAGAGGTCTTTGTAATAGCGGAACACCTGCAGCTTGTTCTGCACCACGGTGGATACGTGGACCTGGGTGTGGCAGATGCTCTGCGGGTTCTGGACGTAGTAATAACCGGCCTTGCCGATGGAAACGAAGGTCTCGGCGTACTGGATATACCGCAGGTTGAAGACGAGGTCTTCGGCCCAGTGCATCTCGCTGACGAACTGGATGTCGTTCCGGGTCAGGAGGTCGCGGCGGTAGAGCTTGTTCCAGAGCACGCTGTAAAAATAGGAGGCGGGCTTGTCC
>OGHJ01003735.1_pt1 | contig 10618 bp, 9 predicted proteins | sample 1571351 | NCBI WGS metagenome assembly OGHJ01 (sample SAMEA2582037, study PRJEB24529) | metagenome | biome: Human gut stool | place: China | collected 2011 | reverse complement strand
AAAACACAGAGGGCAAAACCTCCAGCTTTACCCGTTTGCCCGATTTAATCCTGATGGATGGCGGCAAAACGCAGGTACACGCCGCAGAGGAGGTGCTGCTTGCCTTCGGGATGGACATCCCTGTTTGCGGGATGGTGAAGGATGACAGACACCGCACCAGAGGTCTGCTGTTTCATGAGCGGGAAATCAAAATTCCCCTGGCCTCGGAGGGCTTTAAACTGGTGACACGCATACAGGATGAGGTACATCGCTTTGCCATCACCTACCACAGAAAGCTGCGCGACGAAAGAAATCTTCACTCCGTTCTGGATGATATCAAGGGCATCGGTGAGGTACGCCGCAAAGCTTTGCTGCGTCATTTCGGCTCAATCGAAAGGATTGCCGCAGCAGAGGTAGCAGATCTTTTAGAGGTGGATGGCATGACGATTCCTGCGGCGGAGCAGGTCTATCTTTTTTTCCATCGGGAGGAATTGCAAAACGGATGATTTTCGGGTAAGATATATATTTAGGAGATTATTTGATTTTACAGAAAAACGAAAGACGAGGTGAGCCGCAAATGTATTCTGCGGAGTTAAAAAAAATCGTAGAGGTATTTGAACTGGAAAGCGTTTTGCCGGAATTGAGTCTGGAGGGGCGTTCTGTTCTGCGTAAGGAAATTAACCGCCCTGCATTACAGCTGGCAGGCTTTTATGAACGCTTTGACAGCGACCGCTTGCAGGTAATCGGTCGTGTGGAATACAGCTATCTGCTGAGCCTGAACGATGTGGACAGAAAAAATGCCATCCGCCATTTGTTTCAGTATCATATTCCCTGTCTGGTGGTTTGCAAGAATCTTGAGATTTTCCCCGAAATGGTGGAATACGGCAGAGAATACAGCGTGCCTATTTTTCGCACCGCGCAGAATACGACCGACTTTACGGCGGAACTGATTTTCTGGCTGAGAGAGGAACTGGCAGACCGTGTGATGATGCACGGCGTACTGGTTGATATTTATGGCGAGGGCGTGCTGATTACGGGCGCAAGCGGCATCGGGAAAAGTGAAACGGCACTGGAGCTGATTAAAAGAGGACACCGCCTGATTGCGGATGATGCAGTGGAAATCAAACGGATTGCCGACAGAAGGCTGATTGGCTCCTGTCCGGAGATTATCCGCTATCTGATTGAACTGCGCGGCATCGGGATTCTGAATGTAAAGGAGCTGTTTGGTGTCGGCTCTGTAAAGGAGCAGAAAACGGTTGACCTTGTCATTAAGCTTGAGGTATGGGATGGGAAGGCAGATTCCTATGACAGGCTGGGGCTGAATGAGGAATATATGGATATTCTGGGAAATAAGGTGCAGCTGAATACGATTCCTGTGCGCCCGGGCAGAAACGTGGCAATGATTTGCGAATCGGCGGCAATGACAAACCGTCAGAAGAAGATGGGGAAAAATACCGCACAGGATTTTGCAAATCGAATCGGAAAATAAGAAGGTGAAACGATGGAAAGATTGAAACAGGAGCTTCTTGCCTGTCTGGGAGAGGAAGGGCTGAAGCTTCATGAAATGATGAAGGAGCATACGACATTTCGTGTGGGCGGCGCGGCGGATTATTTTATTCAGCCGAAAAGCGCAGAGGAGCTGCGTGCTGCCTTTGAAATTTTGCATAGATATGAAATGCCCGTTCTGGTGATTGGCAACGGCAGCAATCTTCTGGTAAGGGATAAAGGCATCCGCGGCGCGGTGATTCAGATTTATAACCGCATGGCGGAGATTACGATAGAAGGGAATACAATTCATACCAAGGGCGGCGCACTGCTGAGTGCTGTTGCGGCAAGGGCTGCGGATAAGGGTCTGACCGGTCTGGAATTTGCAAGCGGGATTCCCGGCAGCATCGGCGGTGCAGTTGTGATGAATGCAGGCGCGTATGGCGGTGAAATGAAGGATGTGCTGGCAAGTGTGGATGTGCTGACGCAGGATTTAGAAATCAAGACCATTCCTGCGGCGGAGCTGAATTTAGGCTACCGCTACAGCAGCATTCCCGAAAAGGGCTATATCGTTCTGGGGGCAACGCTGCAATTAAAAAAAGGCAACATCGCAGAAATCCGTGGACGCATGGCAGAATTGGCAGAGCAGAGAAGGGCAAAGCAGCCCTTACAGTACCCCAGTGCAGGCAGCACCTTCAAGCGTCCTGAGGGGTATTTTGCAGGGAAGCTGGTGCAGGATGCAGGGCTAAAGGGTAAAACCATCGGTGGCGCACAGGTATCCGAAAAGCACTCCGGCTTTCTGATTAACATCGGCGGCGCAACGGCACAGGATATTCTGGATTTGATTGCGTTCTGCCAGAAGGAAGTCAAGGATAAATTCGGTGTGACACTGGAAACGGAAGTGAAAATCGTCGGAGAAGAATAAGGAGAGATGGGAAAGGTCGGTGAAGGAGTATGCGGTTTGTGATTGTAACGGGGATGTCCGGCGCAGGGAAAACCTCTGTGCTGAAATTTCTGGAGGACATCAATTTTTTCTGTGTAGATAATATTCCCCCTGCATTGCTGCCGAAGTTTGCGGAGCTTTGCTATGAGCAGGAGGGTGAAATCGAGCGCGTTGCCATGGGGATTGATATTCGTGGCGGGAAGCTGTTTAATGACCTGTTTGAGGTACTGTCTGATTTGCAGCATAAGGGATATGAATATGAGATTTTATTCTTAGATGCCTCGGATGATGTGCTGATTAAACGCTATAAGGAAACCAGAAGAAGTCATCCTCTTTCCAAAAACGGCTCCATTCAAGAGGGAATTCAGAAGGAGCGCGAAATATTGAAGGATGTCAAGCGTAAGGCAACCTATATCATCGACACGAGCCAGATTCTGACCCGACAGCTCAAGGAGCAGATTAACCGTATTTTTGTAGAAAATCAATCTTACGAAAATCTGATGATTACGGTGCAATCCTTTGGCTTTAAATACGGAATTCCTGCGGACAGTGATTTAGTATTCGATGTACGTTTTCTGCCAAATCCCTTTTATATTCAGGAGTTGAAGGAAATGACGGGTAACGACGAACCTGTCAGTAGCTATGTGATGAGCTTTGAGGAAAGCCGAACATTTCTGAAAAAGCTGGTGGATATGCTGGAATTTCTGATTCCGCACTATATTAAAGAGGGCAAGAATAGTCTTGTCATCAGCATCGGCTGCACGGGCGGCAAGCACCGCTCTGTTACCCTTACGAATGCCCTTTACAATGCCCTTGGAAAGGATGGACACACCCTCCTTCTCAAGCATAATGACATTGAAAAGGACAGCAGACACAAGAAATAAGCAAAAAACAGAAAGGAGGGGCAAATTTGTCATTTTCGTCTAAGGTTAAGGGTGAGTTGTCCCTTCATTTTGGAAATGGAAGACATTGTGAAATTGCGGAAATTGCAGCGTATGTTAATATCTATGGACAGATAGCCGTGTTTGGCGGAAATTTTTGTTTAAAAATCCAAACAGAGAATGATTACGCTGTGAAAAAATGCTTTACATTATTGAGAAATACTTTTAATATGATAGCGGATGTATCTGTAAGAATCAGCGGGCAGAAGCGGCAGACTAAGGTGTATACCCTGCTTGTACGCGATGCAGTAGCCATCTTACAGGCAACCGGTATTTTAACAATAGAAAAAGAACAGAAGAAACTGAAAAAGCGGATTTATCCGCCTGTGGTCAGCAGCATCTGCTGTCGGCGGGCATATATTCGCGGCGCATTCATTTCTGTCGGCTCTGTAAATGATCCGGAAAAGAACTACCATCTGGAATTCGTTCTGGCGGATTTGTCTGCGGCGGAGCAGCTGCGGGATTTAATCAATGCCTTCGGATTGGATGCCAAGGTGGTAGAGAGAAAAGAGCATTATATCGTCTATCTGAAAGAAGGTGAACAGATTGTCGATTTGTTGAATATCATGGAGGCACCACTGGCGCTGATGGATTTGGAGAATGTCCGCATCGTCAAGGAAATGCGCAATGATATCAACAGAAAAGTCAACTGTGAAACGGCAAACCTGAATAAGGTGGTCGGAGCGGCTGTAAAGCAATTAGAGGATATCAATTATATTGAGGAAACCATCGGGCTTGCGCGTCTGCCGGAGCAGTTGGCAGAGGTGGCGAGGGTGCGATTGGAATATCCGGACAGAAGCTTGAAAGAGCTGGGTTCTTTCCTCATGACACCTGTCGGAAAGTCCGGTGTCAACCATAGACTGCGTAAAATCAGCAGCATTGCTGAGGCATTAAGAGAAGGGAAGGGTGGAATAGAATGACACAGAAATCAATTACCATCAAGGCATCCTTGGATGCAAGACAGGCTGCGTATTTCGTGCAGACGGCCGGGAAATTTGAATCTGAAATTCAGGTTAGTGTGGATGAAAAAAGAATTAACGCAAAGAGCATTATGGGCACTATCGCGCTGAATATGCAGGAAGGGCAGACTGCCCTGATTACTGCGGACGGCAAGGACGAAGCAGCGGCAGTGGAAGAGCTGGCGGCAGTATTGGCATAATTTTTTTATACAGAGCAGCAATCATTACATACAAAAAACCCTGTCGGAGAATCAACGGCAGGGTTGATTTCTTTCTGCACCTGTGTTATACTGTCAAAGTAACTGAACAAACGAGATGTACCTGCTACGGATACCACCGAAAAGGACCACGAGAGGACCATGGGTATCCCACCATCTCGGTAAATAAAAAACAGGAGGTCTTTTTTTAATGAACAAAAACATTGTAAACACAAAATTTCTGGTTTCCACAGCGCTCATTGCGGCAATTTATGTTGTGATGACATTGGCGATTGCACCACTTAGCTTCGGAATGATTCAGATTCGTATTTCCGAGGTGCTGATGCTGATGGCATTTATCGACAAAAAGTATGCGCCCGGTCTGGTGCTTGGCTGTTTCATCGCGAACTGCTTCAGCCCCTTCGGTATGATGGACGTTGTATTCGGCACAGCCTGCACAGCGGCTTCTCTTGTGGGGATTACGAAATGCAGCAAAACACTGTTCGGCGCAAGCCTTTGGCCTGTGCTTTGCAATGCATTCATCGGCATTGAGCTGTATCTGTTCGGCAGTCCGCTTCTGCTGAGCATGGCAACGGTTGCGTTTGGGGAATTCCTTTCCGTTTCCGTTGTGGGCTATGTTCTGTTCCATCAAGTTTTGAAAAACAGCACCTTGGTGGAACGCCTGAAAATTGCATAAAATCAAAAAACAGGGACTTTTCTTGCTTTTGGGGCAGGGAGAGTCCTTATTTTTCTGCTTTTATTTTTTTGAAAAAAAGCTCTTGACAAATAAAATCGGGGTGCTATAATCTAACTAACCAAAGAGAGAAACCGATGATTAAGAGGAGTAGCCTTTCAAATCAGCTTTCAGAGAGTTGCGGATGGTGGAATCGCAACAGCGAGAGGATGGGTGAATGGACTTATGAGGGCGGTCGAAAGCGAAAGCAAGTAGTAACCGACGGGAAACGCACCCGTTACCAGAGCGTAACTGTATGGCTGTACAGTGGAAAGAGCGGATGATTTTTCATCAATTTGGGTGGTACCGCAGGAATATACAAGTCTTGTCCCATAGTAGATTACTATGTGATAAGGCTTTTTTTATTCGGCAAAATCGAGTACCTCGTTCGAGAAAACAGCTAAGACGAGATGAGACGAGACAGAAGGAAACAAAAAACAGTATGAGAAAAGGAGCGATTGGTATGAAAAAGTTTATGGCAATGACAATGGCAATGGTGATGGCAGCAATGGCACTGACAGGCTGCGGCAGCAGCAATGCGGCAGATGATAAGGCAAGTGGAGATATTCCTGTTATCGGCATCAATCAGTATGGACAGCACGCATCTTTGGATAACTGTCGAGAGGGCTTTTTGCAGGGTCTGGAGGAAGCAGGTTTGAAGGAAGGCGTGGATTACAAGATTGAATATCAGAATGCAGGCTTTGATGACAACGCCGCAACACAGATTGCACAGAACTTCTCTGCAAAGAATGTTGCGCTGATGTGTGCGATTGCAACACCATCCGCAACTGCTTGCTATGCGGCGGCAGAGGATAAGGATATCCCTGTTATCTTCACAGCAATTACCGACCCTGAGGAAGCAAAGCTGACCGGTGGCAACATCACAGGCACCAGCGACAAGCTTCCCATCGAAGGACAGCTTGAGCTGATTCGTAAGGTTCAGCCCGATGCAAAAACAATCGGGATTCTTTACACAACAAGCGAACCCAATTCCGTTTCCGCAGTAAAGGAATATCAGGAAAAGGCAGGAGAATACGGCTTCAAGATTGAAGCACTGGGCGTTATGACACAGGCAGAGGTGAATCAGGCAACAGATACGCTGATTTCGAAGGGTGTGGACTGCTTCACAAACCTGACAGACAATAACGTAGTCGGCGTTCTGCCTTCCATTCTGGAAAAAACAAATGAAGCAGGCATCCCTGTTTACGGCAGTGAAATCGAGCAGGTAAAGCTGGGCTGCGTAGCCTCCGCAGGGATTGAATACGTTGCACTGGGCAGACAGACAGGTATGATGGCAGCAAAGATTCTCAAGGGTGAGGCAAAAGCATCCGATATGCCCTACGAAACCATTTCCGAATTTGAAATTTATGTAAATCCCGATGCAATGGCTGCACTGAAGCTGAGTGCAGATGTGGAAAATGCGATTGATGTAACTGCGGAATAAGCGTCCGCATAGAAAGAGGTTCCTTTATGTTTGATTTGATTATCAGCACGCTGACACAGGGCTTTATTTACGCCCTGTTGTCCTACGGCATTTATATTACATATAAAATACTGGATTTTCCCGATTTGACGGTAGATGGCAGCTTTCCCCTCGGGGCGGCGATTACGGCAGTTCTTCTGGTAAAGGGGATGAACCCCTTTCTGGTGCTTGTAGCGGCGCTTCTGGTGGGCGCGGCAGCCGGACTGGTAACAGGTGTCATTCATGTGAAATTCGGTGTCAGAGACCTTCTGGCAGGTATCATCACTATGACGGCGTTGTTCTCCATCAATTTGCAGATTGCAGGCTCCAATCTGGCGGTGGAACGTGCCATCGGCACGATTTATACCTCCGGTCCGATTATGGCTGTGATGGGCAATTCTACCCTGATGATGCGTAAATTTGTAGTATCCCTGCTAGTAGCTGTGATTTTCAAATTCATTCTGGATTGGTATCTTAAGACAAAAAGCGGCATGCTCCTGCGTGCAGTTGGTGATAACAGCACACTGGTCACGACCCTTGCAAAGGATAAGGGCATTGTAAAGATTATCGGGCTGACGGTTGCAAATGCACTCGTTGCCTTCTCCGGTGCGCTGGTCTGCATGGAGCAGAGAGCCTTCTCCAGTACCATGGGGACAGGGCAGATGGTTTTTGGTCTGGCGGCGGTTATCATCGGCACAACCCTGTTCCGTAAGGTTAGCTTTGCGAAGGGCACTACGGCGGTTCTGGTCGGCAGTGTGTTCTATAAGGCTTGTATTCAGGTGGCAATCAGCTTGGGTCTTCCCGCAAATCTGATGAAGCTGGCAACGGCAGTGCTGTTCCTGATTATTTTGATTCTTGGTAATAAACAGAAGGGTGGTGCGGAGCATGCTTGAATTGAAGCATATCAAAAAAATCTATAATCCCGGCACCATTTCCGAAACACTGCTGTTTGAGGATTTTAATTTGACTGTGCCCGACGGCGAATTTGTTTCGATTGTCGGCAGTAATGGATCGGGCAAAACCTCCATGCTGAATATCATCTGCGGCAGCATCCCCATTCAGAAAGGAGAGGTGCTGATTGGCGGCAAGGATATTGCAAAAATGAAGGATTTTCAGAGATATCGCACCATTGGGCGTGTCTATCAGGATCCTTCGGCAGGCACCTGTCCAAATCTGACAATGCTTGAGAATATGTCTCTGGCGGATAATAAGGGCAAGCCCTTCGGTCTGGGCAGGGGTGTGAATAAGGCAAGAGAAAATTTCTATAAGGAACAGCTTTCCATTCTGGGGCTGGGTCTGGAAAATAAAATGAATGTCAAGCTGGGGGCGCTTTCCGGCGGACAAAGACAGGCGGCAACGCTGATTATGGCAACGCTGACTCCGATTGAATTTCTGATTCTGGATGAACACACCGCTGCGCTTGACCCCAAAACGGCGGATATCATCATGGAATTGACGAATAAGGTGGTGCAGGAAAAGCACCTGACGGCAATGATGGTAACGCATAACCTGCGCTATGCGGTGGAATATGGCAGTCGTCTGATTATGATGGATAAGGGTCATATCGTGCTGGATAAGGCAGGAGAAGAAAAGGTCAATACAAAGGTGGATGATATTCTGGATATCTTCACGAAAATCAGTATTGAATGTGGAAACTGATTGGGAGCTGCATATACAATCCTCGGATAATTTCGTCCGAGGATTTTTTCTGTGCTTTTCACAGGAATCCGTTTATGGTATACTCAGAGAAAATGCAAAAGATAGAAGGTTGATGGGAATTAAGATGAAGCATTTAATTGACAAATTGGGGAGAGAAAAAGCCCTCACCAAGACGGAGTGGATTACCCTGCTGAATGGCAGAACGCCTGATTTGGCGGAATATCTTTTTGCAAAGGCGAGAGACATTCGCCATCAGCATTACGGCAGGGATATCTATATTCGAGGGCTGATTGAATTTACGAATTATTGCAGAAATAACTGCTATTACTGCGGTATCCGCAGAGGGAACGAAGGACTGAAACGCTATCGGCTGACGGAGGAGGAAATCCTTTCCTGCTGTGAACAGGGGTATGCCCTCGGCTTTCGTACCTTCGTTTTGCAGGGCGGCGAGGATCTGTATTTTACGCAGGAAAAAATGACGCATATTATCTGTTCTATGCGTGAGAAATACCCCGATTGTGCGATTACGCTTTCCATCGGGGAGAGGGAAAGGGAAGAATATGAAGCGTATTTTGCGGCAGGGGCGAACCGCTTTTTGTTGCGGCACGAAACGGCAAACGAAGCACATTATCGTACGTTGCATCCCGCGGAGCTGGATTTAAACCACCGCAAGGCTTGTCTCCGGAACCTGAAGAAAATCGGTTATCAGGTCGGAAGCGGCATTATGGTTGGCTCTCCCGGGCAGACGGCAGAGCATCTGGCGGAGGATCTGCTGTTTCTAAAGGAGCTGAATCCCCACATGATTGGCATTGGACCCTTCATTCCCCAGAAGGATACGCCCTTTCGGGAGGAAAAGGCAGGTACATTGGAACTGACACTTTTCCTTCTGGGACTTCTGCGGCTGATGCTGCCAAAGGTGCTTCTGCCCTCTACAACGGCACTCAGCACCATTCATCCGGATGGGCGGAAAATGGGGATTCTGGCAGGGGCAAATGTTGTCATGCCGAACCTTTCCCCGCAGGAAAACAGAAAGCTTTACAGTCTGTATGATAACAAACGATCCATGGGGGATGAAGCGGCGGAGGGGCTTGCCCTTTTAAAGGCAGAGACGGAATCCATTGGCTATCGGGTGGTCAGCGCCCGCGGAGATTCTCTGGTAGAATAGGAGGAAAAAATGGGACTGAACAATACACCGTTGTCGGAACGGATACATATCGGGATTTTCGGCAGAAGAAATGCAGGAAAATCTAGCGTTATCAATGTCATGACAGGACAGAATTTAGCAATCGTTTCTGATGTGGCAGGCACAACAACAGACCCTGTGCAGAAGGCAATGGAGCTGTTGCCGCTTGGGCCTGTTGTTATGATTGATACCCCCGGTCTGGATGATGTGGGGGAACTTGGAAAAATGCGCGTAGAAAAGGCATATCAGGTTTTGCAGAAAACCGATATTGCCGTTATCGTGATAGATGCGTCTGTCGGGGAGACAGCAGAGGATGCGGCAATTCTTGCAGAAATTCAAAAGAGAAGCATTCCTTATATCATCGTAAAAAACAAAGCGGATTTGACGCAGAAGCAGGATGGAGAAAATGAAATTTTCGTCAGCGCAAAAACGGGCGAAAACATTTCCGTCCTGAAGGAACGCATTGCGGCGTTAGCACCAAAGGGGGAGAAGGAACGCAGAATTATCGGGGATTTACTCGAACCAAATGATTTTGTGATGTTGGTTGTGCCGATTGATTCCGCTGCGCCGAAGGGCAGGCTGATTTTGCCGCAGCAGCAGACGATTCGGGATATTCTGGAGGCGGGCGCGGTTTCGATTGTTACAAGAGATTTTGAGCTTGCAGAAACGCTGGCAGCCCTTGGGAAATGTCCGAAGCTGGTCATCACGGACAGCCAGATTTTCGGGAAGGTTTCTAAAATCGTACCGGAGGATATCCCTCTGACCTCGTTTTCGATTCTGATGGCGCGGTATAAGGGCAATCTGGAGCAAAATGTCAAAGGGGCGAGAGCCTTGAAAGAAGCTGTGCACGGGGCCGCTCAGCTTGACAAGCTGCAAAACGGTGATACGGTACTGATTTCCGAGGGCTGTACCCATCACCGTCAGTGTGAGGATATCGGAACGGTCAAGCTGCCCCGTTGGATTCGGGAATATACGGGGAAGGAATTGCAGTTTCAATTTACAAGCGGCGGCACATTCCCTGCGGATTTATCTCCCTATGCGCTGATTGTGCATTGTGGCGGCTGCATGCTGAATGAA
>OGHJ01003734.1_pt1 | contig 10624 bp, 9 predicted proteins | sample 1571351 | NCBI WGS metagenome assembly OGHJ01 (sample SAMEA2582037, study PRJEB24529) | metagenome | biome: Human gut stool | place: China | collected 2011 | reverse complement strand
CCCGGAGCACGTCGGTCATCTCGTTGCCCCGCTCGCCGCAGCCGATGTAGACCACCAGGTCCACGTCCGACCACTTGGCCAGGGCGTGCTGCATCACCGTCTTGCCCGAGCCGAAGGGCCCGGGGATTGCGGCGGTCCCCCCCTTGGCCACCGGGAAGAAGGTGTCCACGATCCGCTGTCCCGACTGGAGGGGAATCGTGGGGGGATACTTATGCTTATAGGGCCGGCCCACACGGACGGGCCACTTCTGCATCATGGGCAGCTCCACCTGGGAGCCGTCCTCCTGCTGGAGGACATAGACCGGCTCGGTCACGGTAAAGGAACCGCTCTGGATGGACACGATGGTCCCCTTCATTTTTGGGGGCAGCATGATCTTGTGGAGGATGGAGTCGGTCTCCTGGACCGTGCCCAGCACGTCGCCGCCGACGACCTTGTCCCCCGGCTTCACCACGGGGGTGAACTCCCACTTTTTCTCCCGGTCCAAGGCGGGTACCTCCACGCCCCGGGGCAGGTTGTTGCTGCCGCTCACCTCCCGGATGACCTCCAGGGGGCGCTGAATGCCGTCGTAGATATTTTCGATGAGGCCGGGGCCCAGCTCCACGGACAGGGGGGCTCCGGTGGTAACCACCTCCGCCCCGGGGCCCAGGCCGGAGGTCTCCTCATACACCTGGATGGAGGCCGCGTCCCCGGTCATGTTCAGGATCTCGCCGATAAGGCGCTGCTCCCCCACCCGGACCACGTCGGCCATGTTGGCCTCCTGCATCCCCGTGGCCACCACCAGCGGGCCGGAGACCTTGACAATTTTACCCATAGCGTTCTTCCCTTCTTTCTGCCGCACACCGGCCCCAAAACGGGGTCCAGGGGCAGCGCCCCTGGTTTCACGCCCGGCGTGAAAGAAATTTCAATTCGTGCGGAGCAGGACACACCCCAGGGTGCCCTCTCTTGCCCCTGCGGGGCGATCCACCTTGTGCGCCTGCGCAGCACACCACTGCTTGCTCCGCCACGGTTGGTCCACCACCCGCGCCGTGCGCGGGTGAGGGGGGTATCGAAGGCGGTTTCCTTGGGAACCGCCTTCGTATCTAGGAGGACGCAGTCCCCCCCTAGAGAATATCCGCTCCCACCGCCCGCTCCACGGCGGTCTTGATGTTGGCCATCCCAATGCCCAGGGAGCCCTCCTTGCCCGGGATCAAAATGATGGCCGGGGTGAGGGCGTCCTGATACCGGGCGATCTCCGGCTGGAGCTGAGCGGCCAGCTGCTCGGTGAGGTAGAGGATGGCGAAATTCTCCTTCGCCATGCGGTGGAGGGCCTGCCGGGCCTCCTCCGCAGTCTCCGCGGGGCACACCTCCAGACCCAGGGCCTGGAAGCCCAGGACGCTGTCCCGGTCCCCGATGACGCCGATTCGGTACATCTTCCTCCACCTCCGTTACACATAGGTCTCCCGCAGCCGCTCCCGGATGGCGGCCCCGTCCAGGCCCGCCCGCCGGGAGGCCAGGATGGTGCGGATGGCGGTGAGCTCCGCCTCCTTGGCGTACAGGTAGGCGATCACCGTCTCCTCCCCGAAGGGGACCCGCTTGGCGTCGGAGACGTACCGGGTGACGGCGTTGTCGCACTCCCGTTCAAAGGCGGTGAGGGGCCCTCCCGCCGGACGGGCCGCCTTGGCTCCCAGCTCGGCGGCCTTGGCCAGGGGACCGGTCTGGAACAGGCTGCCCAGGTCCTCCCCCCGGGCGGCGGACAGGGTCTTTTCCGACACATTGCCCCCGGGCAGCAGCACCTGGAGGAGGAAATCGCTCCCCTTCTCCATCCGGGCCACCCGGACGGCGGTGCGCAGGTTGGCCGCGTCGATACACAGACGCACATAGCCCTCCAGGAAGGCGCTCTTGCAGTCCTTCGCCAGCTGGGCCATCTCCCCGAAGCAGGCCCGGTCCAGGGCCACGTCGGAGCGCTGGGGGTCCCCCGTCTCCTTCAAAATGGTCCGCGCCTCCTGGACCGCCCGCTGAAAGGCGGGGCTCACCCCGGACAAGTTTTCCTTTTGATACCCGTCCGCCAGCTGCTCCGGGTCGTACCGCCCGCCCGGCGAAAGGAGCCGGCGGATATCTGCCCCCATGGCCTCTCCCTTCACCAGGGTCTTGGCGTTGTGGTAGTCGTACTTCATCTGAAACACTTCGGCAACCCTGGGGTCGGGGACCGCCCCCCGGATCTCCCCAAAGGTCTCCGCCCGGGCCTGGGCCAGCAGCCCCTCCAGACTCTGGCCGGAGACGCCGTCCGTGCCGCCGTAGCCGCACTCGGAAAGGACCTTCAGGGCTTCCCCCTCGTCCCGGGCGTCGATCATCCGGTCCATGCGCTCCCGGGTGAGCATCCGGTTCTCCATAGCGTGGATGCGGGCCGAAATCGTCAGATAATCCGTATCTTTTTTGCGGGACAAAATACCACCCCTTCTTTCAGATAGGAGTTAGGAGATAGGAGTGATGAGATATTTCTCTCCTCCACGCCCCTGGTTACGGTCAAGCCATTGCCTTGTCCACTGTTTCCCTGCGTGGAATCCTAAGACAGAAAACAGTCTCCTCCTTGCGGGCATTTTTAAACTCCTATCTCCTATCTTCTATCTCCTATCTCCAAACAGGATTTCCGCCGCCGGCTTCTCCAGCTTCTCCCGCTGGAGGCGGAGCATGGCCTCGAAGGAGCAGTTGACCTCCACCGGGCCGTCCACCAGGATAAATCCGCCCCGGATGGGCCGGGTCTCCTCCGACAGGGTCAAAAGGCCGGTGCCCGTAATCTGGGCGGTGGCGCTGTTCACCATCTTGCCCAGGAAGGCCCCCACCTTGGAGTCGGTGAGGGAGTCGGGCAGCTCGGGGGCCACCTCCTTCACCAGAGCCTCGTTGGCGGCCACCACCACCGCCTTGCCGATGCGGCTGCGGTCCTTCTGGGAGAAGATGAGCTGCTCCCGCCCGGTGGTCACCGCCCGGAGCACCAGGGCGGTGAGGAGCTGGATGTACTCCTCGTCGGGGAGGGTGCACAGCCGCTCCAGCGCCTGGTCAAAGGCCTCGGACAGGACCTCCTGCTTGGCGGCCAGTTCCAGCTTCCGCCGCTCCATCTGAGCCGCGGATTTTAGGCGCTCCAGGCGCTCCGCCGCCGCACGCTGGCCCCGGGCGAGGATCGTCTGGCGCTCCTGCTCCGCCTGGGCCTGAGCCTGGGCCTGGAGGGCGGCGATCTGCCCGTCGGTCTGGGCGTTCATGGCCGCGATCTCCCGGTCCGCGTCCTCCTGGATGCGGGCCGTAATTTTTTCCATTCCGTCCATGGGCTCACCTCATCAGGCGCTGATGTTGATGAGCATCAGCATGGAGGCCAGCAGGGACAAAATGGCGTAGAACTCCACCGTGATGCACAGCACCATGCCCTTGGACCAGTCGTCCGGCTTCTTGGCCAGCAGGTTGATGGAGGCCGCCGCCACCCGGCCCTGGGCGATGGCGGAGAACAGTCCGCCCAGCGCCAGGGGCAGGCAGGCCACAAAGTACTGCATTCCCTGTGCCACCGTCAGATCAGGCAGGGTGCCGCTGAGCAGGCCCATGCGGAAGATGGCGAAGAACCACACCACCAGGCCATACAGGCCCTGGGTGCCGGGGATGACCTGAAGGATCATCACCTTGCCAAACTTGCCGGGGTCCTCACACAGCAGGCCGGCGCCTGCCTCACCGGCGATGCCGGTGCCCTTGGCCGAGCCGATGCCGCTGAGCACCGCCGCCAGGCCCGCCCCCAGCAGAGCCAGGGCCAGGCCGCCGATGCTGCCCAGGAAGGTCAAACTCTGCTGCATCTCTACCAATTGATTCATGTCCATGGTCGCGTCCTCCTTTTTATTTCACCACGTCGTAGTATTTGGTCGTAAGGTCTATGGGGCGGAAAGGCCTTCCGCCGTCCACATAGAAGGTCTTAAAGAACTCCAGACACTGCAGGCGCAGGTCGTGGACGTAGCACCCCAGCAGATTCAAAGCAAAGTTCAGGGCGTTGCCCGCCAGAGAGATCACCAGGAAAATCACCACATTTCCCGGGATGGCCCCCAGGGTGTTGAACACCTGAGCAATCACCGACCCGGCCAGCATCAGGGCCATGAGACGGGAGTAAGAGAGGATATCTCCGAAGTATCCGGTAATGTGGTTGTAGAGGGAGCCGAAGATCCCAGTGATCTTCCCCAGCCCCTTCCCGGTAATGAGGGGCCCGGCCACCACCAGCACCAGGCCGGCGTACAGCACCAGGTTGGTCACCCCCAGCACCATCAGCCCCAGGCCCAGGAAGACCACCCACCAGGTGATCTCCTCCCAGAGGGCGTCCATGAACTTTCCGGCGCGGAGCTTCTGGACCACGCTGATGGCCATTCCGGTGAGGATCTGAACGAACCCCAGGCACATGGCCCCCACCAGGATCATCATGGTGTCGTTCAGCGGGGTGAACAGGGCGGGCAGCACGATGGGGGTCTCCATTCCCATCACTGTGGTCAGCTGGGTGAGGAAGTCCCCGAAGAAGCCGCCGGTAATTGCCCCCATCACAAAGGTGCTCACACCGCACAGGCCCAGCAGGGCGAAGAAGTTCCACATGCCGCCCTTTGGCCGGACCTTTTTCAGTACAAACACAGAACCCAGAATCATCAGCAGCCCATACCCCATGTCCGCCAGCATGATCCCGTAAAACAGGATGAAGAAGGGGGCCATCAGGGGGTTGGGGTCCAGCGTCCCGTAGGCGGGCAGGGAGTACATCTCGGTCACCATGCTCAAAGGCCGGGTGAACCAGTTGTTTTTCAGCTGCACCGGCACCTGGGGGTACTCCTCCTCCGCCGGGTCCTCCAGCTCATAGGCGCAGGGATACCGCTCCAGGGCGGCCTGGACCTTCTCCCACTGCTCCGCAGGCACCCAGCCCTGGAGCAGGAAGGTCTGCTCCGTGTCCCGGAGCTTGATCCGGCCCTCCTCCCGGCGGATGTCCAGGGCGGCCCGGTCCGCCGCCCGGCACAGGTCGTCCAGCCGGTCCCCCATGGAGGCCAGGGCTTCCCGGGCCTGTTGGAGCTTAGCCTGATTCTCCTCCTGTTCCCGGGTAAGGCGCTGATCGTTTTCCTTTGCGGCGCCCGTCCACCCATCCATGGAGAGGCGGGACCAGCCGAACTCCCGCAGGGCCTCCAGCACCGCCTCCTGGGCGCTCACATGGCACACCAGCAGGCAGTACCGCAGCTCCCGCCCGGCGCTGGCCTCCCGGAGCTCCGAGAGCTCACTGGCCGCCTGGACCGCACCCGCCGCCTCCTCAAAGGGCCGGGCGGCGGTGAGGGTGCCGAACTGCACCAGCAGACTTGGGGTAGACCGGCTCTCCAGGGGAACGTCCAGAGCCAGCCAGGGGGCCAGGGCGGCCCGCTGGGACGCCAGCTTCTCCCCCTGGGCCAGGAGGGCGTTCACCTGCCGCTCCTCCGCCAGCACACCGGCCACCGCCTGGTCCTGGCGGGCGGCCGCCTGGGGGGAGCACAGCTCCTCCTTGGAGGTCTGGGGCCTGGGGGTAAGAAAACCTCTCCCCTTGGCCCCGTAGTGCTTCAAAATACCCATGGCCCGCTCCGCCTCCTGGCGGCGGGTCTGGGCCTGTGAGAGGGCCTGGGCGTCCGGAGGGGTCAGATGGGACAGCAGCTCCGCCGCCCCGCTCTCCTCCTCCCGGCCGTCCAGGGTGGGCTCGCTGACCTCCACACAGCCCAGCCGCTGGAGGTCGTCCAGCAGGGCCTCCCGGTCCTCCCGCATGGCAAGCAGCCGAAGCCGCTTCATTGTCACAATGGCCATTCAGTTCACAACCTTTTCCACCAGAAAGGCGGCCGCCTCAGACAGCCGGCCGCGCGCCTGCGTCTTTAACGCCTCACACTCCTGCTTGGCCTGGTCCAGAACGCCCTGGGTCCACTCCGCGGCCTGTGCCTCCGCCTGGGCCATCTTCTGCCGTGCCTCACCCTCTGCCTGCTGGCGGGACTGCTCCACCAGAAGGCGTGCGGCCCGCTGGGCCTCCAGAAGCCGCTGCTTGTTCTGAACCGCCGCGGCCTCCTTCTGCTTCTTCACACGCTCCTCCAACTCGGTCACCGCTTGAATTGCCTCTACCGCCATAAACGTCACCACCTTAATCCAGGAATTTATGCAATCTTTATGCCTGTTACCTTCATTCTAGGCGAAGTCACAGAAAAAAGCAAGGAGATTCTGATCTCTTTTTAAAGTTTATCCAAAATTTATGTCTTTTTCCCGCGTCTATTCAAATATTTCCGGTGTTTTCCTCATGCTTTCTCCCCTTCCTCGCCGGATACAGTGTGCGCAGGCAGGTCTTTTTTTACTCCGGCCCAACAAAAACACCGCTGCTCCCTCGTAAAAAAACCGCCGTCTGCATCAGCAGACGGCGGCGGGCCTTGGACTTGTTCTGAAAGGCGCGCATCACTCCACAGTGACGCTCTTGGCCAGATTCCGGGGCTTGTCGATGTCGCAGCCCCGCATGAGGGCCACATAGTAGGCAAACAGCTGCATGGGGATGACCTCCAGAGAGGGCAGGAACATGGGGTGAATGTCGGGGATGGAAAGGGCGCTGTCCACCAGGGCGGCCAGGGCGGCCTTATGGCTCTCGGTGGCAATGCCGATCACGTCGGCCCCCCGGGCCTTGACCTCCTTCACATTGCTCATCAGCTTGTCAAACAGCTCATTCCAGCTGGCCAGGGCCACCACCAGGGTGCCGTCCTCGATGAGGGAGATGGTGCCGTGCTTCAGCTCGCCGGCGGCGTAGGCCTCCGAGTGGATGTAGGAGATCTCCTTCAGCTTCAGGGAGCCCTCCAGCCCCACGGCGTAGTCGATGTTCCGGCCGATGAAAAACACGGAGTCGTGGTTGAAATAGATAGAGGCGTAGTACTGGATCTCCTCTGTGTGCTTCAAAATCTCCTCCGCCTTGCCGGGCAGGAGCTGGAGCTGCTCCACCAGCTCCCGGTACTCCTCCGGGCCGATGCGGCCCAGCAGGCCGGCAAAGTGGATGGCCAGCAGATAGATCACCGCCAGCTGGGTGGAGTAGGCTTTGGTGGTGGCCACGGCGATCTCCGGCCCGGCCCAGGTGTACAGCACGTCGTCCGACTCCCGGGCGATGGTGGAGCCCACCACGTTGACGATGGACAGCAGCCGGGCCCCCAGGCGCTTGGCCTCCCGCATGGCGGCCAGGGTGTCGATGGTCTCCCCCGACTGGCTGATGACCAGGGCCAGGGTATGCTCCGACACAATGGGCCGGCAGTACCGGAACTCAGAGGCCAGGGTCACCTCCACCGGGATGCGCAGCAGCCGCTCTAAAATATACTTGGCGGCCATGCCCACATGGTAGGAGGAGCCGCAGGCGATGATGTAAAAGCGGTCCATCCCCTCCAGGTCCTCCCGGGTGATGGTCAGGTCGTCCAGCACCACCTTCCCGTCCCGGATACGGGGGGAGATGGTGTCCTTCAGGGCCTTGGGTTCCTCCATGATCTCCTTGAACATGAAGTGCTCATAGCCGCCCTTCTCCGCCGCGGAGATCTCCCAGTCCACATGGGACCGCTCCTTCTCCTCCGGCTGGCCCAGGGAGTCGTAGACCTGAACCCCGCCGGGAGTGAGCACCGCCACGTCCCCGTCGTCCAGATAGCACACCTCCCGGGTGTACTGGATCACCGCCGTCACGTCGGAGGCCAGCATCTGGAAGCCCTCGCCATACCCCAGGATCAGGGGGGAGTCCTTCCGCACCGCCACCAGCTTATCCGGCTCATCGGCGCAGACAATGCCCAAGGCATAGGCCCCCTCGATGCGGTGGAGCACCTTAAAGACCGCGTCCAGCAGGTCCCCGGCGTAGTAGAACTCCAGCAGCTGGGCCACCACTTCGGTGTCTGTCTCAGAGGTGAACACCACCCCCTTGGCCTCCAGGAAGCTCTTCAGCTCCCCGTAGTTCTCGATGATCCCATTGTGGACCACCGCGATGCGGCCGGACTGGCTCACCTGGGGGTGGGCGTTCTCATCGTTGGGCGCCCCGTGGGTGGCCCAGCGGGTGTGGCCCAGACCCATAGTCCCGGGCACCTTGGCCCCCCCGTCCGTCAAATCACGGAGCACCTGAAGCCGCCCCTTGGCCTTCACCACCTGGAGCCCCTTCTCCCGGTCGTACACCGCCAGGCCGGCGGAGTCATACCCCCGGTACTCCAGGCGGGACAGACCCTCCAGCAGAATGGGCGCGGCCTGCTCCCGGCCGATAAATCCGACAATACCACACATATGAAATTTCCTCCTAATTGCAAAATCGGGAGGACAAACTCGCAGCCATTTGTGCCTCGTCATCCGGTCACAGCGTCTCTGTTTTGCGGTCACCCGCATATTTGCCCGCTGTGTCACGCACCCGGAGGGGTACGGAAGGGCATCCGCCGAATTTTTGGGCCGGCGGGGGAATCCGCCGTCCTTTCGATACTCCCTTCTCCTCGTCGTCCTGCCCCCCTCGGAGACAGGCTCTGGCGCTTTTGATGGGGCTCTCCCCATGGTCCTCCTTTCCTTCTGCGATGCTTGTGAATTCCTTCTATCATAAACGGGCCAAGGCCCGGTTATGCCCGATCTCAAGGCTCCTCCGGCAGGATGGTCCGCACCACCCGGCAGGGGTTGCCCACCGCGATCACATTGGGCGGGATGTCCCGGCTGACCACGCTCCCCGCCCCGATCACCGAGCCGGCGCCGATGGTCACCCCCGGCAGCACTGTGACGTTTCCGCCGAACCACACGTTGTCCCCCACGGCGATGGGCCGGGCAAACTCCAGCCCGGCGTTCCGGGTCTGGGCGTCCAGGGGGTGGCCGGCGGTGTAGAAGCCGCAGTTGGGGCCGATAAACACATGGTCCCCGAAGGTCACCGGGGCACAGTCCAGGATCACGCAGTTGTGGTTGATCTCCACATGGGAGCCCATCCGGATGTTGAAGCCGTAGTCGCACCAGAACATGGGCTGAATGGAGATCTCCTCCCCCATCCTGCCCAGCAGCTCCCGCAGCAGATCCGTCCCCGCCTCCGGGTCCTGGACCGCCGTCCGGTTGAACCGCTGACACAGCTCCTTGGCCCTCTTCCGGGCCGCCAGCAGCTCCGGCACGCCCGCAAAATACAGCTGGCCGGACAGCATTTTCTCCTGCTCTGTCACGTCAGCTCCCCCCTCTCTCCTTTACTCTGCCTCACCGCCGCTCACGCCCCCTGCTTCCGCCCCGAGAGGATGGCCAGGGCCTGGCGGTGATTCTGGACCTGGCTCACCTCATGGCTGCCGCCGTACTCCCCGTCGATGGTCCAGGGAATGGGCTTTTCGCTGGTAAATTTCAGCTGGGAGGCGTGGAAGGAGAGCAGGGCGCTCCCCTCCTCCACCGCCCCGGGGCGGAGCAGCGTCTGGAGGCCCGCTCCGATCTCTCCGATGCTCATGGGCTTGCGCACCAGAATCACCTCAAACAGGCCGTCGTCCAGCTCCACCCGGTCGGTGGGCAGATTCCGCATCCCTGCCACCGAGTAGGTGTTGCACACCATGCCGTAGAAGAAGTCGTCCTCCAGCACCTGTCCGTCGTACTCCACCTTCATGTGGTAGGGGGTGATGGACGGGATGGAGGCGATCCCCGCCATGATATAGGCCAGATGGCCGAAGGTGTTTTTCAGATCCTGAGGGGTGTCGTAGGACACCTCGGTAAAAGCCCCGAAGGCGGCCACATAGATGAAATAGCGGTCGTTGAAGGAGCCGATGTCCACCGGCCTGGGCACACCGGCGGCGGCCACCCTGGCCATGGCCTCCATCCCCCGTGGGAGGGAGAGGTTTTTGGCGAAGTCGTTGGTTGTACCGGCGGGGATGTAGCCCACCTCCGGCCGGTTCTCCCGGCCCATCAGCCCGGCCACCACCTCGTGGAGGGTGCCGTCGCCGCCGGAGCAGACAATGCGGTTAAACTCCCCGGCCCGGGCGGCGGCCACCGCCGTGGCGTCCCCGGCCCCCCGGGTCGGGTGGATCGTCACGTCCCAGTCCGCCGCCAGCGCGTCCTGCACCGCGGCCAGCCTGCTTTTCAGCAGGCCCTTGCCCGCGTGGGTATTGTAGAGAAAGAGCAGCTTTTTCATGGGTGTCCTCCATCTGTTTGTGCATCCATTATACCGGATTGTGGGCAAAAAACAACCTCCGCTGTGGACGGAAGCGCCAAAAATCCGCCATCCCTCTTGCTTTTCCATGCTAAAGTGTGTAAAATAGAGACTCCACTGTTTGGCAAAAGGGGTGTATCGTATGGACCGCAAAGCGCTCTCCGCGGCATTCCCGGTGACGGTGCCGGTGCTGATGGGCTACCTGGCCATCGGCATCGCCTTCGGGCTGATGCTCCAGGAGATTGGATACAACTTCATCTGGGCTTTCTTCATGAGCCTGACCATTTATGCTGGTTCCGGGCAGTACCTGGGGGTGACCCTGCTGGGCGCCGCCGCCGCCCTGAGTACGGTGGCGGTCATGACGCTGCTCATCAACTTCCGGCACTTGGTATACGGTCTGTCCATGCTGGAGAAGTTCCGGGGCATGGGGCCCCGCAAGCTCTATATGATCTTCTCCCTCACCGACGAAACCTATGCCCTGCTGTCCTCGGCCCGGGCCCC
>OGHJ01003733.1_pt1 | contig 10627 bp, 11 predicted proteins | sample 1571351 | NCBI WGS metagenome assembly OGHJ01 (sample SAMEA2582037, study PRJEB24529) | metagenome | biome: Human gut stool | place: China | collected 2011 | reverse complement strand
CCTCATCCGCCCCAGTGTGCGCACTGGGGCACCTTCCCCCCTGTGGGGGGAAGGTTTTTGGGCGCATCCGGAGCATGAAAAACCCCCGTCCTGACGGACGGGGGTCTTTTAGGTACGTCTCAGTTCCGGTGCTCGCCCTTGGAGTAGGCCACCACGGTGCGGCGGTTGGGCTCGGTGCCGGTGGAGTAGGTGGTCACGTCGGGGTAGTCCTGGAGGGCGGTGTGGATCACATGGCGCTCATAGGCGTTCATGGGCTCCAGGGTCACGTTCCGGCGGTACTTGACCACCTTCCCGGCCACCTTCCGGGCCAGGCGCTCCAGGGACTCCTCCCGCTTGGCCCGGTAGCCCTCGGCGTCCACGTGGATGCGGACCCGCTTGGACTGGCCCCGGTTGACGGCGTAGCTGGTGAGCTGCTGGATGGCGTCCAGGGTCTCCCCCCGGCGGCCGATGAGGGCGCCCAGGTTCTCCCCCTCCAGGGTCACCTTGTAGCTGCCGTCCTCCCCCATGGCGATGCGGGGGGCGGCGGACACCTCCATCTGGGCCATGAGGCCGGTGAGGAAGGCGGTGATGGCCTCGGTCCGGTCCCCGGCGGGGGCGGCGGCCTGGGCCTCAGGCTCGGTCTCGGGCCGGGAAACGGGGGCGGCGGGGGCCTCCTCCTTCACCGGCTGGACTTTGGGAGTCTCCGTCTTGGGGGCCTCGGCTTTGGGCTCGGCCGGCTTGGGCTCGGCGGCCTTGGGGGCGGGCGCGTCGGGGACCTCGTAGGTCACCTTCACCTTGGCGGGGCTGCCGCCAATGCCCAGAAAGCCGCTCTTGGCCCGCTCCAGCACCTCCACGGAGACCTCGTCCCGGTCCAGGCCCAGCTTCCGGAGGGCGGCGTTGATGGCCTCCTCCTCGTTTTTACCCGTGGTCTCGATATACTGCAACATAGGTCTTCTCGTCTCCTTATGTTGGGGTCATTCCTTGTCCTTGTCTTCGGTCTCGGCGTTGATGGCCTCCACCTCGGCGTCGATGCCGGCCCAGGGGTCCTCGGCGTCGGCGGCGGCCGTCTCGGCGATGACCTCAGCGGCGCTGTCGGTCTGAGCGGCCTCCTCCGTCTCCGGAACGGCGGTCTCCTTCAGCTCATCCAGGATCAGCTGGTCGGCCTTGTCCTCGGCGGCCACGGCCTGGAGATGGTCGGACTTCTTCTCCAGAGCCTTCTCCACGGCGGTCTCGTCCACCGGGGCGCCGGGGTCCTTGTAGGGGGTGGGGCCGTCGGGGCTGTACCGGTAGGGGTCGTAGGCACGGCCGCGAGCGTAGGAGCGGATGCCCACGCGGCTGACGTCAATGACGGAGGCGTCGCTCTTCTTCTTCTCCTCGGCGGGCTTGGCCTTCTTCTTTCCCTTGTTGGCCTTGGCCTCGGCGATGGCCTGAGCCTTACGCTCGGCGGCCTCACGGCGGCGCTGCTTCTCCTCTTCCTTCTCCAGCCGCTCCTGCTCGGCGCGGGCGGCGGCGGCGGCCTCGTAGTCCTTCTTCAGGAGCCTGCCGGCCAGCAGCTCCTGGACCAGGGAGAGGAGGTTCTGGGCCACCCAGTAGATGCCCAGGGCGGCGGGCATGGCGAAGCCGATCCACAGGGACATCAGGGGGGACACGATCATCATGGTGCGGCTGGTGCTCTTGGCCTGCTCGTTCTGGGGCTGGTCCTTGTTGAGCTGGTTGGTCCGCATGGAGATAAAGGAGAACAGCAGACCGGTGCAGGCGGAGACGATGGGGATGAGGAAGCGGCCCACGCTGTCCCAGTCCAGGCCGTCGGCCCAGAATTTGAGCTGGGGCACCTGGGACAGGTCCAGGCCCAGGAAGCTGAAGTTGATGGCGAAGATGTGCCCAGCGTTGCCCACCGCCTCCTGGACCATGGCCAGGTTGTCGGCGTTGATGAGGGAGGCCAGAAACAGCTGGTTGTAGCCGTCGTTCTTAAAGACGTTGGCGGCCACGTCCACGGCGCCCCGGACCCAGCCGTTGTCGATGGAGACCTGGGCCCAGTTGAGGGCCTCGGCCACGGCGCTGATCTGGTCGGGGGTGAGGCCCATCATGTACTTGAGGGGCTGGCGGACGATGGCGTACAGGGGCAGCAGGATGAAGAGGGGCACCAGGGACCACAGGCAGCCGCCCATGGGGTTGACCTTCTCCTTCTCATAGAGCTTTTGGATCTCCAGGTTCTGCCGCTCCTTGTCGTTGGCGTACTTGCGCTGGATCTGCTGCATTTTGCCGGAGAGCATGTTCATCTGGATCATGCTCTTCTTGCCCTTCAGGGAGAAGGGGAAGAGGATGAGCTTCACCACCACGGCGAAGAGGATGAGGGCGAAGCCGTAGCCGCCGGTCAGGCTGTTGAAAATCTGGAGCAGCCAGGTAAACGGCGTGAGAATGTAGTAAGCGAAGTCCATTTGCTTACCTCCACAGAAGATCTAGGCTAGGGCACCGGGTCGTACTCGATGCTCCTTTGCCTGTGGAACGGCTGGCACTTGAGGATGCGGCGCAGGGCCAGCCAGCCGCCCTTCCAGGCGCCGTACTTCTCCACCGCCTCCAGGGCGTAGGCCGAGCAGGTGGGGATGAAGCGGCAGCAGGGAGGTCGGGCGGGCGAGATGTGGACGCGGTAAAACCGAATGAGCGCGAGCAGGAGCCCCTTCACTCCGCCGCCTTCTTCCTCAGGCCCAGCTTGTCCGCCAACGAGAGGAAGGACTTCTCCAGCTGGGCGTATCTGGCGTAGACGGACTTGACCCGGGCCACCACCACGATGTCATAGCCCGGGACCAGCTCGTCCTCATGGAGGCGGTAGACCTCCCGCAGGCGGCGGCGGACCCGGTTGCGCTTCACAGCGCAGCCCACCTTCTTCCCCACCGTGAAGCCCAGCCGGTTCTGACCCCGCCGGCTCTTCCGGCAGTAGAGGGCCAGATAGGGGCTGGCGGCGCTTTTCCCCTTGTGGTAAAGGCGCTGGAACTCATGATTTTGTTTCATGGTGACGGTGAACTTCAAGGCGCGGCCCTCCTGTGTGACGGCTCCGGAAAAACCTCCGTATGCACTGCAGGGGCGGTGGGAATTTGCTCCCCCGCCCCTTCATGACGCTCTATTCGGTAAATGCCGCATTCCTTAGTAGGACAGGCGGGCGCGGCCCTTCGCGCGGCGGCGGGAGAGGACCTTCCGGCCATTCCGGTCGGCCATCCGCTTCCGGAAGCCGTGGACCTTGGAACGCTGGAGCTTCTTGGGCTGATAGGTACGCTTCATGTCTGAACACCTCCTGTAACGGTTCCTTGAGACGGGCAAGCCCGTCCACCACAACGGCCGGCGGAACCGGCCGAGGTTGTCATTTGGGTAGACGCCCCCCTTGTTTTCGGGACGCGGTAATTATTATAGCCTAAGCTTTCCTCCACTGTCAACTATATTTTTGCTGGAATTTCCACATATGTCAAGGACTTTTCCTTACACACAATATGTTGTGGCAAACCCGTCCCTCCCCCACTTTTTTCCCTGTGGAAAAGTGGATACCCCTGTGGAAAACTTATTGCTTACTACACTTATTTTTGTTATAATGTGTACGCGAACGTACAACTTTCCGCCCTTGCGCGCCATAGATAGAGAAGCTCCCTTTCGCGGGGCACCGACGTCATCCTTGAAGGTCCGCCTTTAAGGGTGATGCTTTGCTGTCTTGGAACGGGAGAGAGAAAGGATTTTTGGAACAAAGGGAGGTCTCAGCCATGGCCATGAACTCCGCCGCCGACATCTGGTCCCGCGTCCTCGCCCTCATGGAGGCGGACATGACCGCCACCACCATTCACACCTGGTTCGACGACACGGTGGCCGTGTCCATGGAGGGCGACAAGTTCATCCTCCACACCCCGTCCGACTTCAAGCGGGACATCATCGTCTCCCGCTATCTGCCCCCCATCCAGAAGGCCCTCCATGAGCTCTTCTCCGCCGACTTTCAGGTGGAGGTGCTGGGAGACGGCGATCTGGAGCGCCGGCAGCGCAGCGCCAGCCCCAAGGACGACAGCTTCCTCCCCGGCACGGAGGAGTATACCTTTGAGCGGTTCGTGGTGGGCTCGTCCAACAAATTTGCCCACGCCGCCGCCCGGGCGGTGGCCGACCACCCCGCCATGAACTACAATCCCCTCTTCATCTACGGCGAGTCCGGACTGGGCAAGACCCACCTCCTCTACGCCATCGCCCACAAGATCCACGACGACCACCCCGACTACCGCATCGTCTACATCAAGGGCGACGCCTTCACCAATGAGCTCATCCAGGCCATTCGGGAGGGCCGCAACCAGGAGTTCCGGGAAAAGTTCCGCTCCGCCGACGTCTTCCTCATGGACGACGTCCAGTTCATCGCCGGCAAGGACTCCACCATGGAGGAGATGTTCCACACCTTCAATACCCTCTATGAGACCCGGAAGCAGATCGTCTTCACCGCCGACCGTCCCCCCAAGGAGATGCTCAAGCTGGAGGACCGTCTGAAGACCCGGTTCGAGTGGGGACTCATCGCCGACATCCAGCCCCCGGACTATGAAACCCGCATGGCCATCATCAAAAATAAGGCCATCCGTATGGGGGTGGAGCTGCCCGAGGCCGTACTGCAGTACGTGGCCGAGAACATCACCGCCAACGTGCGGCAGATCGAGGGCACCGTCAACAAGATCATGGCCCTCCGGGACCTGGAGGGGAGCAGCATCGACGCCGCCACCGTCACCCGGGCCGTCCGGGACATGTTCAAGGACCCCTCCGACATCATGCCCACCTCCGACGTCATCATCGAGGAGGTCTGCAACTTCTATAACATCGAAAACAGCGCCCTCCGTGGGCAGGGCCGCACCAAGGACACCGCCCTGGCCCGTCAGGTGGCCATGTACCTCATCCGTGAGATGACCAATATGTCCCTGAAGGAGATCGGCCGGGAGTTCGAGAACCGGGACCACACCACCGTCCTCCACTCCATCGAGCGCATCGAAAAGCTCAAAAAGACCACCCCCGAGATCTCCGAGGTCATCAAGGACATCAGAGCAAATATTAACGCCCGGTACGAATGACGTCACCCCCCATCAGGGAATGTGTTGCTCTTTGTAGGGGCGGCCTGTGGCCGCCCGTCAATCCACGCCGCGTCATAGGGAATATCAGACAGCGCCACCACGCCCCGATCCCCACTCGCGCAGGCGGCGAAAAAAGGTCGGATAGGACCACGGCTTACCCCTGTTCCAACCAGGTAGTCCACTGTGGACGGGGCCAGTGCTGTATGGGGGCGTAAAGCCGGGCCGCCGGATTCCTATTTGGAGCCACCTAACCCCTTTGGGAGCCCCTTTTTCTTTGGATTCCAAAAACCGTTCTTTTTCCAGCAGGGAAAAAGAAACGGGTTTTGAACGTCTCTCCCGTCCTTGCACGTAACAGAACGGCAATAGGTCAAAAAAGTGGTTTGGCGCACCGATTTCGGCACCCCTCCTGCAAATGACGGAAATCCTGCATGACCCTGCATACTCAGCGTGCAACTCTATGCATTCTCTGCATAAATACCCATTCACCGCTGGAAAACCCCCATGGTCGAAATCCACCGGTTTTTGTGGAAATGTGGACAATCCCCTGTGGACAATTTTTCGCCCTTTTTCCCCTGTGTGGAAACCCTCGAAATTTGTCCACCACCCCTGTGGATGCCCCGCGTCCTCTCCCCCAAGGCTTTCCGACGCTTTTCCACAATATTTTATACTACGAGTACTATTTCTATCTTTTATCCTCTCCTCTCCTCAAAAACGAGCGGAGCACGAAAGGAAGGGAACCCACCCCCATGAAGTTTTCCTGTGAAAAAGCACTCCTTCAGTCGGCCATCGCCACCACGGCCCGGGCCGTCTCCCCGAAGAGCTCCATCCCCGCCCTGGAGGGCATCCTGGTGGAGGCCGGAGACCAGCTCCGCCTCACCGGCTACAACCTGGAGACCGGCATCCGTACCGTGGTCCCCGCCCAGATCGACCGGGAGGGCAGCCTGGTCCTCTCCGCCCGCCTCTTCGGCGAGATCATCCGCAAGCTGCCCGACGACGTGGTGTCATTCTCCGCCGACGGCTATATGGTGAACATCACCTGCGGCATGAGCAAGTTCAACATCCTGGCCACCGACCCCGAGGACTTCCCCGACCTGCCCGCCGTGGAGGACCAGAACAGCTTCTCCATTTCCCGGGACAAGCTGGGCTCCATGATCCGGCAGACCATCTTCGCTGTCAGCGACAACGAGTCCCGTCCCATCCACACCGGCTCCCTCTTTGAGGTGAGCGCCGACGGCCTCACCATGGTCAGCGTGGACGGCTACCGGCTGGCCCTCCGCCACGAGTCCATTCTGGAAAAGGACGGCGCCCTCTCCTTCTCCTTCGTGGTGCCCGGCTCCGCCCTCAGCGAGGTGGAAAAGATCTGCGGCGACAGTCAGGACGAGGCGTTGGTCATCGAGGGCGACCGCCACGTCATGTTCCGCATGGGGGACACCATGCTGGTGTCCCGCCGGCTGGAGGGTGAGTTTTTGGCCTACCGCCAGGCCATCCCCCGCAACAACGCCATCAAGGTGGAGGGCGACACCCGCACCCTCCTCACCTCCATCGACCGCGTCTCCCTCATCATCTCTGACAAGCTCAAGTCCCCCCTGCGCTGTGTGTTCGGGGACAACGTGCTGAGCATCACCACCAAGACCGGCATCGGCGACGCCGCCGACCAGTGCCCCATCTCCGGCGACGGCCAGAATCTGGAGATCGGCTTCAACAACCGCTACCTCATGGACGCCCTGAAGGCCGCCCCCACCGACCGGGTGCGGCTGGAGCTCAGCTCCGGTGTGGCCCCCTGCGTCATCCTCCCCGCCGAGGGGGAGGAGAATTTCCTCTATATGGTGCTGCCCGTGCGGCTGAAGGCAGGCGAGTGACATGGAGCTGCGTCCCTACCTAAGAAAGGCCCAGTTTTACGAGACAGACAGCATGGGCGTGGTCTATCATGGGAATTATATCCATTGGATGGAGGAGGCCCGCACCGACTTCATGGACCAGATCGGCTGGGGCTACGAGAAGGCGGTGGAGGCGGGCATCGACTTTGCCCTCACCGACATCTCCTGCAAGTACCGGTCCATGACCCGGTTCGGGGAGACGGTGGCCATCCATATGACAGTCACGAAACTCTCCCCCGCCAAGATGGAGGTGGCCTACCGGATGGTAAACGCCCAGACGGGGGTCCTCCGGGCGGAGGGCACCTCCGGCCACTTCTTCTATGACCGGAAGAAAAACAAACCGGTGGCCCTGAAGCGGGTGCTGCCGGAGGTATACGAACTCTTTACGCGGCTCCTGCAGGAGCACGCCGAGTCGTGACGGGAGGAAGCCATGCAGAAAGAGACTGTGAAGATCCAGACGGAATTCATCAAGCTGGACGCCCTTTTGAAGTTCGCCGGGGTCACCGAGACCGGCGGCGAGGCCAAGGAGGCCATCCAGGCCGGTGAGGTGAAAGTGAACGGCGAGGTGTGCACCATGCGGGGCAAGAAGCTGCGGCCCGGTGACGTGGTGGCGCTGGAGGGCGTGGAGCTCACCGTCCAATGAGGGTGGATGCCCTGGCCCTGGAGGACTTTCGCAACTACCGCCGGCTGGAGGCGTCCTTTTCCCCCGGGGTCAACGTGATCTACGGGGAGAACGCCCAGGGCAAGACCAATTTATTGGAGGCCGTGGCCTATCTGTCCACCGCCTCCTCCCACCGGGCCCGGTATGACCGGGAGCTCATCCGATTGGAGGCCCCCGCCGCCGTGGTGAAGGCCACGGTGGAGGCCCGGCAGCGGACCTTCAAGCTGGAGGCCCGGCTCCGCCGGGGTCAGCGGCGACAGCTTTTCTCCAACGGTGTGAAGCTCAAGACCGCCGGGGAGCTCTCCGGGGTGCTGCAAACCGTCCTTTTCTGCCCCGAGGACCTGTCCCTCATCCGGGCGGGGGCCGCCGAGCGGCGGCGGTTCCTGGACGAGTGCATCTGCCAGCTCCGACCCCGGTACGCCGCCGCCTTATCCCAATATAAACGGCTCTATGAGCACAAGACCCGCATCCTCCGGGACTGGGAGGAAAAGCCCGCCCTGCTGGACACCCTGGACGACTTTAGTTACCAGATGGCCCAGGCGGGGGCGGTGCTCATTCACTACCGGGCCCACTTTTTAAAGCGGCTCCGGGAGACGGCGGCCGCCGTCCACGCCGACTTCTCCGGTGGACGTGAGCAGCTGGACCTGGGCTATGCCACGGTGAGCACCGTGGCCGACCCCCTGGCCCCCACCCGTGACCTCTTTGAGGCGGTGCTTGAGCACCAGCGCGCCCACCGCCAGGCCGAGCTGGAGGTCCGGCAGTGCCTCACCGGTCCCCACAAGGACGATCTGGTGGTCCGCATCAACGACCTGGAGGCCAAAACCTACGCCTCCCAGGGCCAGACCCGGACGGCGGCCCTCTCATTGAAGCTGGGCTGCCGGGAGATCTTCTACCACGACACCGGGGAGTGGCCGGTGCTGCTGCTGGACGACGTGCTCAGCGAGCTGGACCGGCGGCGGCAGGAGTTCGTCCTCCACCGCATCACCGGCGGACAGGTCTTCATCACCTGCTGCGAGGACGACGGGCTGGAGGGATTGGACCACGGCGCCGTCTTCCATATACACGGCGGAGAATTGGTCTGAAAACCTTCCCCCCTGTGGGGGGAAGGTGCTCCAGTGCGCACACTGGAGCGGATGAGGGGGCGCTGGAAGTAAGAAAAAGGTAGATGTTCTACCTAACCCACCCTCATCCGTCTGGCCTTCGGCCAGCCACCTTCCCCCTGGAAGGGGGAAGGTTCAATGGGGGCGCCCCATGGAGAGGACGGCCCCGCAACAGAGCTTCCCCACCCCAACGAAAGGAGGTCCGCCATGTATTTGCATCTGGGACAGTCGGTGGTGGTCCCCTTTCGGGACGTCATCGGCATTTTCGACCTGGACACCACCACCGACTCCCGCATCACCCGGGAATTTCTGAAGAAGGCCGAGCGGGAGGGCGAGCTGGTGGACGTGTCCATGGATCTGCCCAAATCCCTGGTGCTCTGCCGGTCGGAGCTGGGCACCCTCACCTACCTCTCCCAGCTCTCCGCTGCCACCCTCCGTGGCCGGGTGGAGAGCGGGACTTTTGAATAGAACGAACCACGGCGGAACGTATAAATACGTCCCTTACCCGCCCCGTGGGGTAGGGAGCGGATTTATCCGCTCCGCCAACACACCCAGGAGGTTTTACAATGTCTGAAGAACTGGAAGTAAACGAGCTGGAACGGCCCGAGCAGGTCGAGCACGAGTACGGCGGCTCCGAGATCCAGGTCCTGGAGGGCCTGGAGGCGGTGCGCAAGCGCCCCGGCATGTACATCGGCTCCACCTCCTCCTCCGGACTCCACCATCTGGTCTATGAGATCGTGGACAACTCCATCGACGAGGCCCTGGCCGGCTACTGTGACGAGATCAACGTCATCATCAAAGAGGGCGACGTCATCACCGTCACCGATAACGGCCGCGGCATCCCCGTGGACGTCCAGCCCCAGACCGGGCTCCCCGCCCTGGAGGTGGTCTTCACCATCCTCCACGCCGGCGGCAAGTTCGGCGGCGGCGGCTACAAGGTGTCCGGCGGCCTCCACGGCGTGGGCGCGTCTGTCGTCAACGCCCTCTCCGAGTGGCTGGAGGTCCAGGTCCACAAGGACGGCAAGATCTACGAGATGAAGTTCGCCCGGGGCAAGGTGACCCAGTCCATGACCGTGGTGGGCGAGACGGATAAGCACGGCACCGTGGTCACCTTCAAGCCCGACCCGGAGATGTTCACCGACACCACCGTCTACGACTATGAGATCCTCCACACCCGCATGCGGGAGGAGGCCTTCCTCAACGCCGGGCTGCGCATCCATACCATCGACCAGCGTCCCGGCAGGGAGCAGCACGACGACATGTGCTACGCCGGCGGCATCAAGGAGTTCGTCACCTGGCTCAACCGGTCCAAGACCCCCATCCACAACGGGGTCATCTACATGGCCGGACAGCGGGAGGACTCGGTGGCCGAGCTGGCCTTCCAGTACACCGACAGCTACTCCGAGACCATCCTCTCCTTCGCCAACAACGTCCACACCCCCGAGGGCGGCATGCACGAGACCGGCTTCAAGCAGGCCCTCACCACCACCCTCAACGCCTATGGCAGGAAGATGAACCTCCTCAAGGAGGGCGACGAGATCAAGGGCGAGGACTACCGGGAGGGCCTCACCTGCGTCATCTCGGTGAAGCTCACCGACGCCCAGTTCGAGGGCCAGACCAAGGCCAAGCTGGGCAACAGCGAGATCCGCACCCTGGTGAGCGCCATCGTGTCGGAAAAGCTCTCCGAGTTCCTGGAGGAGAACCCGGCGGTGGGCAAGGCCATCCTGGATAAGGCCCTCACCGCCTCCCGGGCCCGTGAGGCGGCCCGGAAGGCCCGGGAGTCCATCCGGCGCAAGACCGCCCTGGGCGGTGCCGCCATGCCGGATAAGCTCCGGGACTGCAATGAGAATAACCCCGAGCTCACCGAGCTCTACATCGTCGAGGGCGATTCCGCCGGCGGCTCGGCCACCCAGGGCCGGGACTCCCGCTTCCAGG
>OGHJ01003731.1_pt1 | contig 10629 bp, 10 predicted proteins | sample 1571351 | NCBI WGS metagenome assembly OGHJ01 (sample SAMEA2582037, study PRJEB24529) | metagenome | biome: Human gut stool | place: China | collected 2011 | reverse complement strand
CAGAGCATCTGCCTTACAAGCAGAGGGTCGGCGGTTCGAATCCGTCAACGCCCACCAATAGAATGAAGCCTTGCACACAATGATGCAAGGCTTTTTTTTATATTAATAAGCTCCGTTTAGTATGTATGGTCATGAAAACATTGCTACTTGTCGATAACCAGGACATTACCCGTGAAGGTATGAAAGCTGTGGCCGGTCGGGTGGGAGGTTTTACCGTGATAAAGGAAGCGGGCAGTCAGAAAGAGCTTACCCGACTTTTGATTGATCATCCCAATGCCGTTGTCGTATTGGACTATACATTGTTTGATACTTCAGCTGAATACTTGCTTATTTTGCAAGAACGGTTTAAAGAAGCGCATTTCATTCTGTTCAGTGATAGTTTAAGTGAGGATTTTATCCGGCGTATGGTTTTTGGCGGAACTTCATTCAGTGTGGTGATGAAAGATGCGCCGATGATAGAGATAGAGGAAGGGCTGCGGAAGGCGGAGCAACGTTTGCAATACATTTGTACACGCATTGCCTGGCAATTGCAGCATAAAGAAGAAAAGAAAGAAAAACGGGGCTCATCGCTTACGGTTACTGAGTGTGAAATATTGAAACTGATGGCATTGGGTAAAACAACGAAAGAGATTGCGGCTGAGCGTTTCCTTAGTGTATATACGGTGATGACCCACCGCAAAAACATCTTTCGTAAATTAGAAGTCAATAACGTGTACGAAGCGACAAAATATGCACTTCGTGCGGGGATTGTGGATGCGGTGGAATATTACATTTAGGGTAAAGTGATTTCGCCACTTCCCACACAAATTTCCGCATCTTTGTCATACAGCACGCCGAACTGTCCGGGGGCAATGCCCTGCAAAGGTTCGTGGCTGTGGATTTGGAACAGACCATTTCCCCGGGTCAGTGTTCCTTTCATGAAAGTATCGGTATGTCGAATTTTGAAGGAAATGTCTACAGGTGAGTCTCCTTCCCATAAGTCCTCTGTGATGAAATGGAAATCGTGTAAGGCAAAGTCCGTACCGTATTGCTTTTCGGTATCATATCCGCGTGAAACATAAATAATGTTCTCATTTATATCTTTGCGGATGACAAACCACGGTCCTCCACTCAGCCCCAGTCCTTTGCGCTGTCCTATGGTATGAAACCAATATCCTTTGTGAGTGCCAATCCGCTTTCCTGTTTCCATTTCAATGATGGCTCCTTCTTTCTCACCCAAGAAACGGCGAAGGAAATCATTATAATTGATTTTTCCAAGAAAGCAGATACCTTGGCTGTCCTTGCGTTGAGCACTGGGTAATTTGGCGACACGGGCAATATCTCTGACTTCATTCTTCATCAGACCGCCTAAAGGAAACATCAGTTTTGAAACTTGCAGATAATCTATTTGTGCCAGAAAATCCGTTTGGTCCTTGACGGGATCTTGTGCGGTTCCCAGCCATATTTTTCCATCTTTTTCAAGGATACTGGCATAATGGCCGGTGGCTGTTTTGTCATACAGATGTCCCACCTCCTGCTCGAAGCATCCGAATTTGATGAGCTTGTTACACATCACATCCGGGTTGGGGGTAAGTCCATGCTTCACTTTATCGATGGCGTATGCCACCACATTGTCCCAGTACTGCCGGTGCAGGTCGATGATATTCAGGTTCAAACCATATTTGCGGGCAGTGGCGGTACATAGTTCGATATCCTCTTCTGCGGTGCAGGTCAGGTCTTCATCGCCATCCATTCCGATTTTTATATAGAAAAGGTCCGGTTTGTATCCTTGTTTGCAAAGGAGATGTACGACAACTGCGCTGTCTACACCTCCTGAAATTAATGCAGCTATATTCATTTTGTTTTATTATAACGGATATTCTTCAAAAGCATAAAGTACAGTAGACAAGTAGCGTTCTCCCGTATCGGGTAAGAGGACTACAATTTGTTTCCCCTCATTTTCTGGCAATTTAGCCAGCTCCAAAGCGGCATAAGCTGCTGCTCCCGAAGATATTCCAACCAATAACCCTTCTGTCAGAGAAAGTTCGCGTCCTGTGCGGATGGCGTCATCATCTTTCACCCGGATTATTTTGTCTACCAATTTTCCATTGTAGGTATGGGGGACAAATCCTGCTCCAATACCTTGTATCTTGTGCAGCCCCGGATTTCCACCCGAAAGGACGGGGGAGTTATCCGGCTCTACAGCCACAATCCGTATATGGGGATTCTGTTTTTTTAATCCTTCCGCTACTCCGCTTAAAGTGCCGCCTGTGCCTACTCCGGCAACAAATATATCTACCTTTCCGTCCGTGTCATTCCATATTTCCTGCGCGGTGGTGCGTACATGGGCGGCAGGATTTGCCGGATTCTCGAATTGTCCCAGAATGACAGCTCCCGGAGTCTGTTCACGCAGTTCTTCCGCTTTTTCTATGGCTCCTTTCATACCTTTTGCACCTTCGGTCAGTACTAATTGCGCTCCCATAGCTTTCAGCAGGTTCTGGCGTTCCTTGCTCATGGTTTCGGGCATTGTCAATATGGCTTTGTAACCTTTCACACTGGCAACCCATGCCAATCCTACGCCGGTGTTGCCGCTGGTTGGTTCAATGATAACGGCTCCGGGTTTCAAGATGCCTCTTGCTTCCGCATCCTCTATCATTGCCAGGGCAATGCGGTCTTTTACACTTCCGCCGGGATTGAAATATTCCAGTTTGGCAACTACTTGTGCTTTCGCGTCGTGTTTTCGGCTGAGGCGTGACAGCTCCAACAGAGGAGTTCCTCCGATGAGCTCAGTCAATTCTTTTTTAATTCTTGCCATAATCTTTTCATTTAGTGGATTCTAATGTTATAATGCAAAGATAGGGGGAGATGTTCATGATGACAATACCCTATTTATGGTATATTTTATAGTGTTGTCTCTTGAATAATTGTGTATCTTTGTCCGGAATTAACAAATCTAACCTATGATGAAAACAAGAAATCTTATTGGGATGATAGCCTTTTGCTTGTTTGCATTGGCAGCTTGTACCCCTTCAAAAGAGTCGGAAAAAACACTGACTGTTCTTTCATGGAATGTATGGCATGGCGGTCATTCAAAAACTTACCCCGAAAAGGGATGTAAGGGAACTATCGATATTCTGAAAAAAAGTGAGGCTGATGTGATCTTGATGGTTGAAACTTATGGAGCCGCTCCGATGGTAGCCGATTCATTGGGATATTCATACAATCTCATTTCTGATAATCTTTGTATTTATAGCCGCTATCCCATTATCCGGAAATATGCTTTTGCCGACAGCATAAGTACCTTTAATTTCGGCGGAGTGATGATAGATGTGAATGGGAAACCTGTCCGGGTGTTTGATACTTGGTTGCATTACCTCCCTGATATGCGTTTGGCACCAACAGATAAATCTGAGGAGGAAATATTGGCTTGGGAGATGGAGGGGACACGTGATGAGGAAATACATAGGATTTTGACTGTTCTTCGGCCTTTACTGGCAGAAACAGACAGTATCCCAATTATAATGGGAGGTGATTTTAATGTGCATTCTCATCTGGATTGGACGGAAGCGACCCGTAACTTGTACCATCATGGGGGTGCTGTGGTGGATTGGCCCGTTTCCATTGCTATGGAAGAGGCAGGATTTAAAGATAGCTTCCGTGAGATGAATCCCGATCCGGTGGCCAGTCCGGGAGCAACGTGGCTGGCAGATGCGGATTCGTTGGAAACCGAATGTCGTATGGACCGCATTGATTTCATTTATTATCAGGGGAAAACCATTCAAGCGATAGCGTCTGAGTGCTATGACAATAGCTTGGGTAAAACTTTTACTTTCAAAGGAGAAGACTTTTTCTATCCTTCAGATCATGGTTTTGTCCTCTCGAAATTCGAACTTAAATAAGAATTGATTAAAATAAATATTCATGAAAAAGACTTTTTTATTATCATGCCTGATGCTGGCGGCAATGCCCGTTATGGCTGCTTACACAGGTCGTGTATATGTAGATAAAAACAAGAATGGCGTGTTTGACCCAGGTGAAAAAACATGGGCGGGCATCAAGGTTTCCGATGGCTTGAATGTGGTGGAAACGGCTGCCGACGGTAGTTTTACTTTACCCGGTCATGAACGTGAGCGTTTTATTTTCATTACTACGCCTCGTCAACGTCAACGCCGCCACCGATTCCTGCGTCAAGCGCGAGGAGGGTTTCCGCTCCGCTTTTGAGGGCACTGACTTCAATATCCTGGAGACCCAGTACTGTGACGGTGACGCCGCCAAGAGCCAGTCCAGCGCGGAGAACTTCATTACCCAGGGCGTGGTGGGCATCTTTGGTGCCAATGAGGGCTCCACTACTGGTATCGGCAACGCCATCAAGGCCTCCGGCAAGACTGACATCATCGGTGTGGGCTTTGATAAGTCCGATGCCATCATGAACCTTATCAACGACGGCTACCTGCTGTGCACCATGGCTCAGAATCCTGATGTTATGGGCTACGAGGGAGTGAAGGCCGCTGTGGCCGCCATCAACGGCGAGGACCTGGGCGGCAAGGTCACCGATACTGGTGTCTCTGTTCTGACCAAGGAGTAAATCAGTTTTTTGACCAAACCATTATCATCCATATCCAGAGAAACGCCGGTCCTTTGGCCGGCGTTTCTCTGGAATTGAGGGAATTGCCTGTTTGTGATATAATGTCAGACAGATGTGCAGCTAAACCCAGGCAGAATAAACCAAACCAAGACAGGAGGGCACAGAAATGAAACGCAGTGAGATCAACGCGGCTTTAAAAGAGATGGAACAGATGATCAGGGAGTATCGTTTTGCGATCCCGCCGTTCTGTAATTTCACCCCGGAAGAGTGGAAGGAAAAAGGACATGATTACGATGAGATCCGCGACAATATGTTAGGCTGGGATATCACAGACTACGGTCTCGGGGATTTTGATAAAGTCGGGTTCTCCCTGATCACGATCCGGAATGGAAACCTGAAAATGAAGGACAAATATACAAAATCCTACGCGGAAAAACTCCTGTATATCAAAGAAGGACAGTATTCTCCGATGCATTTCCACTGGTCCAAGATGGAGGACATCATCAACCGCGGCGGCGGAAATGTTCTGATCCGTGTATACAATTCCACAAAGGATGAGGACCTTGATAAAGTGAACGATGTCCATGTCCATGTGGACGGCAGAGAGATGGTCGTTCCGGCCGGCACCCAGGTGCGCCTGACTCCCGGTGAGAGCATTTCCATCTACCCGTACATGTACCATGATTTCGAGGTGGAAGAGGGAACCGGTCCGGTCCTTTTAGGAGAAGTCAGCCAGTGCAACGACGATAACGTGGATAACCGTTTCTATGAGAAGATGGGAAGATTCCCGGAGATCGAGGAGGATGAAGCACCGTATCGTCTGCTGTGCAACGAGTATCCGGAGGCAAAATAGATGACAGATCAGAAAACGCTGATGGCGGTCTGCGGTCATATGGATCAGGTCGCCGGAGTCCGTCAGATGGAATTTCAGGATGGGCGGGCAGCGGGACTTCGCTGTGCGATGATTCATAATGGACCGCTGGAGCTTCCGCTGATGCTCGATAAATGCCTGGACCCGGCCTGGATCCGGTATAAGGGGATCAACTTAAGTCTCCTCACAAAACCGGGGCTTCAGGGGAGAAATCCCTATGATACTGCGGGAGACGAGGCGGTGCGCTCCATTATGGGCGGCGCGATGTTCACCTGCGGCCTTGGAAATGTCCACGGAAACCGGGTGGTGGACGGTGTGGAATATCCGGTTCACGGACGGATGAGAACAACCCCGGCGGAAAAGATCTCTATGGACGCATTCTGGGAGAACGGGGAGTATAAGATCCGGGTGTCCGGGGAGATGCGGGAAGCGCGGATCTTCGGTGAAAATCTGGTGCTGAGAAGAACCGTGGAGACGGTTTATGGAAAGAACGAGATCGTGTTCACGGACGAGATCGAGAACCAGGGATTTGAGGACCAGCCGCTCTGCTTTCTCTATCACTGCAATGCCGGATATCCGTTTCTGGTGCCGGGGCTGCGGGTCGTAATGCCATCGATCTTCTGCGGTCCGAGAGATGCGGACGCAAAGACAGGCAAGGCGGCCTGGAACGTCATGGAGGAGCCGGTGGAGCATGCGCCGGAGCAGGTATTCCAGCATGAGCTGGCAGCGGATCGTAATGGAAATACGTTTGCGGCATTTGTGAATGACGAGCTGCAGATCGGGCTCTGCATTCGTTTTGAAAAATCTGTGATCCCCTACCTGACTCAGTGGAAGAGTCTGGCAGCCGGCGATTTTGCGATGGCGCTGGAGCCGACAAACTGTGGGTTTGATGGCCGCGCCGGGGCGACGGAAATTCTAAAGCCATTTGAAAAACATGTAAACCGGATCCGATTCCAGATCCTGGACGGAAAAGACGAGATAAAACAGCTGGAAGATGAGTGCAGGGAGGTATTGGAATGTACGATGTGATCGCTCTTGGTGAGCTTCTGATCGATTTTGCGGCGAAGGAGACGGACTCGGACGGCTATCCGACGATGAAGGCGAATCCGGGCGGAGCGCCGGGAAATTTCCTTGCAGCATTGAATAAATATGGGGCAAAGACTGCATTCCTCGGAAAAGTCGGGGATGATGCGTTCGGAAAGCTCCTCTTAAAGACATTTGAGAAAGCCGGGATCGAGACAAAGGGGATCGTGACGGATCCGTCAGTGTTTACGACGCTGGCGTTCGTGACCTTCTCGCCGGAGGGAGACCGTTCCTTCAGCTTTGCGAGAAAGCCGGGAGCGGATACGAAATTGAGCTTTGAGGAGATCGATCTTACCATGATCGATGAGACATCGGTGTTTCACTTTGGAACCCTGAGTCTTACCGATGATCCGGTCTGCACGGCGACGAAAAAGTGTGTGGAATATGCGAAAGAGCATGGAAAGCTCATCACTTTTGATCCAAACTTAAGACTTCCGCTCTGGGAGACAACGGACGCGGCGAAAGAGCAGATCTTATGGGGACTGGCTCATGCGGATGTTGTGAAGATCAGCGATGAGGAGGGGGAATTCCTCTGGGGGATCACGGACGAGAAGGAGGCGGCAGAGAAGCTGCTTGACGAGTTTGGAATCCGCCTCGCTATGGTCACTATGGGACCGAAAGGGGCATATCTTGCAAATCAGAATGGCGCCGCCTACGCGAAGTGCCCCAAGGTAAAGCCCATCGATACGACGGGAGCCGGGGATATCTTCGGAGGAAGCGCGGTGTCCAGACTGTTAAAGACAGGAAAAGCGCCGGAAGAGCTCAGCACGGAAGAACTTGGATTTATCGGTCAGTTCGCCTGCACGGCGGCAAGCATCTCCACGACACAGTCGGGCGGGATCCCGAGTATTCCGGAGGAAGCGGCGGTTCTGGACCGGATGTAAAGAAAGACAAATTCGGATTTTTATTGAAATTCTGCTGTACACATCTTCGAGATCCCGATATAATTCAAATGTCAGGGCAGCAGGTCCAGACGGGCAGGCTGCAATGACGATATTATGAAGATCGATCGATTATCTGGAGGGTGTTATGACAGACACAAAGGACAAGAAGAGAGAAAAACTTGGAATTCTCTGCTGCACGGCGGGGGCGACGAGCTGGGGACTTTCAGGAACCTGCAGTGAGGCGCTGTTTTCCCAGTACCCGGTAGATACGACATGGGTGACGGCGGTGAGAATGACATCAGCGGGGATCATATTGCTGTTTCTTGCGTTTGCGAAGCACAGTCTGAATTTGAAAGAACTTGGAAAAGACAAAAAAGGGCTTATAGAGATCGTTCTGTTTGCCATTGCGGGTCTGGCGCTCTGCCAGTACGCGTACCTCAGCGCCATCAAATGGACGAATTCCGGAACCGCAACGGTGATCCAGAACCTCTCCATCGTGTTTATCGCAGTCTATGTCTGCGTGACGACGAGAACGAAGCCGGATAAGAAGACGGTATTCTGTATCCTGCTTGCGCTCATCGGCGTCTGGCTTCTTGCGACAGGCGGAAAGCCTGGAAATATAGAGCTGACTCCGAGAGGACTCTTCTGGGGACTGATGGCGGGCATCGGCGCGGCGAGCTACTCGCTGCTTTCCAGAGCTCCGGTGGGACGTTTTGGAAGTATTCCGGTGACCGGACTTGGGATGCTGATCGGGGGAGTCGTGCTCTGTGAAATCGCCCAGGTATGGAAGGTCCCGGCAGGACTTGATGGGCGTGCGATCCTCTATCTTGCAGTTATTGTTTTGGTCGGTACGGTCGGTGCGTTCACCCTGTTTTTACAGGGAATTGCCTTGGTGGGACCGGTGAAGGCGGCGCTCTTTGCGTGTCTGGAGCCGCTGACAGCGGCAACGTTGTCGGTCGTCTGGCTGCATGCCAGTTTTACGGCGGCGGATCTGATCGGGTTTGCGTGTATTCTGGCGACGGTGGTGTTGATGAGATAGAAGATGCAGGATCAAGGTACTCCTGCCCGGAAGTTCTCCGCTGGGGAATGGAAATGGGCTTTCCGGCAGGGAGGTCCTTTACATGATTTTTGCCATATTTTTACTTTACAATTCTCATAGAAAAATGTTATACTGCTGTGGGCGGAAAAGGTATCCGCACACAGCAGTTTTTATGAAATTTAACGGAGGTGAATTGCATGGATAGTTGCGATAGTACAGGGCGAAGTACGAAATGCGGTGTAACATACAGACAGACGCAGAATGCGGCTATCGGTTTGCTTTTCACGGGTAGGAATTTTCTGAACTGAAAATTCCGTATGATCCGTTTTCCGGTGACTGTTCAGCAGATCCGCGCAGTAGATACGCAGACCTGCTGAATGGTTACAGCTTCCGAAGCTGGATTCCATATTGTTATGTCCTTTGAAACACCGCATGGGAACGGCCTGTCCATCACAGCGATGACGGTTGAACCCCGCCAGGGATGTCCCCTGGGCGGTGTTCTTTTGTTGCCGAAATTACAACGGCATGTAACCGGAGAAAGTAAAAAAAGGTGTTCCGTGAATGGAAGTAATCCGGTGCTGCATGGAAAAGCAGCCCGCTCCGGTAAGAAAGAAGACCGGATCTTTATGAAACGGTCTTAAAGGAAAAGGAGGCAGAAATGGAAACAGAAGTTTTAAAAGAACAACACTATGTGGAAGAACTGGTCGAGATCATCCGCAGCGGACTTCCGAAAGAGGAGCTGATCGACCGGTTATCCGATTATCATGATAACGATATCGCGGATGCCCTCACAAAGCTGACGCCGGATGAGAGACGGGAATTATACCCGCTGATCGGCGTGGAGCGGGTTGCGGAGATCTTCGCATATTTGGATGATGCGGAGCCATATTTAAAAGAACTCCCGATCGAGAGTGCTGCAAAGATCGTTTCCGAGATGGACTCCGACGATGCGGTCGATGTCCTCGAAGAGATGGATGCGACGACGAAACACAAGATCGTCGGCATGCTGGATAAGGAAGCCAGCGATGACGTCAGACTCCTGTTCTCATACGATGATGATGAGATCGGTAGCCGCATGACGACCAACTTCATCATGATCCACAACCACCTGACGATCCGCCAGGCGATGCGCGAACTGGTCGAGCAGGCGGGAGAGAACGACAATATCTCCACGATCTATGTGATTGATGAGGAAGATAAGTTTTACGGCGCGATCGATCTGAAAGATCTGATCATTGCGAGAGAGTATACAGATCTTGAGGATATTATCAGTCACTCCTACCCGTATGTTATGGACCATGAAAAGGTCAGCGACTGTATCGATAAGATCAGGGATTACGCCGAGGATTCCATCCCGGTACTGCAGGAAAACGGAACAATTGCCGGTATCATCACATCTCAGGATATCGTTGAGGCCGTGGATGATGAGATGGGCGAAGATTACGCGAAATTAGCCGGTTTGACTGCGGAGGAGGATCTGAATGAGACCTTGCCGCAGAGCATCAAAAAGAGACTTCCGTGGCTGATCGTCCTGCTGTTCCTTGGAATGATCGTCTCCTCAGTTGTCGGCGCATTTGAGTCTGTCGTAGCCGTGATCCCGATCGTTATGTGCTTCCAGTCCCTAATCCTCGATATGGCAGGAAACGTTGGAACCCAGTCCCTGGCTGTTACGATCCGTGTCCTGATGGATGAGCAGCTCACAACAAAGCAGAAGCTGATGCTGGTTGTGAAGGAGATGAAGGTTGGTTTTGCGAACGGTCTGTTCCTTGGATTCATGGCATGGATCTTCCTGGGACTTTACATCTGCGTGATCAAGGGATATCCGATCCACCACGCGATGATGGTTTCCGGCTGTGTTGGTATTTCCCTTGTGACAGCGATGGTGATCTCCAGTATGGTGGGAACATTGATCCCGATGTTATTTAAAAAGATCAATATCGATCCGGCGGTCGCTTCCGGTCCGCTGATCACGACGGTGAACGACCTTGTTGCGATCATTGTTTATTATGGTCTTGCGATGCTGTTCCTGATCGATCTGCTGCATGTGTCGGGCTGATAAAAATGTCAGGAGAAGCTGTTGGCAGGTAGAATGCCGGATTTTTATAAAATATGAATATTGATGGGAAAAAGGGCTATCCTAGGAATATAGGGTAGTCTTTTTTATTTACGCGAACAACGAGCCAAAGTC
>OGHJ01003730.1_pt1 | contig 10629 bp, 5 predicted proteins | sample 1571351 | NCBI WGS metagenome assembly OGHJ01 (sample SAMEA2582037, study PRJEB24529) | metagenome | biome: Human gut stool | place: China | collected 2011 | reverse complement strand
TACGGCTGGAAAGTGGAAAAAACGCCGTATTTATGCGAAAAAGTGCAAATTCCCGTGACATTTGACGGCGCACTTGAAAATTACGCGCAAATTCAAAAAAGGTCGGGATTTGACCTTTCAAAATACCGCGGTGCGGTTGCCGAGCGCTGGTCCTACCGCGTTTTAAACCACGCCGGCGACGAAAAATATGCCTATGCAAACGTTTTTGTGTATCAGGGCAAAATTATCGCCGCGGACATAGTAAGCCCGAAAATTGACGGGTTTATCTCGGCGGTGAGCGACACCGAAAACATTAAAAAGGAGTAAAAAATGCGTCTTGATAAATTTTTGGCGGACTGCGGACAAGGAAGCCGCAAGGACATAAAAAAGATGATTTCAAGCGGTCTTGTGACGCTTGACGGCGCGGTTTGCAAATCGGCGCAGACGGCGGTTGACGAAAACAGCTACGTTGCGCTCGGGGGCAAAAAAATCGTTTACGAAAAATTTATTTATCTTATGATGAACAAACCTCAGGGATACATCAGCGCAACCGAAGATACGCGCAAAAAGACGGTTTTGGACCTTTTGGGCGATGAATACAAATACTTTTCGCTTTTTCCCGCGGGCAGGCTGGACATCGACACCGAGGGTTTTTTGCTCCTCACCAACGACGGAAATTTTGCGCACAACATTCTCTCGCCCAAAAAGCACGTGGACAAGACGTATTTTGCGAAAATCGACGGGCAAATCACCGATGAACACATAAAAATGTTTGCGGACGGGATTGTGCTTGACGACGGCTACAAAACGCTCCCGTCGCGTCTTAAAATTTTAAAATCGGACGAAAATTCGAGCGAAATCGAAATTACCGTCCGCGAGGGCAAATTTCATCAAATAAAGCGTATGTTTGATGCCGTCGGCACGCACGTTGCGTATCTCAAACGCATTGCAATGGGCGGTCTTTATCTTGACGAAAGCCTTGGAAAAGGCGAAGTGAAAAAGCTTACAAAAGAAGAAACCGAAAAAATTACCGGAGGGCAAAATGGACATAATCAAAACGCTTTGCAGTGAATTAAACATAAAAAAGGAGCAGGCGGAAAACACGATAAAACTGCTCGACGAGGGTAACACAATCGCGTTTATAGCGCGTTACCGAAAAGAAGTGACAGGCTCTTTGGACGACAAAATTCTGCGCACATTTTACGACCGTCTTAACTATCTTCGGTCGTTTAACGAGCGCAGTGACGAGATTATCCGCCTCATAACCGAACAGGGCAAAATGACGGACGAAATTCTCACCGCCGTAAACAACGCGAAAATTTTGCAGGAACTTGAGGACATTTACCGTCCGTATAAGCAGAAAAAGCGCACAAGGGCGACAATCGCGAAAGAAAAAGGGCTTGAACCGCTTGCAAATATCATACTTCTTCAAAAGGAAAATTCGGGCGATTTAAACGAAATTGCGTCGCCGTTTATAAATCCCGAAAAGGGTACGGAAAGCGCGGAGGAGGCGATTTCGGGCGCGTGTGACATCATTGCCGAAATGCTGTCCGACAACGCGGACTGCCGAAAATTTATACGTAATTTCACACAGCGCGAGGGTATTCTGCGCACAAAAAATACAAAGGACGAAGACTCGGTTTACCGTATGTATTACGACTTTTCCGAACCGCTCAAAAAGGTTGCCGACCACCGCATTTTAGCCATAAACCGCGGTGAAAAAGAGGAATTTTTAAGCGTGTCCGTTGAGGTTGACGAGGACAAAATTTTTGCGCGCCTTGAAAAGGAAATTATCAAAAACGAAAATTCGATATACACCGATATTTTGAAAGAAACGGTGCGCGACGCATACAAGCGTCTTATCGCGCCGTCAATCGAGCGCGAGGTGAGGGGATTTTTCACCGAAAACGCGTCGGAAAACGCAATAAAATTGTTTTCAAAAAATCTGGACAGGCTCCTTATGCAGCCGCCGATTAAGGGCAAAACCGTTCTCGGCGTTGACCCCGGATACAGGACAGGCTGTAAGGTCGCTGTTATCGACAAAACGGGAAAGGTGTGCGACACCGGCATAATTTTCTGCACGCTTGCGCATCACGACAAGGAAAAATCAAAAAAATACGTGCTTTCGCTCATTGAAAAATACGGCGTTGACCTCATTGCAATCGGCAACGGAACCGCGTCGAAAGAGAGCGAAATGTTCATTGCCGACGTTATAAAAGATGCAGACAGGAAAGTTTATTACCTTATTGTCAATGAGGCGGGCGCGTCGGTTTATTCCGCGTCGAAAGAGGGCGAGGAGGAGTTTCCCGATTTCACGGTTGAACAGCGCAGTGCGGTGTCAATCGCGCGCCGCTGCCAGGACCCGCTGGTGGAATTTGTCAAAATCGACCCGAAATCAATCGGCGTGGGACAGTATCAGCACGATATGAACCAAAAACGCTTGAAAGAGGCACTCACGGGCGTTGTGGAAAACTGCGTTAACACCGTCGGCGTTGACCTTAACACCGCATCGTATGCGCTTTTGAGCTACGTTTCGGGCATAAATCAGACAGCGGCGAAAAATATCGTTAAATACCGCGAGGAAAACGGCGAATTTTCGTCGCGTAAAGAACTTTTGAAAGTTGACAAGATCGGGCCGAAAGCATTTTTGCAGTGCGCAGGATTTCTGCGCATTCCCGACGGCGGTGAAATTCTCGACAACACGGGCGTTCACCCCGAATCGTACAAAGCGGCGCGCGCACTTTTGAAAACGCTCGGCTACACCGAAAGCGACGTTGCAAACCGCGCGGTCGGCGACATTAAAGAGCGTATGAAAACCATTGATTTACAGCATTTCTGCGCGGATAACAACGTCGGCGAAATCACCGTTTCGGACATTGCCGATTCGCTTTTAAAGCCGGGCAGAGACGTCCGCGACACATTGCCGAAACCGCTTTTGCTCACCGACGTTTTGAGCATTTCCGACCTTAAAGAAGGTATGATTTTGACCGGCACGGTGCGCAATGTCACCGACTTCGGCGCGTTTGTTGACATCGGCGTTCACCAGGACGGACTTGTGCACATTTCGCAAATCTGCGACCGCTACATCAAAAACCCCACCGAGGTGCTTTCGGTCGGCGACATTGTGAAAGTCAAGGTTTTGGAGGCGGACGAGGCGAAAAAGCGCATTTCGCTGTCTATAAAAGAAGCGAAATAGTGTAGCATATGCACAATAATCACAAAAAACAAGCAACGGTTTTTTGCGTTTTCACCAAAAATATTGACAAGTAAAAATCGGCAATATCCAACATAACCAAACAGAGTGCCGAAAATCGCTTTAACCGTTGTGCAAAACCCACTAAAGGCGCGGTGCAAAGGGCAAAAATTTGCCTTAAAAACAGCCTTTTTATGCAATGTTGCTAAATATCTTTTCGGATTTTTGTGCAATTACCTAATTCCATTAAATTGAGATTTGTGGTATCATATTACCGTAAACTGATATAGTGTATTTAAATGCAAAAAATTTTTTTGCAATATAAAATAACTGCCACGGTTGCAAATAATTCATCACACGGGAGGTAATAAAATGGCAAGTCTTAAATTGGATCACATTTATAAAAAATACGCAGGCGGCGTTGTTGCCGTTTCAGATTTCTGCCTCGAAATTGCCGACAAAGAATTTATCGTTCTTGTTGGACCTTCGGGCTGCGGTAAATCCACAACATTGAGAATGATTGCAGGTCTTGAAGAAATTTCGGAAGGTGAACTTTACATAGGCGACAAGCTTATGAACGACGTCGCTCCGAAAGACAGAGATATTGCAATGGTTTTCCAGAACTACGCTTTGTATCCGCATATGACGGTTTACGAAAATATGGCGTTCGGTCTTAAGCTCCGCAAAACACCGAAAGACGAAATTAACAGACGTGTTACCGAAGCTGCAAAAATCCTCGATATCGAACATCTTCTCGACAGAAAGCCGAAGGCTCTCTCGGGCGGACAGAGACAGAGGGTTGCGCTCGGCCGTGCTATCGTTCGTGAGCCTAAAGTATTCCTTATGGACGAACCGCTCTCCAACCTCGACGCGAAACTTCGTGTTCAGATGAGAACGGAAATCGGCAAACTGCATCACAGATTGCAGACAACATTTATCTATGTAACCCACGACCAGACAGAGGCTATGACAATGGGTTCGAGAATTGTTGTTATGAAAGACGGTCTTATGCAGCAGGTTGATTCGCCGATTAACCTTTACAACTATCCTTGCAATATGTTCGTTGCAGGCTTTATCGGAAGTCCGCAGATGAACTTTATCGACGCAGAGGTTGTTGCTAAAGACGGCGGAATTTATCTTACATTCGGCGACCACAGCGTTAAGCTTGAAGAAACAAAAGCTAAAGCTGTTGAAGAAAAAGGTTATGTCGGCAAAACAGTTGTTATGGGCATCCGCCCCGAAGATTTGCACGACGAAGAAGCATTTATCTCGATTGCTAAAGACTGCGTAGTTAAAGCAAACGTAGACCTTACAGAGGTTATGGGTGCTGAAACATATCTGTACCTTACAATCGCAGGAACACCGTTCGTTGCAAGAGTAAGCCCCAGAAGCACAGCACAGAAAGATGACGTTATCGACATTGCGTTTGACGCGCATAAGATACACGTATTCGACAAAGAAACACAGCTTACAATCGTTAACTGATAAACGGCGTGTATTGTTGAATTCAACGGAACGATTTGAGTATCGTTCCTTGCAATAATCAAAACCCCAAACCTCGGTCATTCGACCGAGGTTTTTTGTTTGTATGTGTTTTGTAATTATGCAGAAATGTGCCCATTTCTGCAATATATAATTCTATCATAAAATAATTGTAGGGGACGATGCCCACATCGTCCCGTTTTGTTTTACGAAATCTATGTTGTATATCGAAATCTATGTTTGTGTATTTATAACCTTATGTTTTGCGGTTTATATTTGCATAACATTGCGGAAATTTTTGTTTTGTATGGATTTTACATATGCGGGACGATGCGGGCATCGTCCCCTACAATGTAAATTGCACATTTCGTAAAAATCGTAATTGAATTATTAAACAATATAATGATATGCGAGGGAATATTTGCAAATATGCGAATGAACACGCACGGTAAATAATGGTGTAATAATCAAACACACGGTGTAATAAAACAGACACGCGTGCACAATAAACAAACACGGATGCACGATAAACAGACACGCAAAAAAAGAACCGCTCGGAATGAGCGGTTCTTTTAATTTGCTTATAATTTAACTCTATTAAGAATTAAAGGTCAGCGTCGTCAGCTTTTACAACTGTGTCAGCTGTTTTAACTTCATCTTTGATTTCAGTCTCACCTGTGGGAGGAGTTACAACAACTTTAACTTTGAATGTCAAAGCTTTTACATCTTTGCCATCAACTTTAACTGTAATTTTGTAAACTTTTACAGTTGTATCTGTGTTAGTTGTATCTTCCACAGCATCGCCAAATGTAATACCTTTTGTAAGTTCTTCAGCAGCTTCGTCGTTTACTTTTTTAGTTACTTTGATAGCAGCTTTCGCAGCATCAACATCATCGTAAGTTTTGTCTTCGATTGTTGCATCATAAACGATTTTGTCTTCGCCGCCGAACAATTTAGCAGGTTTAGCCTGTGCTTTACCGTCGAACGAGATGATATCGATCTCATCATCTTCGTATGTTCTGATAAGAACGTAGTAAGCAGCATCTTTATCAGCATCGTATTTGTCTACATCACCGTATGTGTAAGAACCGATCGAGAGCGATGTGTTCTTTGCATTACCTGTAACTGTGTACTGGTTAGCTTTAGAAACTGTGAACTGGTCACCGTTCTTGTCAGCTTTGTAGCCTTTGCCTGCAACTGCAGCAGTTACACCAACTGTAACAGTAGCGTCATTCGATGTCTTATCCATAATGTAACCAAGATAGAATGCGTCACCGTCTTTAACGCTTACTTTGTCACCGTCAGCAGTGTAGTTTTTAGCGAATTTAGCATTGAATGCAAATGTCTTTGTGTTGTCTTTTGCAACAGTTGTCTGACCAACTACTGCGTATTTAGAAACAAGACCTTCTGCATTTGCAGTATACATAAATACTGTACCGATGTCAAAGTCTTCAGGAGCTACATCACTGTATTTCTGTGTGTACTCATCATCATCGAAGATAAGTTCAACTTTTTCGCCGTCTTTGTATGCAACAACTTTAGTTACTTCTTTATCGTCAACCATTGTGTCTCTCTTGGACTCAACGATTGCAAGACCTGCGCCGTCTTCAAATACAGCGTCAGCTGCAACGATTGCAACTGCACCGTAATATCCGTCATCATCTTTGTTGTAAAGAAGTGCGGTGTAATCATTATCGTCAACGAAGTAAGATACATCGCTTACTTTTGTGCTCGACGGATTGTCGAAGTCTACATCAAAGATAACTGCATCGTCAGCCAAGAGGTATTTACCAAGTTTCTGACCGTTAGCTTTGTATGTTTCTTTTGTAGCAGTTGTGCTTGCAATACCGAAATCTACATCTTCAGTTGTAACTTTGTCTGTAGAAGCAGGTGTTACTTCAACGATTTCATTGCTCGAGTTGAGTTTGAAAGTGATAAGTCTCTTTGCAACTTCAGCTGAACGATTAGCTTCAGTGATCTCATCAAGCTCATCTGTGAAAGCATCATTAAAGCTGTTTCTGATTTCTTTCGATGTAGACAATACATTTTTCCAAGTTGTCTTTTCGAGGCTCGATACCAAATCGGAAGAAGCTTTGTCTTTTGTATTTTCTTTGATGTATTTGCCTGTGTTCGGGTTAACAAATCTTACAGAAGAAGCGAAGTCATATGTAACCTCTTTGCCTTCTTTTGTCATAATTGTAACCTGAGGAGCAGTAGATTTGTTAGAAGATGTGTAAGCCGAGAGGATTAAGCCATAGTTGTCAGATGTAAGTTTGTCACCCTCAAAACCTACGATATCACCGTTGATACCAATGTAGAAAGTACCTTCAGCCTGGAGGTCGATTTTGCTCTTGTTGTATATACCAGCATCGCCTGTAGCAACATCATAGTCTTTACCGTCAACGCTGATTGTAAGGTCAGAACCGTCTGCGTCGTACTCTTTAACTGCGCCTGTTACAGTGCTGTCTTTAAGAACAACGATATCCAAAGCTTCATAGTTAGCTTTTGCATAGTTAAGTTTCGGTCTTACTGCTTTCTCATCTTTAGAAGTGATGAGCAATGCGAGAACGTCGCCTTTAGCGATGTCGCTGATTTCGAGTGCTTTACCGTTTGCATCTTTGATAGAAACGATAGCGTCGTCGTTGTTGATGTCGAGGTCAATTCTTGTACCCTGAAGTGTTTCAATAGTACCTTTCTTTTCGTCAACTTTGTCAGCAATCAAGTGCATATACTCGGAAACTTTAACGATATCATATTTGTTATCGTTATCCCAGTCAATGAACTCAACTGTTGCAGAAACGTCAGATGTCAAAGCAGTAAGGTCAGCAATGTTGTTGTTCCAAGCTGCAACGTAGTTACCGTTGAGGTTAACTTTTGTGCCGTCACCGCTTGTAACGCCGTCTTTGTAGTATCTGATGTACGGTTTTGCTTTATCACCCTTTGTCAAATCTTTTTCTGTGTCGTTAAGATCACCAGCTTTGATTACGAGTGTGTTTGTGTTGTCACCGTCGATTTCAGCAGCCTGAACAGTCCATTTACCCGATACTTTAGAAACGTAAAGGACAACAGATGTAGCAACTAAATCTTCAGCGTCTGTAAGACCAGCCTCAAATGTGTGGTTTCTAACTGTCTGATTGTCGTTTTTGAAAGCAAGTGCGCTTTCGGGGCAATCATAGTCGTCGTCCATTGCAAAGTAGATTTTGCCGGCGTCTGTTTTGTTATTAGAACCGCTGTAGTCTACTTTAGAGTTAGCAAGGATTGTACCACCTAATTTGTAGATACCCATTTTTGTCAAGAGAGTAGATTTGTCGTGGTCATCATTTTTCTTCATGATTTCGTAAGAAATTTCAGTACCGAAACCAACCTGCTCCATAACGGGGATATCAAGTGCGTTGTAAGTCATTGTAGCAACAATGTTTCTTGCAGCGCCTGTGCCCTGTGCTGCGCCGGATACACCGTCAAGAAGACCAATCTGCGAAGCAACTGCGATATAACCTGTGGGGTAACCGCCTTTAGATGTTGCCATCGGCTCATAGCCTAATGCGCAAACGAGCATTTTAACAGCTTCTTCGTATTTAACTGCGTCGTCGGGACCGAAGTTGCCGTCGCCGTAGCCTTTAACGATACCGTACTGGTTAGCCATTTTTATGTAGCCTGTTGCCCAGTGATCAGCAGCGTCTGTGAAGTCGCATTTTCCTGTTGCAGAACCTTCAATACCTAAAAGTCTGCAAACGATTACAGCATATTCTGCTCTTGTGATTGTAGCATCGGGATTAAAGTTACCGTTGTCGTCACCTTTAAAGAATCCCATTGCTGCGAGTGTTTCGATTGCACTTGCATAATCAGCGTCATCTGCAACGTCCGGGAAAGAACCTGCAAAAGCAACTGTGGAGAGCATCATAGCGAATACTACAACAAGTGCCAAAACCTTTTTGAGATTTTTCATAGTCTCAAATCCTCCTTATAAAATATTTGTTTTGAAAGAGATTAACTTAAGTCGTGCTTAAGCCGCCTCTTTCATTTACAGCTTAATCACTTTATCGGAAAAGGATCTTCATATACATTCAAAAATACATTTAATATGTACTTAAAGGCACACTAAAGACACCTTCACCAACCTTGTGTTCATTATAGCACCCGTTTAAAATGCCGTCAAGAACAATTTATTGTTGTAACAAAAATGTAAAAATAGCGAAATATTAGTTACATTTTTGATAAACACTTTGTAACATTTCTATTATTTTTTACGCTTTTTTAAGCTATTTTTATTTATTTTTCACTGCCGCCTCGATAAAGCTTGCAAAGAGCGGGTGAGGTTTGTTCGGTCTGGACTTAAACTCGGGGTGGAACTGCACTCCGATATGCCATTTATTCTGCGGAAGCTCGACTATTTCGACAAGCTTTTCGTCGGGCGAAACTCCCGAAATAAGCATACCGCCGTTTTTGAAGTCCTCGCGGAACGCATTGCCGAACTCATAGCGGTGGCGGTGGCGCTCGTAGATTAAATCTTCATTATATAATGCACGGCATTTTCCGTTTTCGTTAAGCTTGCAGGGATAAAGTCCCAAACGCATTGTGCCGCCCATATCCGAAATTTCTTTCTGCTCGTCCATAATGTCGATTACGGGGTGAGCTGTGTCCGGTGCAAACTCGGTTGAATGCGCGTCGGCATAGCCTAAAACGTTTCGCGCGTATTCAACAACGGCAAGCTGCATTCCGAGGCAAATGCCGAAGAACGGAACGTCATTTTTTCTTGCATATTCAATCGCCGCGATTTTGCCGTCAATTCCTCTGTCGCCGAAACCGCCCGGAACCAAAATTCCGTTTGCGTTTTTAAGCTTTTCCGCCGCATTTTCTCGCGTTACTTCTTCGGAATCAATCCAGTCTATTTCAACATTTACGTCGTTTGCAATTCCGCCGTGTTTAAGCGACTCGGCAACGCTGATATATGCGTCGTGCAGGGCAACATATTTGCCGACAAGCGCGATGCGCACACTGCCTTTCAAGTTTTTGATTTTATCGACCATTGCTTTCCATTTTGTGAGGTCGGGTTCTTTATCGGTAAGTTTTAATCTGTCGCACACAACGCGCGCAAGGCCTGCTTCTTCGAGCATAAGCGGAACCTCGTAAATTACCGATGCGTTTTTGTTTTCTATAACCGCGTCGGGGCGGATATTGCAGAAAAGGCTGATTTTGTTTTTAACCTCTTCGTCAATGCCGATTTCGGTTCTGCACACGATAATATCGGGCTGGATACCAAGGCCGAGAAGCTCTTTTACGCTGTGCTGCGTGGGTTTTGACTTCTGCTCGCCCGACTGCGAAAGGTAGGGAAGAAGTGTGAGATGAATGTAAAGACAGTTTTCTTTGCCCACTTCAACCGCAACCTGACGGATTGCCTCAAGATAAGGAAGGCTTTCAATATCGCCCACCGTTCCGCCGATTTCGGTAATTACCACGTCGACGTTTTTGTTTTTTGCAACTCTGTATACTTTTTCTTTAATTTCGTTTGTGATGTGCGGAATAACCTGCACCGTTCCGCCGAGAAAATCTCCTCTGCGCTCTTTTGTGATTACCGACCAGTAAATTTTACCCGTGGTAACGTTGCTGTCAACGCTCAAATTTTCGTTGACAAATCTCTCGTAATGACCGAGGTCAAGGTCTGTTTCGGCACCGTCGTCGGTAACGAAAACCTCGCCGTGCTGATACGGACTCATTGTGCCGGGGTCAACATTTATATAAGGGTCGAATTTCTGAATTGTCACCTTTAACCCTCTCGATTTTAACAATCTGCCGAGCGACGCGGCGGTAATTCCTTTACCTAAACCCGATACTACTCCGCCGGTTACAAAGATATATTTAACTGCCATTTTTCCACCCCTTATTCTAATCTTTTGTCGAACATAAAACACATACCTATTTATTTTATTATTTTATCGGTCAAATGTCAAGATTATTTGCGCTTATTTTTTAAAATT
>OGHJ01003722.1_pt1 | contig 10647 bp, 10 predicted proteins | sample 1571351 | NCBI WGS metagenome assembly OGHJ01 (sample SAMEA2582037, study PRJEB24529) | metagenome | biome: Human gut stool | place: China | collected 2011 | reverse complement strand
GTATGGGCGGCGGACACGATGAGAGAGAGCAGACCCTGAACCAGTTACTGGTAGAAATGGACGGTTTCGGCGTCAATGAGGGCATTATCGTTATGGCGGCCACCAACCGTGTGGATATTCTGGATCCTGCAATCCTGCGTCCCGGTCGTTTCGACCGTAAGGTAGCGGTGGGAACCCCGGATATCGGTGGCAGAGAAGAGATTTTGAAAGTACATGCGAAGAACAAACCTCTGGGGGATGATGTGAATCTGCAGCAGATCGCTCAGACTACTGCAGGCTTCACCGGAGCGGATCTGGAGAACCTGCTGAACGAAGCGGCCATTATCGCGGCGAAGGAGAACCGCTCCTTTATCGCACAGAAGGATATCAAGAGAGCCTTTATCAAAGTGGGAATCGGTGCGGAGAAGAAGAGCCGTATCATTTCCGACAAGGAGAAGAAGATCACTGCATACCATGAAGCAGGCCATGCAATCCTGTTCCATGTACTTCCGGATGTGGGACCGGTCTATACCGTATCCATTATCCCGACCGGAGTGGGAGCTGCCGGTTATACCATGCCCCTGCCGGAAAAGGATGAGATGTTCGCCACCAAGAGCCGTATGCTCCAGGATATCATGGTATCTTTGGGCGGACGTATCGCAGAGGAGATCATCTTCGGAGATATTACCACCGGCGCATCCAGTGACATTAAGAAAGCTACCAAGACAGCCCGCCGTATGGTAACCCGTTACGGAATGTCTGATAATATCGGAGTCATCTGCTATGATGATGACGATGATGAAGTATTCATTGGTAAGGATCTGGCACATGCCAAGGCTCACAGTGAGGAGATTTCCGGTGAGATCGATAAGGAAGTCAAGCGGATCATAGATGACTGCTATACCAAGGCCAAAGACATTATTATGCAGCATGAGAATGTACTTCACAATTGTGCTAAGCTTCTGTTAGAAAAGGAAAAGATCAACAGAGAAGAGTTTGAAGCACTTTTCGTATAGGAAAAGGTTTTCGAGGGTGTTTCGTAGATTTGGTAGTATTGTACAAACCTCTTTTGTGAAAAATAAACAAAAACAAATATGCACTTTTGTAATATTTGTGAATTTTGAGAATAGTCAAAAATAGTAGTGCATGCTATTATAATACTCGTAACCCCCCCAATACATTATATAGTTTTTTGCTATACCCCATAAGAAAGAAATACCTTCTCTAAAAAGGACAGTCCTCCCAAGACTGTCCTTTTTACCGTTCAAAAACAAGTCAGGCTGTTGTCAGATGTAAGGAAAAAGGGTATAATTACATATGTGTGTGCTGCACAGGTAAGAATAGCAGGAGCATAATATAGATAGTAAGACATTAGTCTCAGAAAGGACAGATACTATGGATCTGGAGCTATTACGTCGAACAGAATATAATCAGCAGTATATTGCTGCCATGAGGCCTGTATTTAATAGAAGAGCTCTTTTTACGGATACAAGTGCGGAGTATGTGATCCCGGAAGAGCCGGAACCATATTCCGAGGTGACGATCCGTTTCCGTACCGCCAGGAACAACGTGGACAGAATATTCCTCGTAAGCGGTGGGCAGAAGCACCTTATGGTACGAGTGGAGAGCGATAATGATTTTGATTATTATGCCTATGTAATGCGTCTGGATGACCAGAAGATATCTTATTATTTTGAGGTACAGACCGGCAGGATCACAGGTATCTTCGATATGAGAGGCCTGGTGCAGGAGGTCAACGAATATTATGATTTCATTATTATTCCGGGCTTCCATACTCCCGACTGGGCAAAAGGTGCGGTAATGTACCAGATCTATACCGATCGTTTCTGCAATGGCGATCCTTCCAACGATGTGCTGACCAATGAATACTGCTATATCGGGGAGCCGGTGCACCGTGTAGAGGACTGGGGACGATATCCCGCGCAGATGGATGTCCGTGAGTTCTACGGCGGAGATCTGCAGGGCGTGCTGGACAAGATGGACTACCTGCAGGAGCTGGGCGTTGAGGTAATTTATTTTAACCCTCTGTTCGTATCCCCATCCAACCATAAATACGATATTCAGGACTATGATTATATTGATCCCCATCTGGGTAAGATCGTCAGTGATGAGGGAGAGCTGCTTCCGGACGGACAGCGGGAGAACCGTTTCGCGTCCCGTTATATCGACCGTGTGACCAATAAGGCAAATTTAGAGGCGAGCAACGAGATGTTTGCCCAGGTAGTGGCCGAGGCACACCGCAGAGGCATGAGAGTCATATTGGACGGTGTGTTCAACCACTGCGGATCCTTTAATAAATGGATGGACAGAGAACGTATCTACGAGAATGCGGAAGGCTATGACAAGGGTGCTTATGTCAGCGCAGACAGCCCTTACCGGAATTATTTCGATTTCCACAATCAGGCAGCATGGCCCTATAACAATTCCTATGACGGATGGTGGGGACATGATACCCTGCCGAAGCTGAATTACGAAGGTTCTCAGGAACTGATGGATTACGTTCTTCATGTGGCGAAAAAATGGGTATCTCCGCCCTATAATGTGGACGGCTGGAGACTGGATGTGGCGGCAGACTTAGGTCACAGCCAGGAGTTCAATCATCATTTCTGGCAGGAATTCCGGAAAGCGGTAAAAGAGGCCAATCCGGAGGCTATTATTCTGGCAGAGCATTACGGTAATACCAGAGACTGGTTACAGGGCAACGAATGGGATACTGTCATGAACTACGATGCGTTCATGGAGCCTGTGACCTGGTTCCTCACCGGTATGGAGAAGCACAGCGATGATTACAGAGAGGACCTGCTTGGTAATGCAGAGAGCTTCTGGGGAGCCATGCGGCATCATACCTCCAGTTTTTCCATGCCCAGCTGGCAGGTGGCTATGAATGAACTGTCCAACCATGATCATTCCCGTTTCCTGACGAGAACGAACCATAAGGTGGGACGTACCAATACTTTAGGCCCCCAGGCTGCAGAGCAGGGCATCAATAAGGCAGTATTTCGGGAGGGCGTTGTGATCCAGATGACCTGGACGGGCGCACCGACAATCTACTACGGAGATGAAGCGGGCGTCTGCGGATTCACAGATCCCGACAACCGGAGAACCTATCCCTGGGGACATGAGGATCAGGTGCTGCTGGCGTTTCACAAGGATATTATCCGCCTGCGCCGAGAGAATGAGGAACTGCGTACAGGTTCCCTGAAAATGCTGGAGAATGATTATAACTTTATCTCCTACGGGCGTTTTAACCGCAAGGGACAGTGTGCGATCCTGATCAACAATAATTATCATCCGATCACCAAGGAGATCCACGTATGGGAGATCGGAGCCACTAAGACGGGCAAGATGAAAGTGATCCTGCAGTCCAGAGATGACGGATATTGTATGGAAGGCGAGGAGTATGAGATCAAGGCAGGTAAGATCCTGATCGAGATGCCCCAGACTTCCGCAACGATCCTGAAATTCGTGCAGGAATAACAATTTACCAAAGACAGAGAGGATTTTAGATGTTTACCATCATTATTACCTTGCTGTTGCCGCTGGTATCCTTAGGAATCTGGCGGCAATATGTTTTAAAAAATAACGGAAGCACCGGGAAAGCAGTAACCGGCAGTAAAGGAGGGTATGTTCTTCGTTATGCATCGTGCCTGATGATCATGTTTTTTGGACCCTGGGTGCTGCTTTCCCTGACCGGCAATGATGACAATACGATCTGGAGAAAACTCATTGAATCCAGAGAATATGCAGTCAAAGTGCTGATCCTGGAGATCTGCATCATGCTGGCATATACCATCTGTGAACTGTTCGTGGAAGAGGCGAAAGCCGGCAAACATGAGAAAATCCGGAAGGTGTTCGGGACAATCGCGGACAGCAAAGTATGGAAGACCATCTGCAGATACATAGCTCCGGCAGTGATGCTGGCAGCCACAGCTTTTATGGTGTACCTGAATTTCAGCATGATGTCTGACCGTGTATTGTGGGGCGACGAAGCTTTTTCTGCAAATACTGCACATAAGAGCGTCGGCGGTATCCTTCAGGTAATGTATTACTGGGACAATCATCCGCCGCTGTATTATTACTGGCTGAAACTGTTTGGAACACTGTTCGGATTCAGCGTTCCGGTATTCCATCTGGCATCCCTGGTGCCTTTTGTCATTGGACTGGTACTGGCGCTGACTGTGGTGCGGAAGCGTTTTGGCATGCTGCCTGTTGCATTTTTCGTGATGATATCCGGACTGGGACAGGCGTGCCTGGAATATAATCTGGAAGTGCGTATGTATGCGCTCGCATTTTTATGCGTCATGGGCTGTTTCTATTGCTCTTACCGGGTTATTGCAGACGGCAGCAGGAAGACCTGGGTTGGAATGGTGCTGTGGGCACTGGCTGCGGCATATTCGCATTATTATGCACTGGTAGCGGTGGGAATTATGATGTTTTTCACCGGAGTGGCAGTGTGGATCAAATACCGTGGTAAGACCTGGAAAAAGGGTGTGCTGGCGATCGTAGCTTTTTTCATCGGCTATGCACCCTGGCTGTATTTCCTCTATGCGGGTCTTCGGACCGTCAGCGGAGGCTGGTGGATGACGGAGATCCTCGGACTGGATAAGAGCCTGGAGATCGTCATGGGCGGCAGGAGGATGAATGTAATCGTATTTCCGTTGCTGTTAGTATTGCTGATAGTGACGCTGGTGGCGGATTCTTCCCTGTTTTCCATGGAAGAAGAGGGTATTCGTCTGCAGAAGCCGTCAGTGAAAAGATGGTCTGACAAAACTTACGCCATGGTAGTAGGTGCCTGCACGATCCTGGGAACGCTGGCATTTGCGTATCTGCTGAGTGTTGTAATGGCTCCGATGCTGGCACAGAGATATCTGTATCCGTTAAGTGCAGTGGCGATCATGATGCTGGTCATCGGCAGCAGCCGTCTGCTGGAACAGGTGACGGAGCTGGAGAACCGGTCCTGGAAGGGCTTGGAGCTGTCAGCCCGATTGCTGTTTGTGCTGTTACTGCTTGTAATGTTTGGCATGGGAATACAGAATTACCGGGAATGCTATGACAGTTATGAACAGCAGAAGGTAGAAACTGACAAGACCCTGGACCTGATCGGCACGCCCGAAGAGGATGTGCAGATGGTCACCAACGGGGTGAAACATCTGGGATGGACGGTACTGTATTATTATTACCCTAATAATGAGATCATAAACGGCGATTACAACCAGGCAGAATCCGACAGATTCTGGTACTTTACACCGGATGCCATGAGCGATGAAGCTGTTGCCGGATTACAGCAGGATGGATATCGGGTGACTGATTACGGGCAGATGCAGCTGGCGCAGTATCCTTTTTATCTGTACTATATTGAAGCAGTTCAGCCTGCGTCATTCGCAAAGTCGCGTTAACACGCTTTGAGCGCGAGCACCCAATCGTTGTTTTTGTCATCTTATGGCTGAACTTTTACACTAAAATAATAAAAAATATCTTGCAATTTGTGTGAACATATGCTACAATTTCACATTGTTAGGGCACTTTGCCCGACATGGATGGATTCCCGAGTGGCCAAAGGGGACAGACTGTAAATCTGCTGCAAATTGCTTCGGTGGTTCGAATCCACCTCCATCCATTTGCGTTGATGAGCTCAATGGAACAGTGCTTAGCGCGTAAGTCCATGCAGTCGAGTATAACGCAATGCGTCCGCTGGTGTGGCGGAATAGGCAGACGCAAGGGACTTAAAATCCCTCGGGGGCAACTCCGTGCCGGTTCAAGTCCGGCCACCAGCATCAATTTAAGAGTAGGAGAAACGTTGATTTTACAGCGTTTCTCCTATTTTTGAATTTATCCTATATAAACAAACAAGAATGTCGGCATTGCTGACATCCTTGTACAATGTTGGGCTAGTTCCATTTTAATTCCAATTCTCTGTTTTGCTCTTTGCAATCTGACAAATACAGATTAATTAGTGTTTGATAGGGAATACCACATTTTTCTGATTTTGCCTTGAAGAAATCAATGGTATCACCATCAATGTTAATAGTAATCTGCTTTTTTACACGCTTTGCATAGGGATTTTTTCTGGGATTTAATTTTTCGATATCGTATTCTTTTTCCATTGACTTACCACCTTTCGTTAATTTTGTAGTATTGAGTTGTTTCATTCTTGGTTGCTTTTCTGGCAGAGATAATACGAATAACATCATCCATACCGCGATAACAATGACATACAATTAACATTTTTGCGTGACTGCTTAGCCCCAACATCATAAACCTTTCTTCCTCTTGTGAATGATTGGGATCGTCAAACAAAATGGCATTTTCATCCGCAAATACAGTGCTGGCTTCTGAAAATGTGATGTGATGTTTTGCCTCGTTGATGGCTGCTTTATTATCATCCCATTCAAAACTAATACCTTTCATAATTAAATTATAATTATAATATAATTATATGTCAAGGGATTGAATTTTATTCAATAAATTTAATGATGTTCAATGTGAATTGTAATGAAATGAAAAATGTGTAATCAAAAGATTAATGTGATAAAATGGTAGTGCAGAAAGTGAAAAAGAACTTGCCTGTAGTGGAGGAGTAGAATGGAGAGTATGATATCATGAGTGAAGCAGTAGAGGAATATGCAAAGGAATATGTAAGGGAAAAGCAGGCGGTCAATGTGAAAAACATTATGGAAGATACTGGATTTACCGTGGAACAAGCATTAGACGAGGCAGATTTGCTGGCAGAAAATAGTAACGAAAGAATGACACATGAAGAAGTGTTTCACGCGCTAAAGAGCAGAGTAACAATTCCTTTCACACTTCATGGAATAGATGAAAAGCTTACGGTAGAATACACGCAGGGCACGGATCCCAAGGAGATTGGATATGATGCCCTTAGGGGATTTCCGATAGATAAAATATGTTGCACGGGATATCCCGTAATGCATGGTTATTTTGAACATATGAATGCGACCGGTTACCGGAGATCCTGCGGGTTTATTCAGTTTGTGGAAAGAATTGAAAATCATGGGGAAAACAGAGAGTTTTCCATAGATGTCAGTGATGAAAACCTGGAAAAAGGGAATCCGTATTTTGCGCATGGTTATCCGGCAGAAATATTTGATGCTCCCTGTTGTAATTTGGCTGGATGTAGACACTTGAAATGGACAGCTTATACCTATCTAGTAGATCTGCCCTCCCGCATGAATGGCAATAAACTCGAATTCCTAGCGGGATACTCCTGGGGATATGAAGAGGATGAAAATGGTCCACAGAGATTACTACCGTTAGAGATATTGACAGAAAATGACTGGGAAAAGCATGCAACGGAAAAAGGAATATTAAAGATATCCCAGATAACAGGAGGCGGTACTGCTAAGTTATGAAGAATAGATATAAACAAAAACTGATATTGGTTATTGCAATTTTATGTTTGAGCTTAGTAAGCTGTAAAAGTAAAACAGAGCCAATTAATAATATTGCATCATGGACGCCGGATGATGATTGGACGATAAATGGGATTGATATTAGAGATGATTATGCCAATTTCATACTATTATATCAAGACCGGAAAATAGCAAATGTGGAAATTTCAAAATTTGCAGAACCATCATGGATTGATCGGGAGGAAACAGTATGAATTATTATATCAGTGATCTGCATTTGTTTCATGAAGCGGCAATGCGTTTTGATGACCGTCTGTTCTCAGATACCGACAGCTTTTTTCGGAAGTCTGTGATTATAAGGAGGTCCGGGACTCTATAGCCGGGAAAAGCTATGAGCTGGTATTATGCCATTACCCGATCTTTAGTTGGAAGCACATGAGTCGCGGCACCATTCTGCTCTACGGACACACCCATAACAGCCCGGAGGACGATTATTTTCAGAAGTGTCTGGTCGGGATGAAGGACAACGGCTGCCGTCACATTGGTGACAGTACCATACAGGCGTACAATGTAGGATGTATGAAGCCTTGGATGGACTATGAGCCGAGAAGTCTGCAGGAGATCATTAAGATGAAGTTTGTGGAAAATGGAAACTGATAATATAAAAACAGCAGATCCCGCCAGATCTGCTGTTTTTCTCTGTGTATATGAGCGTGAAAAACACACTTCTATCATAAAATGAGTCTGTGAAAGTTTTTCTGTAAATAAGTATTAGCTAATAGGTCTTCTATGATAAAATCTAAATCATAGGAGGCCTATTATTATGGCAAGAGAAAAGAAACCTGTTCACAAAGTACAAATGACCGAAGGAAAACGGAATATCATTCATCAGCTTTTGGACGAATACGATATCCAGTCTGCTGAAGATATTCAGGAAGCTCTCAAAGATCTCCTGGGTGGCACAATCAAAGAAATGATGGAAGCCGAAATGGATGATCACCTTGGATATGAAAAATCCCAGCGTTCCGATAGTGATGATTACCGGAATGGTTACAAAACCAAACGTGTCAACAGCAGTTATGGCACTATGGAGATTGAGGTGCCACAGGATCGCAGATCCTCTTTTGAGCCTAAGGTTGTTCAAAAGCGTCAGAAAGATATTTCCGATATTGACAGTAAGATCATATCCATGTATGCAAAAGGAATGACTACCAGACAGATATCTGAAACGATTGAAGATATCTATGGTTTTGACGTGTCAGAAGGGTTTATTTCCGACGTGACAGACAAGCTGTTGCCTCAGATTGAAGACTGGCAGAACCGCCCTCTGGATGAAATCTATCCGATCGTCTACATTGATGCAATCCATTATTCTGTACGTGATAATGGGGTGATTCGGAAACTTGCTGCATATGTCATTCTTGGTATCAATACAGAAGGAAAAAAGGAAGTACTTTCCATCAATGTAGGCGATAACGAAAGTGCAAAGTACTGGCTTTCTGTTTTAAATGAGTTAAAAAATCGCGGAGTAAGGGATATCCTTATTCTCTGTGCTGATGGACTTACAGGAATCAAGGAAGCAATTGCTGCTGCATTCCCCAAGACAGAATACCAGCGGTGTATTGTCCATCAGGTAAGAAACACTCTGAAATACGTCCCTGACAAAGACAGGAAGGCTTTTGCCACAGACCTGAAAACCATCTATCATGCTTCAGATGAATCGAAAGCCAGAGAGGCACTGAAGAGAGTCAATGAAAAATGGTCTCCGAAATACCCCAACTCCATGAAACGCTGGTACGACAACTGGGATGCTGTTTCGCCTATTTTTAAGTTTTCAGCAGCGGTCCGAAAGGTCATTTACACGACGAATTCCATTGAATCGTTGAATGCAACATACCGCAAACTGAACCGCCAGAGGAGCGTATTTCCGAGTGATACTGCACTGTTAAAGGCATTGTATCTGTCCACCTTTGAAGCTACCAAGAAATGGACTACAACGATTCGAAACTGGGCGCAGGTATATGGAGAACTGAGTATCATGTACGAGGGACGCCTTCCGGAATAATACCATGAAACACAGGGAAACAGACCTGTGTTCTTGACATGCAATCATTTCGCTGTTATATATAAGAACAAGGCGGAAAGCTTATTCACAAGCCTTCCGCCATTCATTATCATAGAAGATCTACGTATTTACAGAGTTTTCTTCACACACTCGGCATTTCAGAAAATGAAATGCCTTTTCTTTTTTTCTGCCTTATTTTTATCATTCTCTTTTGGATTCACAGATGTTTCTTTCGGCTGTTTTTGCAACCGTCCTTTGGTCTTTTTACGTAACAGCTCGTCCATCTTCTGATAATATTCTTCGCTGCGCTGTTCCAGCCTGCGGTCTCTCTCTTCTTCCCGCTCTTCCCTATTGCGGAACTGATAATCCAGTTCTTTGACCATGCTCTCCTTTAGTTCTCTGCACAGTTCCTGATTATTCTCCCTTACTGCTTCACGGATCATCTGCTGCAATATCCACTGCAGTCTTTTCACCTTCTCCTCCCGGTTTTCGCCTGTCAGCGAGGTCTCCTGCGCCGATGATGGTACTGTTTTCTTCACTGTCTCATCTACAATTTCAATTGCCATACGCGGTGTGGCAGCCGTTTCTTTTTCTGTCTTTTCTTCCGGCAGTACATCCAGTTTTCCGTCCTTTAAAATCATTTTGATAGCTTTCAACTGTAATCCCCTTTCTTTCATGCTCTTGATCTCTTTGAAGCGTTCTACATCTTCTTTCGTATAATAGCGATGTCCCAATTCGTTACGCTTGATGGGCAGGTGCAGTTCTTCCTCCCAGTAACGAAGCACGTGACTCTCCACCTTTACCTGTTTTGCCGCATCCGAAATCAATAAATACTCTCCCATAATCTCTCCTTTTCTAAATTATCAAAATATGAAAATGTGAAATAAAAAAGAGAACAGGTACAGGGGATTTTCCCTTACTTGTTCTCTTTCGTGTTTTATATTCTGTATTCGCAGAATACTTAAAAATCTTTTTTTCTGTCGTTTTCCAGGTTGGCAAACTTGGTATACTCCGGCAGCCATGCCAGCTGTACGGTTCCGATCGGACCATTTCTCTGCTTCGCAATAATGATCTCTGAGATACCCTTGTCCGGCGAATCATGGTTGTAATAATCATCACGATAGATGAACATTACAACGTCGGCATCCTGCTCGATAGCTCCGGATTCACGCAGGTCAGACAACATAGGTCTGTGATCCGGTCTCTGCTCTA
>OGHJ01003717.1_pt1 | contig 10666 bp, 7 predicted proteins | sample 1571351 | NCBI WGS metagenome assembly OGHJ01 (sample SAMEA2582037, study PRJEB24529) | metagenome | biome: Human gut stool | place: China | collected 2011 | reverse complement strand
GGGCTGGGCAGGGGGGCAGGGGGGCGTTGGTCTGGGCGGTCTTCATGACCTTCTCGATGGCCTTGGCGATGGCGTCGGGGCAGGAGGTCACAGGTACGCCGGGCTGGCGCAGGCAGGAGGGGCAGCGGATGCCCTTGAGCTGGGTGATGATCTCGTCGCTGTCCACCCCGGCGCGCAGGGCGATGGACACCAGGCGGGCGGTGGCCTCCGACTGGGAGGGACAGCCGCCGGCACGGCCGGTGTTGGTGAAGACCTCACAGATGCCCTGCTCATCGTAGTTGACGGTGATGAAGAGCTTGCCGCAGCCGATTTTCACCTTTTCGGTGTAGCCCATGGTGACGTCGGGACGGGGCCGGGGCAGGATCGAGCCGTTGCGCAGCAGGCAGGCGGTGGAGTCGCAATTGGATTCCAGCAGCTTCTCCACGTGGTCGGGCAGGGGCTTCTCCTCGGCCTTGCCGTCGTTGACCTTGCCGATGTTGAGCACCTGCTCGTCACGGCTGCCGTCCCGGTAGATGGTGGTGCCCTTGCACCCCAGCTCGTAGGCCAGACGGTAGACCTCGGCCACCTCCTCCCGGGTGGCGGCGTTGGGGAAGTTCACCGTCTTGCTCACGGCGTTGTCGGTGAAGGCCTGGAAGGCGGCCTGCATCTTCACGTGCCAAATGGGGGAGACGTCGTGGGCGCACACAAAGACCTTCTTCATGTCCTCGGGGATGCCGTCCACGTGGGCCAGGGTGCCCTGCTCCACGATGGCCTGCATCAGCGCCTCGGAGTAGAGGCCCCGGCGGGTCAGCTCCTCCTTCAGGATGCCGTTGGTCTCGATGAGGTGGGTGCTATCCATGACGTTGCGGATATAGGCGTAGGCAAAGACCGGCTCCACGCCGCTGGACACCCCGGCGATGATGGACAGGGTGCCGGTGGGGGCGATGGTGGTGACGGTGGCGTTGCGGAGAGGCTTGCCGTCCTTGTAGATGCTCTCGTTGAAGAGGGGGAAGGCGCCCCGGATGGTGGCCAGGTCCTCGCTGGCCTGGTGGCCGATGGTCTGCACCAGCTCCATGACCTCACGGGCCATGGCCACGCCGGCGTCGGAGTTGTAGGGGATGCCCATGTAGAGGAGCATGTCGGCAAAGCCCATGACGCCCAGACCGATCTTTCGGGTCAGCTTGGTGACCTTGTCGATCTCAGGCAGGGGGTACTGGTTGACCTCAATGACGTTGTCCAGGAAGTGGACGGCGGTGCGGATGGTCTTTTCCAGCTTCTCCCGGTCCAGGACGTAGCCGTTGGCGGTCTTCTTCAGGTGGTTGACCAGGTTGATGGAGCCCAGGTTGCAGGCCTCATAGGGCAGCAGGGGCTGCTCGCCGCAGGGGTTGGTGGACTCGATCTCGCCCTGGCTGGGGCAGGGGTTGTCCCGGTTGAGCCGGTCCAGGAAGATGATGCCCGGCTCGCCGGTGCGCCAGGCGGAGTCCACGATGGACTCAAAGACCGCCCGGGCGTTGAGCCGGCCGGTGATCTTCTTGGAGGCGGGGTCCACCAGGTCGTACTCCCCGCCGGACTCCACCGCCGCCATAAAGGCCTCGGTGAGACCCACGGAGATGTTGAAGTTGGTGATCTCCTTGGTGTCGTTCTTGCAGGTGATGAAGTCCATGATGTCGGGGTGGTCCACCCGGAGGATGCCCATGTTGGCGCCACGGCGGGTGCCGCCCTGCTTCACCGCCTCGGTGGCGGCGTTGAACACCTTCATGAAGGAGATGGGGCCGCTGGCCACGCCGCCGGTGGAGTTCACCGTGGAGCCCTTGGCCCGCAGCCGGGAGAAGGAGAAGCCGGTGCCGCCGCCGCTCTTGTGGATGAGAGCGGCGTTTTTGATGGCGTCAAAAATGTCCTCCATGGAGTCGGCCACCGGCAGCACAAAGCAGGCAGACAGCTGACCCAGGGGCCGGCCGGCGTTCATCAGGGTGGGGGAGTTGGGCAGGAAGTCCAGGTTGGTCATCAGCTGATAAAAGGAGGCGGCAGTGGCCGCGGTGTCCGCCTGGGGGTCAAAATGGGTGTCGGCGGCGGCGATGGCGTCCGCTACCCGGTGGAAAAGCTCCTCCACGGTCTCGGTGGGTTGACCCTGCTCATCGCGGATCAAATACCGGCGCTCCAGTACTGCCCTGGCGTTCTCACTGATCGGCATAATTGTCGTCTCCTCTTTCGTTTTTCATTTTGCTCTATCTGTAGGGGAGGATAGGACCCTCCCGCTAAACGCGCACTACATATTGTATCAGAGAAAATGATGAAGTCAATATATCGTTTTAGACGAAAAAAACGGAGGGGATCTCCCCTCCGTTGCCGGAACCCTTAGAGCCAGACGAAAAACGCTCGTCAAAGGTGATTTTTACCCCTCTCCGCCGGGCAGGCTGGCCAGGGGGAGCACCAGGGTCATGCGGGTGCCCACCCCCTTGCGGGAGAGGACCTCCAGCCAGCCGCCGTGGCGCTCGGCGATGTACTGGGCGATGGACAGACCCAGTCCGGTGCCGCCCGTCTTCCGGTCCCGGGACTGGTCGGCCCGGTAGAAGCGCTCAAAAATGTGGGGCAGGCTCTGGGCGTCGATGCCGTCTCCCTCGTCCTGGACGGACACCCGGGCGGTGCCCTCCGCCGTCTCCAGGGAGAGGGTGATCTCCCCGCTGACGGGGGTATACTTGATGCTGTTGTCCACCAGCACCCGGAGACACTGCTTGATGAGGCCCAGGTCGGCGTGGACCGGCACGGGAGCCTTGCCCCAACGGGCCGCAAAGGGATGGGTCTGGTCGATCATTCCGGTCTCCTTGTAGACCTGCGCCACCACCTCGGTGAGGTCGAAGTCGGACATCTCCACCTGCATGGTGTCATTGTCCCCACGGGCCAGAAAGAGGAGCTGCTCCACCAGCTCCTTCATGGACTCCGCCTCCCCACGGATGGCGTCGATGGCCTCCTGACGGGTGGCGGGGTCGTCCTTCCCCCAGCGGTCCAGCAGGCTGGCATAGCCCTGGATGACGGCGATGGGGGTGCGCAGCTCGTGGGAGGCGTCGGAGACGAAGCGCATCTGGGCACGGTAGGCCGCCCCCAGCCGGTCCAGCATGGCGTTGATGGCCTCGGCCAGGTCCCGGAGCTCCTTCTGAGTACCCGATACCGGGATGCGCTTGTCCAGATGGGTGGCGTTGATCTCGTCCAGACGCCCCGCCAGGGCGGAGAGCTCGGCGGCCGACATGTTGGGGGGTGCGCTGCCCAGCCGGGCAGCAGCCGCCGCCAAATCCTGGATGGGGCGGAGGGTCTTTTTGATGGTGCCGGCATTTTTCAGCAGGTTGAGGAGCAGGCTGAAGAGCTGGCACACCAGCAGGATGCGCCCGGCAAAGGCCAGGATGGTCACCGGCTGCTCCAGGTCCAGGGTGATGGCGTAGGGCTCCCCATCGTTGGGCAGGGAGAGAGTGTAGGAGGCACCGCGGCCGGGATGGCTCTTCCAGGGACCGAAGAACAGGGCCTCCTCCCCCAGGGTGAGGACCCGCAGGGCCTGCTCCTCCTCCGGGAGCGTCTGGTCCCCCAGAGTCATGGGCAGCAGAAGGCCGCCCAGCCGCAGGCCGGACTCCGACGGCGCCTCCTCCAGCGCCGAGACGGTGTAGTCCCCCGCCGACATCCACACCGTGGCCTCGGCAGAGGGTACCCCCCGCTCGGCCACCAGCTGGGCGATCTCCCCGCACTGGCGGTCCGCCCACAGGAGAATGCCGCCCCAGGCCAGCACCAGCAGCAGCAGGTCGGTGGTGAAATAGATGCCCAGCAGCCGAAGAAAGAGCCGCAGATTGAGCCGCAGGACAATAGAGGAGCGGATGCCGCCCCGGTCCTGCTTTGGTTTGGAGACCATATCCGCCCCTCCTTTCCAGATGGTTTACGGTTGCTCCAGCCAGTCTAATACCGGCTGGAGCTGTTCACGGCTCACCCAGTCCACACCGTGAACGAGGACTTCCATCAAGGCTTCGGCTTTGGGGTCGCCTTTGGCAGCGGCATGCTTGGTGGACAGGAGGATGGGGGTCATCATGATTTTGGAAAGGCCCTTCACCCGGTCTGGGGCATAACCGCCGCGGAGGTAAAAAAGGGGACGGTCCCCCAGTTGGCTGCTCCGGGCCAGACGGGAGACATCCGCCTCCGCCGGAGAGGCCATGCCCACGGCACACACGGCGGCCACCTGCCAGCGGCCCAGTGCCCCCTTCAGCCCCTGAATAGTCCCGGCACGGAGCCAGCCCAGGAAGAGGACCGGCGTACCCCGGAGCGGCGCTTCAGGCGCATCCGGCGGGCAGGCGGGCAGACCGGTGGCTTGGGAGAGCATATGGGCATATTGCCGGGTGAAGCCGGTGGAGGAATGATATATGATGGCTTCCGCCCTCATGTCAGCCCTCCTCCCGGATGACATAGCCCACGCCCCGGACGGTGTGGATGAGTTTCACCCCGAACCGCTCGTCAAGCTTGGAGCGGAGGAAACGGATGTAGACGTCCACGGCGTTGGTCTCCCCGGCAAAGTCGAAGCCCCACACGTTGTCCAGCAGGGATTCCCGGGAGATGACCTTCTCCTTGTTCTCCAGCAGGTAGTGTAGCAGGTCGAACTCCCGCCGGGTGAGCTCCACCGGCGTGCCGGAGAGGCTCACCTCGTGGCGCTCCACGTCCATGGCCAGAGGGCCGCAGGTGAGCTTGGGGGCCTCCGCCGGGGCGGCGGGGTGCTTGCGCAGGGCGGCACGGATTCGGGCCAATAACTCCTCGATGGCAAAGGGCTTGGTCACGTAGTCGTCCGCTCCGGCGTCCAGCCCGGAAACCTTGTCCACCACCGCGTCCCGGGCGGTGAGCAGGATCCCCGGCGTCTGCCGCTCCTTCCGCAGCCGACGGAGCACCTCCATCCCAGATAGGGCCGGGAGCATGATATCCAGCAGGATGAGGTCGAAGGTCCCCGTGAGGGCACGCTCCAGACCCGTCCGGCCGTCGAAGGCCTTCTCCACCTCGTAGCCCTCGTACCGCAGCTCCAGTTCCACCATCCGGGCCAGCTTCTCCTCATCTTCCACCAACAAGATCCGTTCCGCCATGGGCGGACCCCTCCTTTTTCCTCTTATGGACGGCGCAGCCGCGCCAGAAAACGATCCATGGTCTCCCGCAGGGAGGAGAAAAAGCTCCGCACCTTCTCCCCCTCCACCAGGGGGCCGGAGAGCCGGTACCGGAAGCCCAGCAGCAGCCCCACGCCCAGCACCACCGTGATCTCCAGGAAGAAAAAGAGCAGGAGCACCACCAGGATGAGCAGGGGGACCGAGGCCGCCTGCCCTCCCTTCCGCCACACCTCCAGCCGGGTGGCCAGAAAGTTGTGGAAGAAGTCTTTCAGGCCCTCTTTCAGCTCGGACCAGGGGACGATCAGCACACCGCTGTGCCGGGCGCCGTCCGTACCCTCCGACAGGCTGGGGGAGGAGGGCGGAGGCGTACCGCCGGAGGAGGGACGGGTGGAGTAGAAGCCACCCCCAGGCGGCGTCGGCGTCAGACCCTGCCGCTCCAGCTCCAGCATGGCCGCCAGGGCATCACCGTTGTTCCGCTCCAGGGCCGAGAGCGCGGCGATCACGTCCACACCGGCGGCCTCGCTGATCCGCCGGGCCTGCTCCACCGTCACTGACATGTGCCTCCCCCTCTCCCCGTATACTGACCCAATTATAACCCGCTCCGCCTAAAGAGAGCTTTGGGTTTTCTTTAGATACCATTAAAAATACCGTGCCGGACGGTTTTATGAGTACCATGATGATAGCATATCCGGCCTGCCGGGACAAGGGTGGGGGTTTACCCTGGACCCGGTGCTGTGATATAATCGAAGCGATTTCATCGAAACAAAGGAGGGATGGTCCATGTGGAAACGGTTCCTGGCCGGGCTGTGCGCCGCCGCGCTGCTGGTGGTTTTCATCCAGAGCTATGCCGCCGGGGAGGAGTGGGACGCCAACATCATCTTCCTGGCCCTCAACGACTCTCCCGTCCCCCTCAGTGACAGCACCATGCCCATTAACGTGGGCGGAACCATCTATCTCCCCTATTTCATGCTGGATGCCAACCAGAACGGCGGCATCCGCCTGGGCATCATCAATGGTGGACAGGACAAGGTAAAGAACACCCTCACCCTCTACAACACAGAGCCCAAAAACCTGACCTTCGATCTGCGGACCGGCCTCTCCTACGACTATATCCCGGACGGCGAGCGGCAGACCCCCACCGCCATCATCCGCAACGGCCAGATCTACGTTTCGGCCAGCTCCACCTGCTCCTATTTTGGCGTGAAGTATATTTACAGCAATATCCAGTTCGGGGACAAGAGCTACCCCTATATCCGCATCCGCACCGACAACGTGGCCCTGGACGACGCCTCCTTCAAGAGCTCGGCCTCCACCACCTACCTTATCCAACTCCAGAACTACTATCGCTCTGTGACTGGGCAGGGTGGGGATAACAGCTCGGCCACGGTCTCCCCGGCGCCCTCCGTGCCCTCCCAGCCGACGGATAGCGGACAGGACCGACGGGGGGTCCGGGTCTATCTGGCGGTGCGCAGCGATACGGGAGAGTCCGGCAGTGAGATGCTGGACCAGCTGCGCAGCTATGGCTGGGGCTGCCTGCTGCTGGTGCCCGCTGACCAGGTGGCCCAGCGGGATGACCTCATCCGCCAGGCGGTGGGGGAGGGACATATGGTGGGCCTCATCACCGATGCGGAAAACCTGGAGAAGGCGCAGCGGGAGCTGGAGGAGGCCAACGAGGTCCTCTCCCATGTGGCCCTCACCAATACCCGAATCGTGCTGGCCGAGGACCCGGCAGTGGCTCAGGCCTTGGGCGCGGAGGGCTGGCTGTGCTGGGATAACGACATCGACGGTGTCCCCGGTGAACGGAGCAGCAGCACCGTCTACTACCAGATCGAGCGCCGCCTGGAGGAGCGGGAGAGTCAGGCAAGTATCACACTGGATGACAGCAGCACCTCCGCCTCCGTGCTCAGCCGACTCCTGGACACCCTGCGGGAGGACGGTTATAGTGTGCGCCTGGCGGTGGAATCTGAATTTTAAGGTGGAGGATGTGCTCTATGGGAAAAAGCTGCTATTTCGATAACGCCGCCACCTCCTTCCCAAAGGCCCCAGGTGTGGCGGAGGCCATGACGAACTACCTTACCCAGGTGGGCTCCAACGTGGGCCGTGGAGATTACCAGTCTGCCTACGCCGCCGCCGAGCGGGTGCTGGAGGTCCGGGAGAAGCTGTGCCGGCGCTTCGGCGCGCCCGACCCCAGAAACGTCATCTTTGCCCCCGGCTGCACCTACGGCCTCAACATGGTACTCAAGGGAGTGCTCCGGCCCGGAGATAAGGTGGCCGCCTCCCCCATGGAGCACAACGCCGTGCTCCGCCCTCTCACACAGCTGGAGCGAGCAGGAGTGGAGATCGTGTGGCTGCCCTGCAGCAACACGGGGGAGCTCCTCCTGGACCAGGCGGCGGAGCTGCTTACCCCAGAGCTGAAGCTGTGTGTCCTCACCCACGCCTCCAACGTGTGCGGTACCCGCATGCCCACCGAGACGGTGGGAAGGCTGTGCCGGGAGCGGGGCATCCTCTTCTGCGTGGACGCCGCCCAGAGCGCCGGCTTCGTGCCCCTGGATATGGGGACTATGGAGATCGACGCTCTGGCCATGCCTGCTCACAAGGGCCTGCTGGGTCCCCAGGGTCTGGGCGTGCTGCTCCTCACCGACGCCATGGCAGAGGCCATGGAGCCTTTGGTCTCCGGCGGTACGGGGAGCCGCTCCGACCTGCTGGAGATGCCCCCTTTCCTGCCCGACCGACTGGAACCGGGAACCTTAAACCTGCCCGGCATCTACGGGCTGGGCGCCGCCCTGGACTGGTGGGAGGGCCAGGATCAGGCTGCCCTCCGGCACCGGGAGGAGCGTCTCACCGGCCATCTGATTGCCCGGCTGGCTGAATACGAGGAGGACGGCCTCCGGGTGCTGGGCACCAGGGATGAAAAAAAGCAGGTGGGCGTGGTATCGGTGGACTTTTTGGGAAAGGACAACGCCGAGTGTGCCTACCGCCTGGAGCGGGACTTTGGCATCCAGACACGCTGCGGCCTCCACTGCGCTCCACTGGCCCACAAGACCCTGGGCACCTATCCCCAGGGCACCGTCCGCTTCTCCGTGGGACCCTTCACCCGATTTGAGGACATTGACTATGTTCAGGGTGCCGTGGCGGAGATCCTGTGCGGATGATACCATTGTTCACAGATTGTTATATGAATAATAATGTAACGAAAACCACAAATATACTCTGTTGAGAGAATGTGTGGTGTCATACAGTGGCGCAGCAGTAGCGGCGCCACTCTTAAATGTCCGTAGAAACCTGCGATCAGATGTTTAATTTTGGTTAGAAATGTAAATAAACGAATATATATATAAACCCCAGTTCGGGATCTTTTTGCAAATAGATGTGAATCCGGTTGCAGTCTACAACATATTTTGTTATATTACTTGTGAATATGAAAACCAGATAATGGATTTAATGTAAGATAAATAGATTCGCGATTTCAAATATAATGAGTCACAGTTGCCATGAACCCATCTGGATAAGATTGGAGGAAATCATGATTAAAATTGGAATAGTTATTCCAGAGGGCAGTGGAACATTTCTGGAAGATGCGAAGAAAATTGCAGCGAAAATAAATGTTGAACCGTATTTTTGCTATGGTCATTTTGCGAGCGTTTTACCAACTGTACGTAAAATGTTAAGAGAAAATCCCGAAATCAAAGCACTGATTTCCAGGTCGACTACTGCGACTTTTTTGCGGAAAGAATTTGGGCTGCCTGTCGTAGATTTAAATCTAACAGACTTTGATTTTGCAAAGACAATTTCTGAGCTGCCAGATAAAAGCGGGAATTTTATTGTTGTACAGTTTTACCCGTCAGCCTCCACATATGATGTTGAAGCGATTTCAAAAGTCTGCAATATCAGTTTAAAAACACTTTTTCTAGATGCAAATCGGCCCAATGATATCTGTAAACTTGTCGAAGAATCGGGCTGTGACCGAATTGTCAGTTCTGTAGCTGTAGTCGCGGAACCTTGCCGCAGGGCTGGAAAAGAGGTAATTTCCCTGCGGTTTTCCCCTTCTGCCATTGAAAATGCAATGCGTCAGGCGCTTTATATGATTGACAATAACCGGCGTGAAGTGGAAAGAACAGAACAATTACTGCAAATTTTGAACGCGTTTTCTGAAGGATTTCTTGCCGTGGACAGCCGGGGTAAGATTGCCATGTTTAATCAGGCGCTCTGCGATATCGCAGGAATCCAATCCTCTACCGTAATTGGATCCTCGCTGGAAGAAGTTAAAAATACAATGTATTTTGTGAAGCTTTTGACAGAATCATCAAATGAGAGCATTTTAAATTATCATGGTAAAAAATACATTGTAAATCGCCCATATTTTCCCAACACAGGTCTTTTGAGAAGCATTTGGAGTGTGAGTAATCTATCTGATATTCAAGAGAAAACAGCAATCTACCAGAAAAAATTAGTCAATAATGGTTATAAAGCAAAGTATCATTTTAGCGACATTGTGTCAGTAAGTCCACTGATGGAATCTATTAAAGAGAAAGCCAAACGCTACGCTCGTACGGACTGTAATATTCTGATTTTAGGTGAAAGCGGCACGGGAAAAGAGATGATGGCACAGAGCATCCATAACGAAAGTGAGTACCGGAATGGACCATTTGTTGCAATTAACTGTGCCGCTCTCCCAGAAAATTTGTTGGAAAGCGAACTGTTTGGCTATGAAGAAGGCGCATTCACAGGAGCGCGCCGGAACGGAAAAGAAGGACTGATTGAACTTTCTAACCATGGAACACTATTCTTGGATGAAGTAAGCCTGATGCCACTGGCACTTCAGGCCAAATTGTTGCGTAGCTTACAGGAGCGACAGATCAGCCGTCTAGGCGGTACTCAGATAATTAGTGTAGAAAACAGGATCATTTGTGCCACAAACGATGACCTGATGAAAGCGGTCAGGAGCGGACAGTTCCGGGAGGACCTTTACTACAGGTTGGATGTCCTGAATATTCGGGTACCCCCGCTGAGAGAGCGCGTAGGTGACATCCCATTTTTGGTGCGGACATTGCTTCGCCGAAAAGGGATCGCACGGCGCAGACTGATGGGAATTGACGAGTCGTTGATCCATTATTTCACATCATATAGCTGGCCGGGGAACTTCAGGCAGCTGGAAGCGTTTTTGGAGAGGCTTTTTGCTTTGAATCCTGGAATTCAAGTTCAAGAGGACCTTCTCCGAAGTCTGTTTGGAGAGCTTCCTCCAGACCCCAAAGTAAAAACTGGTGATTCCGATACCGGCGATAGTACGCATCATCTTACAACCAAAGAAGGCTACTTGGTATCAGGGACGTTGGAAGAAACGGAGGAACAAATTATAAGGGAAGCCTATCGTCGGTGCTGTGGCAATATTGGGACACTTACAGAAGTACTAGGCATTGGCCGGACTACATTATGGAGGAAATTGAAGCAATATGGACTGCGAAACAGTCCATAATTGACTGATTACGAACTATTTGGTATCAACTGTTTTATTGTAAAACAAAAGCCCCCGCGTGTTTCAAAATGAAATTTCATTTTGAAACACGCGGGGG
>OGHJ01003709.1_pt1 | contig 10691 bp, 9 predicted proteins | sample 1571351 | NCBI WGS metagenome assembly OGHJ01 (sample SAMEA2582037, study PRJEB24529) | metagenome | biome: Human gut stool | place: China | collected 2011 | reverse complement strand
ATTGATCAGTTCCGCAATTTCTCCTTTGTCATTGGTACTTGTTGCACTGTTTCCTCCACCACAGCCGGTAAGACTCCCTATCACCATTGCCGCTGTAAGTAGTGCCGCCATAATTTTCTTTGTCTTTCTCATAAGCGTTCCCTCCTTGTGTCTCAAACATTGTGTCAGTTGCATTCCCATTACCCTAATCCATTCGCAAACAATGCACTTCGCACTATCTGACGTATGAGCGATGTTTCTAAAACATACTCATTATATCTAAAAGATCCTTAAAGATCTTTTAAGCAATAATTTGTTCAACAGTTTTGCCAACTGCCTTATACTGTGCCAAATTTTTTGGCGAATATAAGTTGCAGGCAACCTGTCTATTATCATACATATATGTGTCCGGTTTTTTGGACTTACATTCCTCGGTTGCGTACTTACATCTTCCCGCAAACGGACATCCTTTTGGCGGATTGATCGGACTTGGTACCTCGCCCTCCAGGATGATTCGTTTCTTTTCTTTGGCCATCTTTGGATCAGCAATCGGTGCTGCGGAAATAAGTGCTCTCGTATACGGATGCAATGGTTTCTTGTAAACATCATCGGATGATCCAAGCTCTACCATATTTCCCAAATACATAACACCGATTTTATGGCTGATATGATGTACCATTTCCAGATCATGGGCAATGAAAAGATAGGTGAGACCCCGCTCCTTCTGGAGCTTGGACATGAGATTGAGGACCTGGGCCCGGATGGAGACGTCCAGAGCGGAGATGGGCTCGTCGGCGATGATGAACTCCGGGTCCAGGATCAGGGCCCGGGCGATGCCGATACGCTGGCGCTGGCCGCCGGAAAACTCGTGGGGAAAGCGGCTGGCGAACTCGGGCAGGAGGCCCACGTCGCTGAGGGCCTTGGCCACCTTCTCCTCCCGCTGGGCCTCGGTGAGGTGGAGCTTCTGGGCGTAGAGTCCCTCGGAGATGATGTAGTCCACCTTGGCGCGCTCGTTGAGGGAGGCCATGGGGTCCTGGAAGATCATCTGGATCTTCCGGGTGACGGTGCGGTCCACCTCGTGGCTCACTTTTCCGCTGATCTTCTCTCCCTGGAACCACACCTCGCCGCCGGAGGCGGGATGGATGCGGATGATGGCCCGGCCGATGGTGGTCTTGCCGGAGCCGGACTCGCCCACCAGGCCAAAAGTCTCTCCCTTATGGATCTGGAAGGAGACATGTTTCACGGCGTGGAAGGGCTTGCGGCGGGAGCCGAAGTCCACGCACAGGTCCTTGACGTCCAGCAGGACGTTGGTGTCAGGCTTGACCACGCAGACGCACCCCCTGTTCTCTGAGCTGTTTGATGTGCTCCGGCGGCTCCACCTTGGGGGCCCTGGGGTCCAGGAGCCAGGTCCGGGCCTTGTGGGTGGGGCTGACCTCAAAGTAAGGAGGCCGCTCCACAAAATCGATCTTCAGGGCCTGGGGATTCCGGGGGGCGAAGGCGTCGCCCTTGACCTCGTTAAAGAGGTTGGCGGGCGTGCCGGCGATGGAGTAGAGCGGCTCTCCCTTGATGCCCAGCTGGGGCAGGGAGGACAGCAGCGCCCAGGTATAGGGATGGCGGGGATCGTAGAAGACCTCCTCACAGGTGCCGATCTCCACAATATCCCCGGCGTACATCACGGCGATGCGGTCGGCCACGTTGGCCACCACACCCAGGTCGTGGGTGATGTAGATGGTGGTGAGGCCGTACTGCTTCTGAAGGGCCTTGATGAGCTCCAGGATCTGGGCCTGGATGGTCACATCCAGAGCCGTGGTGGGCTCGTCACAGATGAGGATCTTGGGCCGGCAGGCGATGGCGATGGCAATGACCACCCGCTGACGCATGCCGCCGGAGAATTCATGGGGGTACTGCTTGTAGCGGCGCTCCGGATCGTCGATGCCCACATGGGTCAGAGTCTCCAGCACCACCTTCCGGGCCGCCTCGCCCTTGAGACCCTGGTGGAGGACCACCGCCTCCTCGATCTGCTTGCCGATGGTCTTGAGGGGATTGAGGGAGGTCATGGGGTCCTGGAGGACCATGGCGATCTCTTTGCCACGGATGGCCTGCCACTCCTTTTCGGTGCGCAGCTGGGCCAGATCCATGCCGTTCTGATACTGGATGGTGCCGCTTTCAATGGCGCCGTTCTGGTCGGTGAGGCCCATGAAGGTTTTGGTAAAGACGCTCTTGCCGGAGCCGGACTCGCCCACGATGGCCAGGGACTCCCCCTGATAGAGGTCCAGGGAGACGCCGCGGATGGCGTGAAGGGTGCGGCCGCGGAGGGTGAATTTCACATTCAGGTCCCGGACCGACAAAATGACGTCATGTTCTTTTTGTTCCATCTGCCCACCTCCTCAGCTGACGTGATTTTTCGGGTCCGCCGCGTCGGCAAAGGCGTTGCCGATGACATAGAAGCAGACGGTGACGAAGGACAGGGCCACACAGGGGATGATGAGCTGATAGCTCAGGGAGGGCGTGGTCATCAGGGCCTTGCCGGCGATGATGAGGGTGCCCAGGGAGGGCGTGTAGACGGGCAGGCCCAGGCCGATGTAGGTGAGGAAGACCTCGTCGGTGATGGCGGTGGGCACTGCCAGGGCGGCCCGGAGCATGATGATGGACACCAGATAGGGCAGCAGGTTGCGGTAGACGATGCGGGGCGTGCTGCTGCCCAGGCAGCGGGAGGCCAGGTTATAGTCCCGGTCCCGGATGATGACCACCTGGTTGCGGACATACCTCGCCATCTTCAGCCACCCCACCAGACACATGGACAGGATGATGGTGCTCATGGAGGGCCGCAGGATGTAGGAGATAAGGATGAGGATGATGGTCCGGGGCACATTGTCCACGATATTGTAGGCAGAGGTGAGGAACTGATCCAGCCGGCGCACATAGCCCCACAGCACTCCTACGGTGATGCCGATGATACACTCAGAGAGGGCCACCACGAAGCCGATGAAGAGACTGGTCCGGGTGGCGTACCAGGTCCGGGACCACAGATCCTGTCCCAGGTTGTTGGTGCCCAGGATGAAGCCTTCCACCTCACCGGGCTGCTTATTGGAGAGGGGCATGCCCGTCTCCTCGTTGTAGAAGATCTCCGTGGGGTCCTTCTGGTTGGGGAGGAAGGGCTGGATGAAGGTAAAGAGGAGCATGATCCCCAGCAGGATGATGAGCAGGCGGGCGACCTTGTTGCGCCAGAAAATGCGCAGGGTGGAGCGCCAGTAGGAGTAGTTGGAGTAGCCTGTCCGCTCGGCGGCGGCGGCGTCATAGTCGGCCAGCGTAAAGAGCTGGGGGTCCAGGGCGTCGATCTCGGCCTGGGTGAGGCCTTTGGCCTTCTTTGCCAGGTCCTCCTCCAGAGAGGCAGCCAGCTTGTCCAGCTTGCGTTTTCCGATCTGCGGCATTCAGCGTCCCCCCTTTTCCTGACCCAGCTTGATGCGCGGGTCGGCCAGTGTCATAAAGAAATCGCCCAACAGCAGTCCCAGAATGCCCACACTGGCAAAGATGAGCACCAGGGCCTGGACCATGGCGTTGTCCTGTCGCTTGATGACGTCCACCAGCAGTCCGCCCATACCCGGTACCGAGAACAGGGACTCCACATAAATGGAGCCGATGATGGTGTTGAGGAAGGAGGTGGGCAGCAGCTGGATGATGGGCACGAAGGCGTTGCGCAGGACGTGGTGGTACATGATGTCCCGGCGGGAGACGCCCTTGGCCATGGCCAGCTTCACATAGTCAGAGTTGAGCTGGTCCACCATATACCGGCGCATCCACATGGCGTACTCGGCAATGTTGGCCAGAGAGAGGCACAGGATGGGCAGGATCCAGCTGGTGGGGTTAGAGCGGCTGTACAGCATGGGCAGCGCCAGAGAGCGGGAGCCCACCATCTGGATGACCAGATAGTAGACCACCACGGGCACGGCGTTGAGCAGCACGATGAAGCCGGTACCCAGCTTGTCGGGCAGACGGCCCTTGTAGCGGCTCATGACCACGCCAAGCGGAATACCCACCACCAGGGAGAGGCCCATGGCCATGCAGCCCAGGGTGAGGGAGACAGGGATCTTCCGGGCCAGGATCTCCGTGACAGGCACGTTGGGCTGATAGATCCAGGAGGTGCCCAGGTCGCCGTGAAACAGATCCCGATAGAACCGGAACAGCTGCACCGGCAGAGGATCGGTGAGTCCCAGGTTCTCCAGGCCGTTCTGAATCATCTCCGGGGTCATCTTGTCGAAGTTGGGGAAGTAGCCCTCAATGGGCATGAGGCGCATGAGGGAGAAGATGACAGCCGTGATGATAAAAAGTGCCACCACAGCGAAGGCCAGGCGTTTTAATATGTATTTCAGCATGGGGGCGCTCCTTTCGGGATACAGATTGTATGTTGAGACGAGAGCGCTGAAAACGCTCTCGTCTCAACATACAAAGCCCGGGCGGCGGGGACGTGTCCGGGTACGGACACGTCCCCCTTGCCCGGCGCGGGGGATCAGCTCTCGGCGGCAGCGGCCTCCAGGGCAGCCTGGCGGTCGGTCTCCCACTGCTCATACTGGGCGTAGTACTCGTCCATGCTGATGGGGGTCTCCAGCAGGTGGGCACCCTCATAGCGATAGCTGGACACGCCGAAGGGGGAGAAGGGCCGGTCGAAGACGGACAGGTCAGAGACCACGTAGCCGTTGTCGGCCTGGCGGTGGAAGGGGATGACGATGGCGTGCTTGATGAGGAAGGCCTCGGCGTTGGCAAAGGCGGTGTAGCGCTTCTCGATGTCCAGCTTCTCGTCCTTGCCCTCCTGGACCATCTTGATGTAGACGGTCTCGGGCGTACCGATGAACTTCTCCTCGTCGAAGACGCCGGCGGCCATATCTTCCTCGGTGTAGATGTAGCCGGTCAGCAGGTCAGACTGCGTGGTGAGCTCGGGCCAGCTGTAGGTGTAGCCCAGGCTCCAGGGGTCGGAGTAGGTCTCCGGGTCGGCGTAGTCAGGACCCCAGTTGCACAGCATGAGGGAGTACTCGCCGCTCTTGCGGACCTCGGCCAGGAAGTTGGTGGAGGGGCCGGCTTCCACGGTGATGTCGATGTAGTCGGTGCCCAGCAGGCTCTCCAGCTGCTGCTCAATGATCTGGCAGCTCTCGCCCCAGTAGGGGGTAGCGGGGTTGTAGGGCATGAGGATCTTGATGGGGAAGGTGGCGCCGGCGGCGGTGAGCTCCTCCACGGCCTGCTCCTTATACTGCAGGGCCAGCTCCTCGTTGAAGGGATCGGTGTTGGAGATTTCGGCCAGATCGCCCATCTGGGTGTAATCCACACCGTTGTAATCCACAAAGCCCTCGGGGGTGATGGTGCGGATCAGGTTGGCCTCGGTGTTGTAGGGCTCGTAGGGGTACTCGGCCTTCTGGCGGTCAATGCCGTAGGCAATGGAGAGGCGGAAGGCCTCGTTGTTGACGGCGATCTTCCAGTTGTCGGGCTCAAAGGCCTCGTCCATCTTGGGATCGAAGTTGAAGAGCCACCAGTAGGTGTAATAGGAGCTGCGGGTGGGACGGACCATGTCCTTGGTGCTGTCGTCCTCCAGCCAGGCCTGCAGCAGCTCGGCGGGGATCTTGGCCTGGTCCACGGAGCCCTGCTTGTACATGTCGGGGGCCAGCTTATTGGCCTCGGTGTTATAGGTGCGCTCGATGCGCTCGATGTAGACGTTGTCGGCGTTCCAGTAGTTGGGGTTCTTCACCCACAGCTGGCTCTCCTGGGGATTGAACTCCTGGCAGATATAGGCGCCGTTGTAGAGCAGGGTGTCGGCGCTGGTGCCGAAGCGGTCACCCACCTCAGCCAGGAAGTCGGCGTTCACGGGCATGAAGCACACATAGCTGAGCATGGACAGGAAATAGGGGGTGGGAGCGTTGAGGGTGTACTCCACCGTCATGTCGTCCACCGCGCGGACGCCGATCTCATTGGGATCGGTGATGGCGCCGGAGTAGTACTCCTGGGCGTTCTTCACCACGCTGGAAACGATGTCGAAGGTCTTGGAGTCGTTGGCAGGGTCACAGACGTACTGGAGACCGGTGACGAAGTCCTGGGCAGTGAGGTCGGCGTACTCGGAGCCGTCGCTGCGGTACCACTTCACACCCTCCCGGAGGGTAAAGGTCCAAGTGAGGCCGTCCTCGCTGGTGGTCCAGTCGGTGGCAAGACCTCCATGGGCCACGCCGAATTCGTCGTACTGGATCAGGGTGTCCACGAAGTTGGCGCACAGCTCAAATTCGGTAGCCTGAGAGGTCACCAGATAGTTGAGCGTGGTAGCCTCAGAGGCGTACAGCTCACGGAAGGTGGTGGAGGCCTGTCCGTCTCCGCCTTCACCGCCGCCGCCGCAGGCGGCCAGACTCAGGGTCATGGCACCGGCCAGCAGGAGGGCCGTCCATCGGGTGGTTCTTTTCATGCTTTCTCCTTCTTTCCTCTTGTTTTTTGGGCGGTTCGTCCGCCCGCGGGGTCCATCAAAAGCCGCCCACGCGGCGCTGATGCGGGGAGAAAGGGGTCTTGCCGGTCTGGCTTACTGCCAGTCTTTGCAGGGGATGTTGGTCACGCCGATGCCGGGATCGTCGCTCATGCGGATGACGGCCTCGTCAAAGACCGGCCCGCCGGTGAAGGGATCCTCGGCGCACAGGGAGGGGCCGTCCAGGTCGCAGCGGGTGATGACGCTCCGGCCCGCCGCCAGGTGGGCGGCCGCGGCCACAGAGAGCCGGGACTCCAGCATACAGCCAATCATGCACTCCACGCCGTAGATCTCGGCCACATCGCAGATCTTCAGGGCCTGCCAGATGCCGCCGGTCTTCATGAGCTTGATGTTGATGAGGTCGGCAGCCCCCCGGCGGATAATCTCCACCGCGTCGGCGGGGGAGAAGACCGACTCGTCGGCCAGAATGGGGGTCTGCACCCGGCTGGTCACATAGACCATGCCCTCCAGATCGTGGGCGGGCACGGGCTGCTCCACCAGGTCGATGTCCAGGCCCTTGTCCTCCATGGCCGAGATGATGGCCACCGCCTCCTTGGCCCGCCAGCCCTGGTTGGCGTCCACACGGAGCTTCACGTCGGGGCCCACCGCTTGCCGGATGGCGGCCATCCGTTCCACATCGGCCTTGGGATCCTTGCCCACCTTAATTTTCAGGATGCGGTAACCGCGCTCCACCGCCTCCAGGCTATCCCGCACCATCTCCTCCACCGGATTCACCGAGATGGTGAGATCGGTCTCCAGCTCCCGCTGGGCGCCGCCCAGGGCCCGCCACACCGGGATGCCGTACCGCTTACCCCAGAGATCGTAGATCGCCATGTCCACCGCCGCCTTGGCGGTGGTGTTCTTTACCATGCAGGCCTGGAGCTTTTTCATCACCCCGTCCAGATCCTCTACCTCCATCCCCACCATGGCGGGGCGGATGAAATCCCGGACGGCGCACTCCACGGAGCCCATGGTGTCGCCGGTGATGACAGCGGTGGGAGGCGCCTCGCCGTAGCCCACCTGGCCGTCGTCGGCCACCACCATGACAACCACGTCCTCCAGATGGGTGACGGTGCGCAGAGCCGTCTTGAAGGGGTGGCGCAGCGGAAGGGAAATGCGCCCGGTCCGAATATCCTGAATCACCATGGGTCATACCCCCTGAAATGAAATTTCAAAATTTCTAAGTTTCATAGTTTGAAAATTTGTTTCACTCTAGGACTTCACTTAGGTGAATTGTACCATGTCTGTCCCGGCTTGTAAAGAGACAAACTGGCCGCAGTCCGCCTGCCCGCCCCTTCTCAGCTCCCGGCACATGCAATTTTTACTTGGCAAAGCTGCATTGTTGGGTGGCCACACCCCAAAAACAATTTTCTTCCAAGTTTTATAAAAGTCCTTTTTTTAGGACTTTAGTTCTGGTAAGATGAAGAGACAGAGAGGAGGCGATGTCCGATGGCCAGAGGCGCAGGACAAAAACAGAAGCTGCTGGTGCTCCAGAAAGTGCTGCTGGAACAGACGGATGAGGAGCATTCCATGACCACCCAGTCCCTCATCGACACCCTGGCGGCTCAGGGGATCCCGGCGGAGCGCAAGAGCATCTACAACGATATGGAGGTGCTGCGGCAGACCGGCCTGGACGTCCAGAGCCGAAAGGGGAAGGACCCGGGCTGGTTCGTGGGGGACAGGGCCTTCCAGCTCCCGGAGCTCAAACTGCTGGTGGATGCGGTGCAGTCCTGCAAATTCATCACCAAACGGAAAAGTGACGACCTCATCCGCAAGCTGGAGGGCCTCACCAGCGTCCACCAGGCCCGGCAGCTCCAGCGGCAGGTCTATGTGGACCGGCGGGTCAAGACCATGAACGAGAGCGTCTACTACTCCATCGATAAACTCCACACCGCTCTGGCCGCCGGAAAGGCTGTGACCTTCCGCTACTTTGATTACGACGTAACAAAGCAGAAGGTCTTTCGCCGGAGCGGCCGGCGGTACACCGTCTTTCCCCACGGGCTCATCTGGAACAGCGAAAATTATTACCTGGTGGGCTGGGACGGCACCAAGAAGGAGGTGCGCCACTACCGGGTGGACAAGATGGCGGAGCTGGCCGTCACCTGCCTGAAGCTGGAGGAGGGGGAGGACCTGGACCGCTCCAGCTTCGACATGGCGGCCTATGCCGCCAAGCATTTCGGCATGTTCAGCGGCCGGGAGGGCAAGGTGCGCCTGCGCTGCGCCAACAGCATGGTGGGGGTCATGCTGGACCGGTTCGGCCAGGAGGTCATTCTGGTCCCCGACGGCCCCGACCACTTCACCCTCACTGTGGACGCGGTGGTCTCCCCCCAGTTTTACGGCTGGCTCTTCGGTCTGGGGGAAGGGGTGACCCTCACCAGTCCCGACTGGGCGGTGGAGGACTACCGGCAGCGGCTCCGGGCCGCTCTGGGGCAGGGACAATAGACAATAAAGGGCGGGAGCGCCCGCCCTTTATTGTGCCGCCTTCAGCTCCTCCGGCCAATACCACTGGCGGCTGCCGTCCGGAAAGAGGACCCGAAAGAGTCCGCTTTCCCCCCGCTCGATGACCTTTCCCTCCGGGGATACCACCGGACGGCACCCCACAGAGGTCCTGCCCCGGACCACCACCCGGCTCAAAAGCCCGATGGCAGCCGTTTCCACATCTGCTGTGCGCATGTTCGCTTCTCCTTTCCGCATAGGGCATTCTTCCACAGCCTATGTGCAAAAGGCGGCCCGCATGCGAAAAAACCGGGAGGGTCCCGCCGTTTGATCGGCGGGGCCCTCCCGGTTTTTCCACAATTTCCGTTTTCCTGTGCGGTCTTAGTCCACGCTCCACTCCAGCACGGTGCCGGTAGAGGCGTCGATCTCAAAGTCGTACTCGGTCCAGCCCACGCGGTACTCGCCCTCGTACACGGACCGGCCGTCGTCCCGGTCCAGCTTGAACTCCCGGAAGGTGCCGGAGGTGGAACCGGCCCGGTCCTGCACAATGGCCTTGGCCTGGGACTCGGTGATGCTGGTGCCGGTGCTGGTGGAGGGGGCATAGTACTCGGCGTCGTAGTCATAGCTGCGGACGTCGCCGGTGATGGCGTCGATTTCGTAGTCATACTCCTTGCCGTTGGTGTAGAACTCCACCTCATACTCGGGACGGCCGTCGTCCCAGTCCAGCTTCACCTGGACGAAGGTGGCAGCGCTACTGGAGACGCCGGCGTGGTCCAGGGCGATCTCCTTGGCCTTGGTCTCACCAATATAGTCTCCGGTGTCGCCAGAGGGGATGGTAAAGTTCTCGATGTCAAAATCCACACTGGTGATCTTGCCGGTCTTGGCGTTGATCTCGTAGTCGTACTCCTTGTTTCCGGCGTAGAACTCCACCTCATACTGGGGCTGGCCGTCGTCCCAGTCCAGCTCCACCCGGACGAAGGACACGTCGCTGTAAGTGAGGCCGGCGTGGTCCAGGGCGACCTCCTTGGCCTTGGCTTTGCCAATGTAGTCGCCGCTCACATCGTCCACACCGCCGGTGAGGGTAACGGTGTTGGTATTGCCGTTCCAGCTCACGTCCATACCCAGGGCGTTGGCCACCGCCCGGACGGGGAGGTAGGTGGTGCCGTCGATGGTGAAGGGCTCCACCACGTTGCCGTCTCCATCCTTGGGGGTGACGGTCTCGCCGTTGATGACCAGCTTGATATCGGAGTAGTCCACCCGCACGTTGCGGCTGCCGGTGGCGGCCAGAGCGGGCACGGCCAGACCGGCCACAGCGGTCACCACCAGGGCGCCGGCCAGCATATCTTTCCATCTGTTCTGATTCTTCATTGTCATTTCCTCCTTGTAAAGTAAAATACGTTTTATTGACGCTCCGCGGGCCGTCCGGTCCGCCGGTTCTCGTCCCTTTCTGCCTCTATAACGGACGGCGTCCCGGTTTTATCGCAGGGGTACAAAAAATTTTTTGAAAAATTTTGAGAGGCGTCCCCCGGTCGTCCCTAAACAAAAAGAGGCCCGCCCATTCGGGCGAGCCTCTCTGGTCACATTCCTGATTTGATTTTAGAAGTCGGCGCTGCCCACCGTTCTGGGATGGGGCAGGCCCCAGACGATGTCCCATCGTCCGGGGACCCCTTTGGACTTCACTTCCTCGGCGGGAGTGAATCCCGCCTGCGGCAAGGTCCCGTGCCAACGGCACGGGACCTTGTACGGCGCTGACGCGCCGCCCCATCTCCGATGGGGCCCCCGACGT
>OGHJ01003708.1_pt1 | contig 10692 bp, 9 predicted proteins | sample 1571351 | NCBI WGS metagenome assembly OGHJ01 (sample SAMEA2582037, study PRJEB24529) | metagenome | biome: Human gut stool | place: China | collected 2011 | reverse complement strand
CTACCATTCTTTGTAGAACCAACACCCTTTTTATGAGCGAAAAACTGAAGGTTCATTCTTAACATGCCTTACACCTCCTCGAATATAACATCAATATATTGCATATTTTCTTCTTCATTCTCTATTCCCTGAAGTCCTAAGATTAGAGACTTCAGCAGCAGGGTTGTATCATCAGAGGGGTTATCCTGCTCCAGTCGAAATTCAATCCGTCCATCCTCTTCTTTTACATCTGCTGTAAATGCATCCGAGGTAAAAGCTTCGATGGAATTGATTGCATTTAAGACAAGGGCGGATACCGCTGCACAGATAATGTCTTCACCTGCATTTGCATATCCCGCATGATCCCATGCGTCAAATCCAATTACAACACCATTTTTTTGATAAAATGTAACTTTTGTCATAATTAAGCGTTGATTTTTTCGATTTTAACTTTGGTAAACTGCTGTCTATGACCGTTTTTCTTATGGTATCCAGTTTTTCTCTTGTATTTGTAAACGATGACTTTCTTACCTTTTCCTTCGCTTACTACAGAAGCTTCAACTTTCGCACCATCAACGGTAGGTGTTCCAACTTTAACAGTATCTCCACCAACTAAAAGTACATTATCAAATGTTACTTTAGCTCCTACTTCAGCGTCAAGTTTCTCAACTTTGATCACGTCGCCTTCGCTTACTTTATACTGTTTTCCACCTGTTGCGATAATTGCGTACATCACGGCACCTCCTATTATCAAATCTCGCCAGCTTTGGTGATTCTCGCATTCTTTAACCTCGCTGTGCGGCATACTCATATATAATAACAGCACTATTTCAATATGTCAATACTTATTTGTCGAAAAATTGGATTTTTTTCTTTTTTTCTTGTGATCTCCATAATTCCGAGCTTTGTAATATCTACAGCAACTGCTTTCTTAGAATCCCCATTTAGATAATGCTGCATTACCTGTAATAATTCTTTCTCATCATCTTTGGACTTCATATCAATAAAATCAATCATGATGATCCCTGATAAATTTCTTAAGCGGATCTGCCTTGCTGCTTCTTTGGCTGCTTCTAAGTTTATTTTCTTAATATGTGCTTCCTGGTTCTTCTTTCCAATGGATTTCCCCGTATTCACATCAATGACTGCCATTGCCTCTGTCTGTTCGATATACAGAAATCCTCCAGACTTCATAAATATTTTACGTTTAAATACCTCTGAAAGATAATGACGAAACCGATATCTTCGTTCAATGTCTCCTGACATATAAGAACATAAGAATACTTCATAACCCTTTTCTTTCAGCTGTTCCCCTACTTCTTCCTGATCTGTCACAATACGATCGATCGATCCTGGTTTGATATCATGAACCAGCACTTCCAATGCATCGTAATTTGTATCAACAAGATGAGGAGCTTTGCGGTATTGCCTTTTAGATACGATCTCATGATATTTCGCAGACAACTGATCTGCTTCCATAAGAACATCTTCTTTGTTGGCTTTTGCAGCTTCTGTACGGAGAATAAAGCCATATTCCTGTGTCACAAGAGGCTCTGCCATTTCTTTTAATTCCTGTTTTTTTTCTTTCTGATGAATCTTATTGGAAATTCCTACAGACAGCTTATCTGAAGTCAGCACAAGATATTCCCCTGTTAATTCTATCTGATCTGATAGCATCGGACGTTTTTCTTCTGTCGCTTCTTTCTTTATCTGTACCAACACTTCATCACCCGCTTTATATTGCCTATGTCTCATGGAAAGGAAGCCTATTTCATCTTGATCGAACTCAACAAAAGCCCCATTGATATTCTTGACAACATTTTTTACGACTCCTATGTAAATATTCCCAATATCAACTTTATTCTTCTCACTTACACATTGAAATTCTACCGGATGACCATCTTTTAATAACATACTGACCAGATGATCGCCAAACCTTGTGATCACAATCTCTGTATATGCCATTATTCTTTGATGCTTGGAATTTCTACAACAGGATCTGTTTCTGCTTCGTAGTCGATTCCTTCCTCTTTAAATCCAAACATACGGTAAAAATCTTCCCAATAACCATCAACATCTGCAAGTTCTGAAACATTATCTGTATTGATCTCTTCCCAACGTTTCTTCACTTCATCCTGAATATCATCACGAAGTTCCAGATCATCCATACGAACCCATCCGTGTTCATCCGTGATCGTATCGGCTAATAATCTCTTTTCTTTAAACAGACGTTCAATCTGTTCAATACATCCTTCATGGACATTATTTTCCTTCATGACTTTATATAATACAGACATATACAATGGAACAATAGGAATCGCAGCACTTGCCTGTGTTACCAATCCTTTGTTAACAGAGATCAGCGCTTTTACTCCAACTTCTTTCGTAATCTCATCTGCTGTCTGATGCAGATGTTTCTTTGCCGCACCGATCGTTCCTTCAAAATAGATTGGATACGTAAGTTCAGATCCGATATAAGAATATGCGACAGTTCTTGCATCTTCTGATAACACATCTGCATCTTTTAATGCCTGCATCCATAACTTCCAGTCTTCTCCACCCATAACTTTGACTGTAGCCTCTACTTCCTCTTCTGTAGCTGCAGGAATGCTCTTCATACCAATACTGTTATCCTTAAGGTTCAGATTCTTATTTGTAAACTCCTCCCCTGTTGTCTTTAATACAGAACGATATGTCACTCCATCCGGTGTTGTTCTTCGTGGTGCTGCAAGGCTGTATACAACCAGATCCACTTTCCCAAGATCTTTCTTGATCGTTTCGATCGTAAGATTTTTGATTTCTTTTGAGAACGCGTCTCCATTGATCGTCTTGGCATAAACTCCTTCTTCGTTTGCAAACTGTTCAAATGAAGCTGTATTATACCATCCAGGACTTGCTGTCTTTCTTCCATTAGATGGACGTTCAAACATGATTCCAAGGGTATCTGCATGACATCCAAAAGCTGCCACGATTCTTGATGCCAATCCATATCCTGTAGAACATCCGATCACTAACACTTTCTTCGCATCTCCAGGAATCTCTCCTTGAGCTTTTACATAGGCAATCTGATCTTCCACATTCTTTTTACATCCTTCTGGATGTGCTGTTAAGCATAAATAATCTTTGACTCTCGGTTTAATGATCATAAATTTTTCTCCTTTAAAAACATCTGCAACCTATACAGGTGTATTGTTTATTATCAACTTATTCCTTCAAATTATAATATGTATCGGTTTTATCTGTCAAATTTTTATAATACACTTTTTCAAATTTTGTTGGTTATCTTGGGAAGTTTTCAAAACTTTATTCTCAGCATCAAAAGAAGAAGGTATTTCTTTTTTTTTAAAATACCTTCTTCTTATCCTCTTTATTTAACGATTCTTCGTACTGTTACGATTCTTCTGTATCTTGCATTGTTTGAAATCTTAATTCCACCTCTTGGATATGGTGCTGAATTACTTGCATGTACGATCTTGTTGTTTCCCATATAGATTGCAACATGTCCGCTATAGCAGATTAAATCTCCTGCCTGAGCATTCTTGATCCCACCTTTTACTTTCTTACCATATCTTCTCTGTGCACTTGAGGAATGTGGAAGACGCTTTCCAAACTTCTTGTAAACTCCTCTCGTGAATCCTGAACAATCTGTTCCGTTTGTAAGACTTGATCCACCGTATCTGTATCTATTCCCTACAAAGTTTTTTGCATATTCAACAACTGCATCTCCTTTTTCTGATGCTTTTACTTCTTTTGAACTTGTATGTACACTCATTGTAACTGCGGCCGATGCCATTGCTACTAACATCATCACTCTTAAAATAACTCGTTTCATATTAACTCCTGATATATTACAATTTTAAATTTATTTCAAATATTTCTTTCAACAGTTGATATTGTACGATAAAGAGCAACAATTGTCAATAGTGAATAAAAGCCTGTTTGCCAATATACTTCTTTTTGTAACATTTCTGTTTCTTTGCCAATCTTAGCCGCTCTTTTGTTGACGGACTTTTGTCTGTTTTTGTATACTTAATAAGGAAATATTTCTCGATTCCAACGCCCGGCGGCACTGCTTCTGGGCGGGAAAGGCTGGTGGACATCATTATCAAATCATCCATCCCCAAACTTCGGGAGAAGCTGCTGGAGGCACTGCAGGCCGTCCTGCCCATCGCGGCCATCGTGCTGGTGCTCTGTTTCAGCATCGCCCCCGTTTCCCCGAGCATCCTGCTCTGCTTTCTGCTGGGCGCGGCCATGATCATCGTCGGCATCATGTTCTTCACCCTGGGTGCCGAGATGAGCATGACCCCCATGGGCGAGCGGGTCGGCTCCATGCTCACCCGAAGCCAGAACCTCTTTCTCATCATCGGGGTAGGTTTCCTGCTGGGCTTCCTTATCACCATCTCAGAGCCCGACTTACAGGTGCTTGCCAATCAGGTACCCTCCATCCCCAACATGACCCTCATCCTCTCGGTGGCTACGGGCGTGGGCATCTTCCTCGTCATGGCCTTCCTGCGTATGCTGCTGGGCATCCCGCTGCCCCGGCTGCTGGTCATCTTTTACGCTGCCATCTTCCTTCTGGCTGCATTTGTGCCGAAAGAGTTTCTGGCCGTGGCCTTCGACTCCGGCGGCGTCACCACCGGCCCCATGACCGTCCCCTTCATCATGGCGCTGGGCGTCGGTGTGTCGGCCATCCGTTCCGACCGCCATGCAGCGGACGACAGTTTCGGCCTCGTAGCCCTCTGCTCCGTAGGTCCCATCCTCGCCGTCCTCATCCTCGGCATCGTCTTCAATGCCAGCGAGAGCAGCTATGTGCCGCCGGTCATCCCCGAAGTGGGCGACTCGGTGGAGCTGTGGCAGCTGTTCAGCGAGGGCCTGCCCACCTATCTGCACGAGATCGCCACTTCCCTGCTGCCCATCGTCGTGATGTTCGGCATCTTCCAGCTCGCCGCCCTTCACATCGACCGGCGGACGCTGGGCCGCATCGGCGTAGGCCTCGTCTATACTTACATCGGCCTCGTGCTCTTCCTCACCGGGGCGAACATCGGCTTCATGCCCGCCGGCAACTACCTCGGTCAGGTCCTGGGCGGCCAGAGCAGCCGGTGGCTGCTCATCCCCATCGGGATGCTCATCGGCTACTTTATCGTCCGGGCCGAGCCTGCGGTCTATGTCCTCAACAAACAGGTCGAAGAAGTCACCGACGGTGCCATTTCCGCCGGGACGATGGGCGCGGCCCTCTCGGCCGGTGTTGCCCTCTCGGTGGGCCTTGCGATGGTGCGCGTCCTCACCGGCATCTCGATTCTGTGGTTCCTCATCCCGGGCTATCTCTTCGCCATCAGCATCTCCTTTGTGGTGCCAAAGCTCTACACCGCCATCGCCTTTGACGCCGGCGGCGTGGCCTCCGGCCCCATGACGGCCACCTTCCTGCTGCCACTGGCGCAGGGTGCCTGCATCGCCGTAGGCGGCAACATCGTCACCGACGCCTTCGGCGTGGTGGCCATGGTCGCCATGACGCCCCTCATCACCGTCCAGCTCATGGGCCTTGTGGCCCAGCTCAAGACCCGCAAGGCCCGCAGCGCCCAGCCCCTGCTGGATACTGCCGCCCTGCTGGCTGAACTGCCGGACGACGCCATCATCGAGCTGTAAGGAGGGCTTGCCGTGAATACGCTTTACTGGCTGGTCACCATCACCGACCGCCCCACGACAGACGCCTTTCTGAAGCTGTATAAAAGCTTCGGCGTCGATGTCAGCCTCCGCACCGTGGGCGCCGGCACTGCCGTTCAGGAGACGCTTTCCACCCTTGGGCTGGAAAAGACCGAAAAAGCTGTGCTCTTTGCCATCATCACAGCGGACAGCTGGCCCCGCATCCAGAAAGCCCTGCGCCGCCAGATGCGCATTGATGTGCCGGGTACCGGCATTGCATTTATCGTCCCGGTAAGCAGCATCGGCGGCAAGCGCGCCCTGCTGTTCCTCACCGAACACCAGACCCTTGAGCTGAAGGAGGAAAGCACCTTGAAAGATACCCGTTACGACCTGCTGCTGGTCATCGCCAATCAGGGCTACACCGGCTCTATCATGGACGCGGCCCGGGCCGCAGGAGCCGGCGGCGGCACCGTCATCCACGCCAAAGGCACCGGCATGGAGGGCGCGGCCAGGTTCATGGGCATCGACCTCGTGAACGAAAAAGAGCTTGTGCTCATCGTCAGCCGCACTTCCGAGAAGAACGCCATCATGAAAGCCATCATGGACAACGCCGACAAAAAGGCCGGCTCCATCGTCTTCTCGCTGCCCGTCACCGACACCGCCGGCCTGCGCCTGCTGGACGAAGAGTAAAAAATCAAACTTTCATCTGTCAAATGAACAAAAATCCACGCTGCGGCAGGCCGCCGGGCGTGGATTTTTTTACCGTTTTCCGGTATGATAGAAGGGATATGGGAGGAAACGCTATGAATCAGAATCCGCACTGGAAGCAGCTTATCTGGAACTGGGCTTCCATCATCTTCGGCAACGCGCTCTACTCGCTGGCCGTTGCCCTGTTCCTCGAGCCGGCGGGCCTCATCACCGGCGGCGCGACTGGCATCGCGCTGGCCATCGGGCGATTGACGGGCCTGTCCGTCTCGGGGCTGCTGCTTTTCATCAACCTCGCCATGCTGGTCTGGGGCTGGGTGGTCCTGGGTCGGGCCTTCGCCCTCAATACGATGGCCAGCAGTGTTCTCAGCCCCGCCTTCCTCGCCCTGTTCGAGGGGATGGCGAATGGCCGGGTGCTGACGGAGGACATCTTCCTCTGCACCGTCTTTGCGGGCCTCGGCATCGGCGTCTCGCTGGGCATCGTCATCCGCTCCGGCGCATCCACCGGCGGCCTCGACATCCCGCCGCTGGTGCTCAACAAATGCTTCAAGCTGCCGGTGTCGGCCACCATGCTGGCTTTCGACATCATAGTCCTGCTGATGCAGGCTGTGTTCAGCCCGATGCCGCAGGTGCTGTACGGCATTGTGATGGTGCTCATCCACACCGTCGTCATGGATAAGATGCTGATGATGGGTGCCAGCCGCACCGAGGTAAAGATCATCAGCAGCCAGTCCGGCGCCATCTGTGCCGCCATCCTCGAGCAGCTGGACCGGGGCGTGACCATCCTCCACGGCGAGGGCGGCTACACCCACGAGTCCAGCGCCGTGCTTCTGAGCATCGTGTCCAACCGGGAACTGCCCCGGCTGGAAAAGCTGGCCCACAGCATCGACCCCACCTGCTTCCTCATCGTGAGCCATGTCACCGAGGTCAGCGGCCGGGGCTTCTCGATGGATAAGGATTATTTGTAAAACAAAGGGGAATGCCGTTAGGCATTCCCCTTTGTTTTACAGTAATGGTGCAATAACTTTCAGTAAAATTCCTGCCAGATGGAGCAGCACTTTGCCCTCCCAGATGCTCTCCCGGGTGGGCTCGACATCGCGGCAGAATTCCAGCGTCTTCTGGAAATCCTTCTCGATGGCGGAGATGCAGGTGGTATCCTTCATCCAGACCGCATTCTCGAAGTGGTGGTAGAGACTGCGGTAGTCGAGGTTTATAGTACCCACCACGGCCTCGCTGTCGTCCACCACAAAGACCTTCGCGTGGACAAAGCCGGGCAGCCACTCGCTGATCTTCACGCCCGAGTTCAACAGAGACTTGTAGTGCGTCTTCGCCAGCGCATAGGCGAACTTCTTATCCGGCACATGGGGCAGGATGAGGTGGACGTCCACGCCCCGCTCTGCTGCGAACTTGAGGGCCGTTTCCAGCTCGCCGTCGAGGATGAGGTAGGGCGTCATGATGTGGATGTAGCGCTTCGCGCGGTTGAGCAGGTCGATATAGACCATCTCTCCCACCCGCTCACCGTCCAGCGGGCAGTCACCGTAAGGGGCCGCGAACCCCTTCGCCGGGACGGAGTGGGGCGGCACGGAGAGGAACTTCTCAAACTCCGGCTCCCGGAGGATGCTCCACATCTCGAGGAAGAGGATGGTCAGCGGTCGGACACCCTCGCCTTCCAGCATGACGGCGGCGTCCTTCCAGCGGCCATACTTCTCGATGTGGTTGATGTACTCGTCGGCGAGGTTCACGCCGCCGGTAAAGCCCACCTTGCCGTCAATGACGAGGATTTTCCGGTGGTCGCGGTAATTATAATGGGTCGAGACAAAGGGCTGCACCGGCGAGAACACCCGGCACTGGATGCCCAGCTTTTCGAGGCGGCCGGGGTAATCCCGGGGCAGGGTGGTGAACTCACAGGTGCCGTCGTACATCACCCGGACGTCCACGCCCTCAGCGGCCTTGCGGACCAGCACTTCGAGAATTTTGCCCCACATGAGGCCCTCGTCGATGATGAAGTACTCGAGGAAGATATACTTCTCGGCCTTTTCCAGTTGGCGCAGCAGCTCTTCGAACTTGGCCTCGCCGCCGGGGAAGTAGGTAACTTCCGTGTTCCGATAGACCGAGAAGCCGCCGCCCTTTCCGTGGAGATACCGCGCCAGCGAGGCCGCGCCGGGGTCGGCTTCGGCCAGCTCCTGGGCCGCGGCCAGCGGCTGGGGCTGTAAGCCCCGGGCCTCCTCAGTGAGGTGGGTCACACGCTTTTTCAGGGCGTTGTGGCCGATGTTGCTCTTAACGTAGAAAAACAGCGGTACGCCCACGACCGGCAGGATGGCGATGGTGACCATCCATGTGATCTTAGCACTGTTGTCCATCTCGCTGTTGAGGATGTAGACCACCATGAAGGCCGACATGGCCACACTGCCGCCGAAGTAATGGGGCAGCAGTCCGCCGAACCATCGGAACACGCTCCACAGTACACCGACCTGCAACAGCATGAGCAGCAGCACCAGCCCGAAACGGCTGAAGATCGCATGGACGATGCCTTTCTGACCCTTTTTTAGGAGCCGGAGACCGCCGTCCTCGAACTGCTGCATCCTGTCTTTCATGTTCTGCTGAAATTCTTCTTTTTTCATACTTCTCCTTTCGGGCGGAGGGTGACGGCGAACAGCCCCTGGGCCGCGTGGCAGTCCTCCACCAGCTGTTTCGGCTGCGGGCAGACGCCGTGGTCATGCCACGGGTCGTTGAACCAGTAGTATTCGTCATCGTAGCCCACCAGCAGCAGGCAGTGTTCGTTGCACTTCCATGCAAAGTCAGTGCCATCGGCCAGCAGCCAGTGGTCACGCTTTTCCGGCACGGGCTGGAAATCCAGCGTCGCCCAGAACACCACCGGCATCCCGGCGTCGATATAAGAGCAAAGCTCTGCCGCCGTCTTGCCGCTCTCGTCCACGACTTCGAACTTGTCGGCTGCGCCCTCGTGTTCCAGAGCGCTGTTCAGGGCCTTGACGATACAGGGCGAATAGCAGCCGTAGCCGGTATGGTCGTGGGGGTCGCCGGGGTAGACCTGCCACGGGTCAGGGCCGTAGAGTTTTCCGTCCTGCTCCCAGTAAGGGGCGTGGGGCAGGTCGCGGGCGATGAAGGTATCCGGGTCGATGTCGATGCCCACGGTCTGGAGCAGCATGACGCTGCTGATGCTCTCGCAGCCGTTGACCCAGCGCTCGGTCTGGTCGATGTACGGGGCAGGAACGATTTTTTTCATCAAAATGCCTCCCAGCAGAGATTCGGCCCTGTCAAAACAGAGCGAAGTGTGTTATTATGTAGGATAAGGATATTATACCCTACTCTGGGGATTTTTTCTACAACAATCGGCACGCGGAGGTTTTGGGAACATGAACAATCTGATCATCGGCATCGCAGGCGGCTCCGGCAGCGGCAAGACCACACTGGCCTGTCGGCTCAAGGCTCTTTTCGGGGAGGACGAGGTGCGCCTCATCTCCCACGACAGCTACTACAAGCGCCACGACGAGCTGCCCTTTGAAGAGCGCTGCAAGCTGAACTACGACCACCCGGACGCCTTCGACAACGCCCTGCTCATCTACCACTTACAGGAGCTGAAGGCTGGCCGCGCCATCGACTGCCCGGTGTACGACTACGCCGACCACAACCGCAGCAACGAGGTCCAGCACATCGAACCGGCCCCCGTCCTCATCGTGGAAGGCATCCTCCCCTTCGTGGAGCCGGAGCTGTGCGCCATGTTCGACTACAAAATTTTCGTGGACACCGATGCCGATGAGCGATCCTGCGCCGTCTGGTGCGGGACGTCAAGGAGCGCGGCCGCTCCCTCGACAGCGTCATCAACCAGTACCTCACCACCGTCAAGCCCATGCACGAGGCTTTCGTTGAGCCCAGCAAGCGGAACGCGGACATCATCGTCCCCAACGGCGGCGAGAACACCACCGCCATCGAGATGCTGGCCCACCATATCCGCAGCCTCATCGAGAAGGCAAATATGCTCTAAAAGCTTCTGATACAGCAAAAGCCGGAGTCCCCGCGGGGACTCCGGTTTTTGCTTTTGTTTCAGCTGTTACTCCTTGATGGAGGTGCGCACCAGCGCGCGCTTGAGGCGGGCCTGTGCCATCTCGTACTCGCGGCGGTCGAGGCCTTTGCGGGCCAGGATCTCTTCGGCGCGCTTTTTTGCGGCCTCGGCGCGGGTGTGGTCGATCTGCTCAGCCCACTCCCATGTGGTGGCTACCAGACGCACCTCACCGTCCAGCACGGTGAGCATCCCGCCCATGCAGGCGGCACGGCGGCGGCTGCCCTCGGCATCAACGATGTGGGCCTCGCCCATGCCCAGCGCGGTGCAGTAGTCGCCGTGCTTGGCCA
>OGHJ01003707.1_pt1 | contig 10697 bp, 9 predicted proteins | sample 1571351 | NCBI WGS metagenome assembly OGHJ01 (sample SAMEA2582037, study PRJEB24529) | metagenome | biome: Human gut stool | place: China | collected 2011 | reverse complement strand
CGGTCACCCGTGAGGAAGTGTTGGGTTCGAGTGCTGTGGACAATGCTCCACCAAAACAAAGGTCCCTGACTTCGGTCAGGGGCTTTTTTGTTGCGGCATCCACTAACCTGCGTCAGAGCAGGACGGTACAGGGCTCGAACAGCACGGCCGCGCCGCAGGCGGGGCAATCAAAGCCCTAGCAGGGCTTTGATTAGTGCGCGGTTCCCAACGCGTAGGAATGTCTACCAAGAAAGATGCCGCCAGACCATTCGGTCTGGGGATTTTTTGTGGTTGGCAGTAGCAGAACGTCTGCCTGTCAATTCCGGTATCTTGGGGTGTATTTTTTTGACGGGTGTGGTATACTTGGATTTGACTCAGAAGAGCAATAAATTTCAGAAGGAATGGAATCATGTCAAAGGATGAATATCTGATCACCGATGCGCCCCTGAAAGCGCTGACGGTTTTTGCAATGCCGATGATCCTCGGCAGCTTTTTCCAGCAGGTCTACAACATGGCCGACTCCATCATCGTCGGTCAGTTTGTTGGTTCCTCCGCGCTTGCGGCTGTCGGTGCCTGTGCTGCGCTGACCAACGTTTTTATTTGTGTGGCGCTTGGTGCAGGTGTGGGTGCAGGCGTGCTTGTAAGCCGCTATTTTGGTGCCAAAGACTATGGCAAAATGAAGACCATCGTGTCAACATCCCTGCTCAGCTTTTTGATCCTGAGCATCGTCCTTGGCGTTTTTGGCTTTTGCTTTTCCCATTCGATGATGAGCGGCTTGCAGACCCCTGCCGACATTCTGGAAGATGCAGTGCTGTACCTGCGGGTCTATTTTGCAGGCTTCCCGTTCCTGTTCATGTACAACATTCTTTCCACCATGTTCACCTCTATCGGGGAATCCAAGATCCCGCTGGGGCTGCTGATCTTCTCGTCCATCCTGAATATCTTTATGGATCTCTGGATGGTAGCCGGTCTTGATCTCGGCGTGTTTGGCGCAGCCCTTGCGACCCTGATCGCACAGGGCATTTCTGCTGTGTTCTCGCTTTTGATCTTCTTTGCGCGGATGCGGCGGTACAAAAGCCCCTTTCACTGGTTCGACGGGCAGGAGCTGCAGTCCATGCTCCGCCTTGCCGTCCCGTCGATTTTACAGCAGTCCACCGTGTCCATCGGTATGATGATCGTGCAGGCTGTGGTAAATCCCTTTGGCACACAGGCACTTGCAGGGTATTCGGCAACGATGCGGGTAGAGAATGTTTTCTCCCTGATCTTTGTATCCATCGGCAATGCCGTTTCGCCCTACGTTTCCCAGAATCTCGGCGCAAAGAAAACCGATCGTCTCAAAAAAGGCTACCACGCCGCACTGATTCTGGATCTCTGCTTTGCCGTTCTTGCATTCGTGGTCATCGAGACCCTGCACACCCAGATCTCCTCGCTGTTCTTGGGCAAGGACGGAACAGCGTTGGCTTATCAGGTGTCCGGTGATTACATGAGATGGCTCCGCTATTTCTTCATCTTCATGGGCATCAAGATGGCGACCGACGGCGTCCTGCGCGGGCTTGGCGTCATGCGCCCGTTTCTTATTGCCAATATGGTAAACCTTGCGATCCGTCTGTCCGTTGCCCTGATCGGCGCACCGCGTTTCGGCATCGCCTTTGTCTGGCTTGCCGTCCCGGCGGGCTGGCTGGCAAACTTCCTTGTCTCCTATGCGGCGCTCAGAAGATCGTGGCCCGCAGACAATGCGGCTTCCACCCGATAACCTCTGTTTCTGGCAAAGTTTGGAACTTCGCACCCCTTGATCAAAGCCTCTGACCTCGGTCAGGGGCTTTTTTGCTGCGTCATCCACCCGTCCATGCTGGAGCGGAACGGCACAAAATACCCCCGGCAGGCTATCGTTCTTGCGGCGGCAGCCTGCCGGGGGGTATCGCGTTATCCTGTCAGAAGTTTTCTGCCTTACACCTCGTGCTCCGCCCAGTCCTGACTGCGGCCCACGGCCTTGTGCCAGCCCTTGACCAGTTTTTCCCGCTGGGCAGCGTCCATTTTGGGCTCAAACAGCTGGTTGCAGCTCCACAGATGGCTGATCTCCTCCCGGCTCTTCCACACGCCGGTGGCAAGACCGGCCAGATACGCCGCGCCAAGGGCGGTGGTTTCCCGGATGGCCGGGCGCAGCACCTCCTTGTTCAGGATATCGGACTGGAACTGCATCAGGAAGTGGTCGCGGCTGGCACCGCCGTCCACCTTCAGGGTGCTGATGGTGATATCGGTGTCCTTTTCCATCGCCCACATCAGGTCGGCGCTCTGGTAGGCGATGGATTCCTCTGCCGCGCGGATGATGTGGTTCTGGGTGGTGCCGCGGGTAATGCCCAGAATGGCACCCCGTGCATACATATCCCAGTAGGGCGCACCCAGACCGGTAAAGGCTGGCACGATGTACACGCCGCCGTTGTCCGGCACCTTCTGGGCATAGTACTCGGAATCGCAGCTGTCTTGAATGAGGTGCATCCCGTCCCGGATCCACTGGATGACTGCGCCGCCCACAAAGACGGAGCCTTCCAGCGCATACTCCACCTCGCCGTCAAGGCTGATGGCGATGGTGGTGACCAGACCGTTCTTGCTCTGGTAGATCTTGTTGCCGGTGTTCATCAACAGGAAGCAGCCGGTGCCGTAGGTGTTTTTCACGTCGCCGGGCTTAAAGCAGCCCTGCCCGAACAGCGCAGCCTGCTGGTCGCCCGCAATACCGGCTACCGGCACATCCACGCCCTGAATGTTGGTATAGCCGTATACCTCGCTGGAGTCCTTCACACTGGGCAGGATGCAGCGGGGGATGTCCAGCGCCTTGAGCAGGGTGTCGTCCCAATCCAGCGTGCGGATGTTGTACAGCATGGTGCGGCTGGCGTTGGTGCGGTCGGTAACGTGCACCTTGCCGCCGGTCAGCTTCCAGACCAGCCAAGTGTCCACCGTGCCGAACAAAAGCTCCCCTGCTTCGGCCTTTTCCCGCGCACCGGGGACGTTCTCTAAGATCCACTTGATCTTGGTGGCGGAGAAATAGGCGTCCGGCACAAGGCCGGTGTTTTCCCGGATATAGTCCGCCATGCCGGGGGTCCTGAGCAGCTCGTCCACAAGGGGCGCGGTGCGGCGGCACTGCCAGACGATGGCGTTATACACCGGGCGTCCGGTGTTCTTGTCCCACAGGATCGTAGTCTCGCGCTGGTTGGTGATGCCGATGCCCGCAATGTCCCTAGGGTCTACGCCGCTCTGGGCAATGACCTCGTTCATTACGCCGTACTGGCTGGACCAGATCTCCATAGGGTTGTGCTCCACCCAGCCCTGATGGGGGTAGATCTGCTCAAATTCCCGCTGCTGCACGCAGACAATGTTCTGCTCGTTGTCAAACAGGATCGCCCGGCTGCTGGTAGTGCCCTGATCCAACGAGAGGATATATTTGGTCTGGCTCATAATGCTCTCTCCTTGCTCTGAAGCTGGGCGCAAAACAAAAAAGAGCGCACCAAACAAAGCCATCTGCTCTGTCTGTCGCTCTCCTGCTCTGCGCAAACATATTCTGTGCTTATTGTACACGCTCCGCAAGCAAAATACAAGCATCCGCGCAATTTTTGGATATTCCGTACAACACCGCCGCCCCGCCGTTGAACACTCTGCCGAAAGACATTTAAAATGCGCTCATCCTCTCCCCCCTCTTATAAAAAAGGATAGCGGAACACCACCGGTGTTCCGCTATCCCAAAATTCATATCACTCGATCAGGCCGTTGAGCAGGGTCAGGCACTTGCGGCTGTGCAGCTTGCGGATGGCCTTGGCTTCGATCTGGCGCACACGCTCGCGGGTGACGCCGAAGTCGCGGCCGACCTCTTCCAGCGTGCGGGGACGGCCGTCGTCCAGACCAAAGCGCAGGCGGATGACCTTTTCCTCGCGGGGGGTCAGGCTCTTGAGCGCCAGATTGATCTGCTGTGCCACCATGGCGCGGTCGGCTGCCTTGCCGGGTGCTTCGGCGTTTTCGTCAGCAACGAAATCGCCCAGAGAGGAATCCTCTTCCTCGCCCACGGGGCTTTCCAAGCTGGCGGGCTCCTGTGCCATGCGCTGGATCTCGCGCACGCGCTCCACGCTCATGTCCATGGCCTTTGCCAGCTCTTCCGGGGTGGGCTCGTGACCGTTCTGGTACACCAGCTGGTTGGTGGCCTGACGCATCCGGTTGATGGTCTCCACCATGTGCACCGGAATGCGGATGGTACGGGCCTGATCCGCAATGGCGCGGGTGATGGCCTGACGGATCCACCATGTAGCGTAGGTGGAGAAGCGGAAGCCGCGGTCGCAGTCAAACTTCTCGGCAGCCTTGATCAGGCCGATGTTGCCCTCCTGAATGAGATCAAGGAAGGCCAGATTATGACCGACGTGCTTCTTGGCGATGGACACCACCAGACGCAGGTTTGCTTCGCTCAGGCTGCGGCGGGCGTTCAGGCCGTCGCGGCGGGTCTTGAGCAGCTCCTGACGGCGCTCCTCGCTCAGAGGGCCGTTCTCCACGGCTTCCATGGCCTTTTCCTCGTCTGCCTTTTCCTCAGCATCCTCGGCGGACTTTTCGCCGTCCTCGTCCAGATCCTCGTTGTAGCTGCGGCTGTTCTCGTCCTCTTCAAAAGAGAAACGGGCGCTGTTCTTCTTGATGTACTCCGGTGCGCCGTACTTCTGGCGGTCTGCCTGCAGAATGTGCGCAGCCTCGGCACCGGCATGGATGCGGCGGCTCAGCTCCACCTCCTGCTCGGCGCTCAGCAGCGGGATCTGACCGATCTGCTTGAGGTAGTTCTTCACCGGGTCGTCCAGCAGCTCGTCCATGGCAGCCTTCAGGTCTGCCGGGTTTTCCTCGGCATCCTCTTCGTTTTCATCGGCAAGGCCCATGTCATCGTTGTTGTTCTCGGCGCTCTCCACCTCAGCAATGATGCTGTCCACGTCCAGACTCGGCTCGTTCTCTTCCTCCAGGATCTTGATGCCGCGCTCTTCCAGCAGGGTGTAGAGGGTGTCTACATCCATGCGGCATTGTGCCGCCAGCGCCTTGGCCTCCTGTGCAGAGAGGGTGCCCTCGCCCTTAGTCAACAGTTCCTTCAAAGTCATGCCCATTTTTTCTCTCCTTCCCACTCCGGGGAAAATTCTGTAATATTGCCCTGTGCATTAGATCACAAGGCCGCCGTTCACCCCGAACACCTGTCCGGTGATGTATCCGGCATCCTCGCCGGCCAGAAAGACCAGCAGCTTTGCAACTTCTTCCGGGGTGCCCAGCCGCCCCACAGGGGTCTCCTCGGCCAGCGCCGCCTTGTCCTCGGCGGTAAAAGCCGCCATCATGTCGGTCTCGATGACCCCCGGCGCTACGCAGTTCACCGTGATGCCGCTGGGGCCTTCTTCCTTGGCCAGTGCCTTGGTCAGGCCGATGAGCCCGGCTTTCGCGGCGGAATAGTGCACCTCGCAACTGCCGCCGGTCTGCCCCCACATACTGCTCACGGTCAGAATGCGGCCCTGCTTGCGGCGGATCATGCCGGGCAGCGCCAGCTGGCACAGGTGGAACGCGCCGCTCAGGTTCACGTCCAGCATCCGCTGCCACTCTGCCGGGGTGATGTCGGTAAACAGCTTCTGCTGCGCGATGCCGGCGTTGCACACCAGCACATCCACCCTGCCCATGGCCTGCTCCACCGCGTGGAACGCCAGCTCACAGCTGGCGCGGCTGGCTACATCGCACTGGATGGCGATGCACCCGGGCAGCTGCTGTTCCAGCGCAGCGGCGGCGGCGGCATTCTGGTGGTAGAGCACCGCCACCTGATACCCTGCTGCCGCAAAGGCGCGGGCAGCGGCAGCGCCGATGCCCCGGTCACCGCCGGAGATCAGCACCCGGCGCGCCGCAGCGGGCGCGGCAGGGGCAGGCCGTTCTTTTACGGGCTGCGGCGCTGGCTCTTCGGGCAGCTCCACCGCAGGCGGCTCTGCGGGTTTTTCCAGCGTGATCACCCGGGTGGGCTCCTCCGCCACAGGTGCTGCCGGTTTTTCCAGCGTCATGATGCGGGTGGGCTCGTCCACCACCGGCTCCACCGGCGCAGCCGGCTTTGCAGCCGGTGCGGCAAGGGGCTCCGGTGCGCTCTCTTCCTCCGGCACCTGAAAGGTCAGTTCAAACTCGTCCTCGTACAAGAGTGTATCCCTCCTGTTCGGTATTCTCGGCCGGGCGCAGTGCTCCGGCCGGAAAAACCCTGTGCCCATCCCCAGACAGTGCAGCGTTCCGTTCGTATGTCCGGCAAAGGTCCGGTGCTTTGGCGTGCCCGCCTGTGCTTATGATGGGTTTCGACAAGATTCCATTGAATAATATACCACAATCCAGTCCAAAAAGAAAGTGGGAACCGCAATTTTTTACGCAGTTCCCACTATTTTTCCTTATTTCCCCCGGTTTTCGGGCACCGGGGGCTTCCAGCGGGGTCTGCCCGCCCGCTTTTCCCGCAGGGAAACAAAAAACGCCTGCAAAAGCTGCTGCGCTTCGGCCTCCCGCAGCCCCTTTTCCACCACCGGGTGGTGGTTGAAGGGCAGCGCGAACAGGTCGGTCACCGAGCCGCAGCACCCGGCTTTGGTGTCGGCAGCGCCGTACACCACCCGGCGCAGACGGCTGTTGATGATGCCGCCCGCGCACATGGGGCAGGGCTCTAAGGTAACGAACAGCTCACACTCCCACAGCCGCCAGCCGCCCAGCGCCTTGCAGGCGGCATCAATAGCCAGCAGCTCCGCGTGGTGCAAGGCGTTTTTCTCGGTCTCCCGGGTGTTGTGCGCCATGGCCACCACCTCGCCGTGCCGCGCCACCACCGCGCCCACCGGCACCTCGCCCAAGGCGGCGGCTTTGCCGGCTTCTTCCAGTGCAAGACCCATCAGTTCAAAATCGGTCATGTATCCCATCCTCTCATCCCATCGCCAGCACCAGCAGATTGTTTGCACTGTGCAGCAGCATCCCCGGCCAGAGATGCCCGGTGCGGTCTGCCAGCCACCCCAGACCCAGCCCGCACACCAGCGCATAGACCATGGCGGCGGCGCTGCCGTGCTGCAGGGCGAACAGCACCGCCTGCAAAAGAATGGCCTGTTCCCTGCCCAGCGGCTGCGCCCGGCGCTGCACCGCGCCCCGGAACACCCCTTCCTCCACCAGCGGAGCCAGCAGGCAGACCCGGAAAAACCGCGCCGCGCCGCCCGGTGCAGCGGGCAGCAGCGCCGCCAGCGCCTTGCCTGCCAGCAGATAGCCCACCGCCCAGCCAAAGGCCGAAAGCAGTGCGGCGGTGCGGGGGTTCAGCTTGTGCATGGTCGGTCTCCTCCTGCTATGGTTCGTTCCCGGCTATAGTACCATATCTGCCGCCGGGTGCGCAAGGTTTCGGCGTTCTGTCGTGGCAAATTTATGCAAATTATTGACATATCGCCCTAAATGGTGGTATAATAATTTCCAACCTTTTTGATGAAAACGTTGCGTATACTGTAATTTACCGGTAGACCGGAGGTATTATTATGATCCGTATCCTCACCGATTCCGCGTGCGACATCCTGCCCGCCGAGGCGCAGCAGCTGGGCGTGACCGTGATCCCCCTGAATGTGACGCTGGAGGACGGCACCGTCCTGCGGGACGGCATCGACATGACCCCCAGCGAATACTATGCCCATCTGGCAGCCTGCCGCAAGCTGCCCACCACCAGCCAGCCCAGCCCGGAGCAGTTCGAGCAGCTGTATCTGGACGCTGCTGCCGCCGGGGACGAGGTGCTGGGCATCTTTTTGTCCGATGCCCTGTCCGGCACCGGTCAGTGCGCAAGACTTGCTGCCGACCTTGCCAACGTGGACAATGTGGTGTTCGTGAACACCGAGAACGTCTGTCTGGGGCAGTCTTTGCTGGTGCGGCTGGCTGTGCAGCTGCGGGACGCCGGCAAAACCATCACCCAGATCGCCGCCGATCTGGAAAAGGCCAAGCAGCACCTGCATCTGGTGGCCGCTGTGGACGATCTGAAGTACCTGCGCAAGGGCGGCAGACTGTCCGCCGCCGCCGCTGTGGCGGGCGGTATGCTGGGCATCAAGCCCATTCTCGCCGTCATAGAGGGCAAGGTAGCACTGGCCGGTAAGGCACGCGGTCTGCCCGGCGTGTATGTGGCACTGTTCAAGAAGATCGACGAGATGGGCGGCATCCACCCGGACTACACCCCGCTGCTGGGCTACACCGTCAACCACCGGGAGCTACAGCCGCTGCTGACCTACCTGCAGGACAACCTGCATCTGGACGCACCGCTGGTGCGCCAGATCGGCTGCGTCATCGGTACCCACACCGGCCCCGGCGCCTTCGGCATCGCATTCTTTGATAAAGAACTGGTGCTGGAATAAAACCTATTGAAAGCTAAAACAAGTCGGACAGCCCGCGGGCTGCCCGACTTGTTTTTTGTTGGGTGCGTGCAAACTCCCTCAGTCAAAACCTGACGGTTTTGACAGCTCCCTCTGGGAGGGCGTCTCTGGCGCGCCCGCAAACTTTGCACTTCAGCCGGAAACTTTCCCGCTATGCCAAAGGCCCCCTCCTTGAGGGGGCTGTCGCGGCGATAGCCGCGACTGGGGGAGTTCAGTTTGTCTCTTACAGCACCGCGTCCGAGATGAGCTTGCCCAGCAGCAGCACCAGCACCACCAGCATCATGGGGCGGATGAAGCGGGCACCCTTTTTCAGGGCAAAATGGGAGCCAAGCAGGTTGCCCAGAATGTTGCTGATGGCGCAGGGGATGCCGATGTGGAACACCACCAGACCGTTCATCAGGTAGGTAAACAGGCTGGCGTAGTTGCTGGCCAGATTGAGCACCTTGCCGTTGCCGTTGGCGGTGCGCAGATCAAAGCCCATCAGGGTGGTAAAGGCAATGATGGCAAAGGTGCCGGTGCCCGGGCCCATAACGCCATCGTACAGGCCGATGCCAAAGCCGATGGCCAGCGCCAGTAAGATTTTTTTCAGATCCAGCGTGCCGTCGTCCCGGTTCTCATCCGGCAGGTTGCGCTGCCACAGGATGATGACCGCCGCCACCGGCAGGATGATGAACATCATGGTGCGCAGCATCTCGTCACTGAGCAACAGCACGATGTGCGCGCCCAGCGCACTGCCCGCAAAGCTGCCGATGGCTGCAAGAACGCCCACCTTCACGTTTATGGCACCGCTTTTGAAAAAGTTTGCCGTGGCAAAGGTGGTGCCGCAGGCGGCGCTGAACTTGTTGGTGGCATAGGTGTAGTGGGGCGGCAGCCCGGCAAACAGATAGGCCGGCAGACTGATCAGCCCGCCGCCGCCGGCTGCCGAATCCACAAAGCCTGCAAAGCCGGTCATCAGCATGAGAAACGCCATCATCCACGGCGAGATCGTGATACCCATTGTTATAATTCCTCTTATCTTTCCAAGTCGTTTGTTCTTTTTCAGGGGACGCGCGCCTTAGACCATATAAAACCTCCCCTCGCAGGGCAATACACAGCCCGGGATACCCGCGCACAGCAGGGCATCTCCGGGCATATTTTGCAATTTTCTCGGTTATTATTACAGATTGTTTTTAAAGAAGCGGTAGGCGTTGCGCCAGTAGATGGCTTCCACCTCGTCCTCGGTAAAGCCCTCGCGGCGCAGCGCCTCGGCCAGCAGCGGCATATCTGCTGCCGTTTCCAACTCGTGCTGGCCGCCGATGCCGTCAAAGTCGCTGCCAAGGCTGATGACCTCAATGCCGCCCACCTGCTTGAAGTGTGCCGCGTGCTTTGCCAGCCGCTCCACCGTGCTGCGGCAAAGCTTCGGGTGTGCCGAGTCTGCGTCCACAAAGGAAGCGCAGTAGTTCAGCCCCGCAATGCCGCCTTTTTCTGCCAGTGCGCGGATCATCTCATCGGTCAGGTTGCGGTTGTGGGGCGACAGCGCACGGCAGTTGGAGTGGCTTGCCGCAAAGGGGCGGGTGCTGTGGTTTGCAATGTCCCAGAAGCCCTTATCCGAAAGGTGGCTCACGTCTGCGGTGATGTGCAGCCTTTCCATCTCCTCCAAAAAGGCAAACCCCCGCTCGGTCAGGCCGGTCTCGGTGTTGGCTACCAGCGGCCCGCCGGGGTTTGCGTTGGGGGCTGCCAGCTCGTTGGGGTAGTTCCATGTCAGGGTCATCATGCGCACGCCCAGTTCCTGCAGCCGCCGCAGCACGCCCAGACTGCCCTTGCAGCAGCCGCCCTCTTCCACCGTCAGCATAGCGCTGAGCTTGCCTTCGGCGCAGTTGCGCTCAAGGTCGGCGGCGGTGTACACCGGGGCGATCTTTTCCGGGTAAGCCGCCATGAGCCGCTTGAAGATGTCGATCTCTTCCAGCACGCTTACCAGCGGGTCAGCCCCGGGAGCGGGGTCGGCCAGATCCACATAGGCCGCAAAGCATTGCAGCAGATAATCTCCCTGCTGCAATTTTTCAAGGTCGATATGCAGATCGTTGTGTAAAAAGCTTTTGGGTGCGCCCGCCTTTTCGGCGCGGCGCAGCTCGAACAGGGTATCGCAATGCAGATCCCAAACCTTCATGATGGATACACTCCTTTATGCTTCTTCTCCCAGCAGCTGCAGCAGCTGTTCGGGGTTCATGGACAAAATCGCGCCGTCTGCCCCACCGGTAACGGTGTCGGCCAGCGACTGCTTGGCCTGCTGCAGTTCCACGATCTTTTCCTCAATGGTGTCCTGCGCGATCAGCCGGTACACCTGCACCG
>OGHJ01003700.1_pt1 | contig 10723 bp, 10 predicted proteins | sample 1571351 | NCBI WGS metagenome assembly OGHJ01 (sample SAMEA2582037, study PRJEB24529) | metagenome | biome: Human gut stool | place: China | collected 2011 | reverse complement strand
GACATATTTTTAAAATTATGGAAAGTGATGATGCAAAAAGATGTCAGTTCAATGGAAGTGTTTCGCCAGTATTAAGTTTGTTAGAGAGCATGGAAGAATCAGATGATGAGAGCTTTATAGAGGCGACAAGAGTTTTAGGAGAAAATCTGTTTGATATCATGTGTGATAGTGTAACGATTCCTGCAGCGGATCTTCTTTGTGTGACTTTTCAGGTACAAAGTGTAATTCATATCGCACTGCTTAAGATGAATTACAAAGTGACTTATGTACATCGAGAAGAGGAAGATGCAGAAGCAAATGATATCGTGAAACAAAGAGTTATGCCAACGGATTCGGCAAAGCTTACAGAAGCAGTGATCATCGATCTGACAGAATACAAAGTACGTCTTGTAGAGAAAAAGTATGAGATGTTGAACGGGGATAAGATCAACTATCTTTCTGAGAGATTCTTACAATGCTATGCAGATCTGGCACCAAAGAAGAAATTTCAGATTCTAAATAAAGTTATTAACGATATAAACAACCATTATCCAGAAGATGGGATTGCGAAACGTTTGGACATGAAAAGCCGATTAAGAGAAGAATTTACGGAAAATCAGGCGTTTAAGGTGAATGAGATCGGGGATAAACTATTTGGAAATCATCAAGGTAAGAAGCAGGAATTCGATGAGAAGATTGAACGATATGATATGCAATATGATACATTTACAGTAGCAAAAGAAAATACAGTCAAGAAACTGGAATATCAGATGTTAGAGACGGATACAGGAATTGAGATCAAGATTCCGATGGAAGAATATAATACCAAAGATAATGTTGAGATCATTGAAGAGCCAGGCGGAGGCAGTACGATCATCATTAAGAATATAGAAAATGTAAAAATTAAATAACCAAATAAAAATCCCGGATCCGTAAAAGATCCGGGATTTTTATTTGGTTTGGAAAATTTAAAAAACAATTATTAAAATAATCGATTGTTAGCTTATTTGTTGGATCTTCTCCAGATATGAGCAGTTTCTGCATCTTTGATCAGCTGATCTCTGAAATCTGGATGAGCGATATTGATCAGGGCTTCTGCACGTTCCCATGTAGACTTACCTTTTAAGTTTGCCATACCATATTCTGTAACGATGTAATGAGCATTTGAACGAGTATCTGTAACGACAGATCCATTATGTAATGTAGGAAGGATTCTTGAGAATGTTTCCCCTTTCTTATTTGTGAAAGTAGAAGATAAGCATACAAAACTCTTTCCACCATTAGATAAGTAAGCACCCATAACGAAATCAAGCTGTCCACCTGCACCACTAATCTGTTTTACACCTGCACTCTCTGCATTAACCTGACCATATAAGTCAATATCAACTGCATTATTGATAGAAATAAAGTTATCAATCTGTGCTATTGTCTTAGCGCTATTCGTATAATCAACTGGTGCACTCATACATTCTGGGTTATCATCCAGATAATCATACATCTTCTTAGTACCTGCACCGAATGCATATACCTGACGTCCTCTGTCGATATTCTTCTTTAAGCCTGTAATCTTTCCTGCCTTTGCAATGTCAACAAACGCATCAACGTACATCTCTGTATGTACACCTAAGTCCTTTAAATCAGATTCAGCAATCATGGAACCTACTGTATTAGGCATTCCACCGATACCAAGCTGTAAACATGCTCCATCTGGAATCTCTTCTACGATAAGCTGTGCTACGGCTTTGTCTACTTCTGTTGGTGGTGCGCCAGCTCCTAACTCACCGATAGCTGGATTCTCGCCTTCTACGATGTAATCTACGCGAGAAACATGAATGCCTTCTTCAAATCCACCCAGACAGCGAGGCATATTCTCATTAACCTCTACGATAATTACATCTGCAGCTTCACAAACTGCCATCATATGGGATGCATTTGGTCCAAAGTTAAAGAATCCATGTTTATCCATTGGAGCAACCTGGAACATCGCAACATTCAAATGCTTGATATTCTCTCTGTAATAACGTGGAAGTTCTGAATATTTTAATGGAGAATAGTATGCAAATCCTTTACTGATTGCCTTTCTCTCCAAACCACCCATATGCCAGGAATTCCATGTAAAATGATCTGCTACATTATTTACCTTGAAAATCTCTGGTTCTCTTAATAAGATACCACCACGAATCTTAACATCTTCTAATTCATCTGCTCTGGCTGCTAATGCTGCATCCAATGCAACCGGAGTACCGGTTGTCCAACCATAATCTACCCAATCATGAGATTTTACTACCTTAACCGCTTCTTCTGCTGTAACAAGTTTCTGTGCATATTCTTTAATGAAACTCATGCTTCTCCTCCTAACAACTTCTGCTCTTGTTAAAAAAATATCATGAGTATATTCTACCACCGTTGTATAACTCGGTCAACCTAAATCGAACCTTGAATCCTTATATTTTTACAACATTTTTGCTAATTTGGCCTTATATTTCTGAGAAATTGGAATAACTGTCTTTTTATTCAAATAAAATTCACCATTTATCAAATCTGCTTTTTGAATAAACATAAAATTCACAATATAACTACGATGGCAACGAATAAAATAATCTGGCAGGCTCTTCTCCAACTTTTGCAAGGAACTATAAAAAGAAATCTCATACTGATTTACATGCAAGATAATTTTCTTATCTCTTGCTTCTAAATACTGAATCTCTTCATAATGAAAATAATAAATCTCCCCTCCTGTCCGAATCTTTAATATATCTTCTTGCTTTTTCTTTCTACACTTATCCTTACAACACCATGTAAGACTTCGGTATATAATCCTACAAGCTTTCGCATATACATATGGTTTCAGTAAAAGCATATCTGGTGAAACTTCCGGAATTAAATAGGACTCTGCTGAAATCTGATTAGTACTTACAACTAGCAATCGTCCTCTCGGGAAAATCCCCCTTATTCGTTTCGCTCTGCATAAATCCTCTATACCTGTGATTTCTACTACAAGTAAATCTGGCGGCTGTATTCCCTCTATATTCACCTGATGATACTCTTCATCGCTTATGATAAAATTACGTAAAAACTCTTTATCTATAAGCGCCACACACTGATTACATATCTTTCCAATTAAATCTCCTTCTCTTTTGTCATGACAAAAAATCATAACTGACAGCATAATCTATTCATCTGTCTATACAATCTAAGCAATTACATTATTCTTTAATGTTGCCGCAACCTGTTTATTCTGTTCTTCTGCTAACTGGTATTCCTGTGCAATTGTTGTCAAATGCTGTGATTCTTCTTCTATCATCTTGCACATCTTGGCGATATCGGCATCCAATCCATTAAATTTACCAAGATATATACTACTCGCCTCTCCACTCCAGATGGAACTACTAATTCCCCTCACTAACTGAAGCATATCAGAAGTAGTTTTCTTAACGTCCTTTCCTGCCTGTTGGAAAGAACTTGCTGTCGCCTTTAACTTCTCTGGAGTTACATTAATTAAATCTGCCATAAATCCCCCTCCTAGCTTACCGCTGTCGCCTCATTCTTCTTCTCTGCTTTATTATAGATTGCAATAATCTTCTCTAGTATCAATATAAATTCCAAAATTGTCTTAAGTAAGTTCCGCATCTTTGAAATGTCTGTCTTAAGTTGCTTTACATACTTCTCTTTTGCAGCGCCTTCCCACATAGAATTAAGACTGTTCCCCAAAGTTTCTAAAAGCGAAATCTTATTCTTTAAGGAATTACTCAATACTATCAGTGACTCTCTCTTATTAGATATTTCTTTTGTTGAAGCAATAATTTGTGCCATAAATGCCTCCTCTCATATCTCGGTTAACTGCCGCAAGAGTATTATAACATATTTGGAATTAATTTCCACTATTTTTGACAAATTATGTTTATTTTGTGATAAGTACTTCTTTATTATGTTTACTTTTTATTATATATAAAATAAAAATGACATATTTTACTAATATAGCATCTATCTAATTTCTAAAATATTATTGGATATAGTTTTTCTAATTTACTTCGTGCATCTTTTATTGTGAACTATCAAATAATTATTCATAAACACTGAATGGATACTATACTAGAGCGAGTTTGAAAAATGCTTTTGCAAGATGTGCGTTACAATTTGTGGGGAATTTTTCCTGAATGAAGACGGCGTAGCGGGCTATGCCAACTGAATGAAAGTAAAAAAGACCACAGTTATAAACTGTAGTCCTACTATCTCACTTTAACAGGGAATCTTCAAAAAGATTCCCTGCATAAATATATTTTATAGAGTTCAGCACAAATCTCCTATATGCTTCTTTTAATAATGAATCGTCAATACACAAAACATCTGAGAATGCATATACTAGACTTCCACAAAAAATCTAAGTTTAAATCCTCAATCAGTAACTCACATAATCTAATGAGTCTGATATGATTTGAAATTATTTAACCTGAGCTTTGATTGCCTCTGTTAACTTAGGAACAATCTTTAATGCATCGCCAACAATACCGTAATCAGCTACATCAAAGATAGGTGCATCTGGGTCTTTATTGATAGCAATGATGATATCAGATTCTTCCATACCAGCTACGTGCTGGATAGCTCCGGAAATACCGATTGCAAAATAAACATTAGGACGAACTGTCTTACCAGTCTGGCCAACCTGTAAATCTTTTGGTTTCCAACCATTATCAACAACTGCACGAGAACAGGAAACTGTTCCGCCAAGTGCCTCTGCTAAATCGTCTAATAATGCAAAGTTCTCAGCAGAGCCAACTCCACGTCCGCCAGATACAAGAATCTTAGCAGCCTGGATATCAACTGTTTCTGTAACAGATTTTACAATGTCAAGAATCTCAACATATTTGTCATTTGGAGTAAATCCTGGATTGTACTCAATAACTTCTGCCTTTGCACCTGCAACAGGCTCTTTCTTCTGCATAACACCAGGACGAACTGTAGCCATCTGTGGACGATGGTTAGGACAAGCGATTGTAGCGATTGTGTTACCACCGAATGCAGGACGAGTCATTAATAACTGACCCTGACGAGGTTCTTTATCTCCACGAGCTTTGAATTCACCAATTTCAAGAACAGTACAGTCTGCTGTAAGACCTGTTGCAACTCTTGCAGAAACACGAGGTCCTAAGTCACGACCGATTGCTGTTGCTCCAACCAGAAGAATGTCCGGTTTGTATTCGTTGATAACAGATGCCAGTGCATGTGTATATGGCTCTGTTCTGTATTCTTTTAATTCAGGGTCATCAACTACGATAACTTTATCTGCGCCGTATTCAGCAAGTTCATCAACTAAGCCTTTTACGTCAGAACCGATTAAAACTGCTGTTACGTCTGTTCCTAAATCTGCAGCAAGGTCATTTGCTTTTCCAAGTAATTCTAAAGCAATGGCATCAATCTTATTGTCAACCTGCTGAGCATAGATAAATACACCTTTATATTGTTCTAAATTCATTCTATTCACCACATTTCCTTTACAATTAGATAACATGCTTTGTTAACAGTTTGTCCATGATGTACTCAACGCCTTCTTCTGCTGTTTCAGCTGTCATCATGACACCTTTACCTTTACGTACCTTATCAGAAGCTTTTGCGATCTGAGTTGGAGAACCTGCAAGACCTAAGTTGCTGTCATCAACATCTTTAAGGTCTTTTCTTCCCCATGTAGTAATTTCTGCATCATATGCATCAAAGATTCCGCCTGGAGTCATATAACGTGGCTCATTTAATTCGGAAAGTGCTGTGATAACACATGGCATTTTAGCTTTTAAAACATGATATCTGTCGTCATACTGTCTCTGAACGATTACACTGTCACCTTCAACTTTGATATCCTGAGCATAGGAAATTAAAGGAAGATCTAAGTGTTCAGCAATCTGAGGTCCTACCTGAGCAGTATCACCATCGATAGCCTGACGACCTGTGATGATTAAATCATAATCAATATTTCTAAGTGCTCCAGCGATTGTTGTAGATGTTGCCCATGTATCAGCTCCACCTAAAACACGGTCTGTTACAAGGATACCCTTGTCAGCACCCATTGCCATAGCTTCACGCAGAACTTCTTCTGCTTTTGGAAGACCCATAGTAACTACTGTTACTTCTGCGCCTGTTTCATCTTTTATTCTAAGGGCAGCTTCAAGACCTGCCTTATCATCTGGATTCATGATAGTAAGCATAGCTGCTCTATCAAGAGTTCCGTCTGGTTTAAACTTAACTCCACCTTTTGTATCAGGTACCTGTTTAACACATACTACGATTTTCACAGTATTTTCCCTCCTTATTTCAATAAGTTACCAGAAATAACCATACGCTGAACTTCTGATGTTCCTTCGTAGATTTCTGTGATCTTAGCGTCACGCATCATACGTTCTACGTCGTACTCTCTGATGTAACCATAACCACCAAGTAACTGAACACACTTAGTTGTTACATCCATAGCTGTTTCTGCTGCAAATAATTTAGCTTTTGCAGCTTCTACGGAGTATACTCTCTGTGTTGCTTTTGCCATTGCTGCTTTATAAACAAGTAACTTAGCAGCTTCTACCTGTGTAGCCATATTAGCAAGCTGGAACTGTGTATTCTGCTGTGCAGCAATTGCTCTGCCAAACTGTTTTCTTTCTTTAACATAAGCAATTGTAGCATCTAAAGCACCTTCTGCGATACCAAGAGCCTGAGCTGCAATACCGATACGTCCACCATCTAATGTGTGCATAGCGATTGCGAAACCTTTGCCCATAGGTCCAAGAAGATTTTCTTTAGGAATACGACAATCCTGGAAAATCAATTCATATGTAGCTGAACCACGGATACCCATTTTCTTCTCTTTTGTACCGAAGGAGAATCCAGGTGTTCCCTTCTCTACGATAAATGCAGAGAATTTCTTAACTTTTCTGCCTCTCTTGTCTTCGATAACATCTGTATAAGCAATGATGATATAAACATCAGCAACTTTACCGTTTGTAATGAAGCACTTAGAACCATTTAAGATCCACTCACCAGTTGCTTCATCCTGAACAGCCTTTGTCTGAACACCCTGAGCATCTGTACCTGCACCCGGCTCAGTAAGACCGAAGGCACCAAGTTTTTTGCCACTGCAGAGATCCGGAAGGAATTTCTGCTTCTGATCTTCTGTTCCATAAGTAAGGATCGGATCAACGCAAAGAGAAGTATGTGCGGATACAATAACACCTGTTGTACCACAAACTTTAGATAACTCTTCAACACACATAATGTATGTTAAAGGATCACAGCCCTGTCCGCCATATTCTTTTGGCACAGGAATTCCCATGAAACCTAATTTTTGCATTTTTGCAACGGTTTCTTCTGGAAAATGTTCTGTCTCGTCAACCTCCTGAGCAAGAGGTTTAACTTCGTTTTCAGCGAACTCTTTAAAGAGCTGTCTAGCCATTTCATGCTTTTTGCTTAATGTGAAATCCATTTTCATTCCTCCATAATAAATTGGTTATTGGGGTGGAGAACCACCTTAAAAGCCGTGGAGACGCAGAGCATAGTCCCCACGGCCGTATTCACTTTTTTAATTATTTGCTGTAATCGTAGAATCCAATACCAGTCTTCTGACCTAATTTTCCACCACGAACCATCTTTCTTAATAATGGATGTGGACGATACTTAGGATCTCCTGTTTCATTATATAATACTTCCATGATTGCAAGGCAGATATCAAGACCAACTAAATCTCCTAAAGCGAGAGGTCCCATTGGATGGTTAGCACCTAACTTCATAGCTGTGTCGATACCTTCAACAGAAGCAACACCATCAGCATAAATGCCAACTGCTTCGTTAATCATTGGGATTAAGATTCTGTTAACTACGAATCCTGCAGCTTCTTCTACCTGTACAGGTGTTTTGCCGATTTCTACGGAGATAGCTTTAATCTTTTCAACCATTTCATCTGGTGTATTAAGACCAGCGATAACTTCAATTAATTTCATAACTGGAGCTGGGTTGAAGAAATGCATTCCGATAACTGGTCTGTCAAGTCCTGCACCAATCTGTGTAATAGATAAAGAAGATGTATTTGTTGCAAACATACATGTTGCAGGAACGATATCCTGTAATTCTTTAAATGTCTGCTGTTTAACTTCCATAACTTCAAGAGCTGCTTCTACTACTAAATCAGCATCTGTACAGATATCTTTTGTACCTGTAGTGATTTTAGCAAGGATTGCATCAGCTTTAGCCTGATCCATTTTTCCTCTTGCTACTCTCTTTTCAAATCCTTTAGCGATTTTCTTTTTACCATTTGCAGCAAATTCATCGTTGATATCACATAAATATACTTCGTATCCTTCTGTCTGTGCGAATGCCTGAGCAATACCTGATCCCATTGTACCTGCGCCAATAACTCCAACTTTCATTGTTTGAAACCTCCTATAAAATGTAATGTATTCCGATAATTAATAATACAATATGTATAATTGATTAATTAGCAGTTTTTAAATGGCTCTTTTACTTTTTCTTTGTTTTTGTCAAGGAAGAATGCCATTCCGTATTTCTGGTCTTCTGTCTCGAAGCAGCTGCCAAATAACTTCTCTTCGATTACGATAGCTTCATCCATTCCTACTTCTAAACCTTCGTTGATAGCTTTCTTACATGCACGAACTGCGATAGGTGCGTTCTTTGCAATACCCTTTGCCATCTTCTTAGCCTGAGGCATTAACTCTTCGAGTGGATAAACTTCGTTAACCAGACCGATTCTGTAAGCTTCTGCTGCTTTAATATTGCGAGCAGTATAGATTAACTGTTTTGCTTTTCCAGGTCCTACGATACGAGCAAGTCTCTGTGTTCCACCAAAACCTGGTGTGATTCCAAGACCAACTTCTGGCTGTCCAAATACTGCATTTTCAGAGCAAAGTCTGATGTCACAGCTCATAGAAATCTCACAGCCACCGCCTAAAGCGAATCCGTTGATTGCTGCGATAACAGGGATTGGAAGTGTTTCAATCTTTCTGAATACATCATTACCAGCTTTACCGAAAGCTTCGCCTTCTGCTTTTGTAAGTGTACTCATCTCTCCGATATCAGCACCTGCTACGAAAGATTTCTCTCCAGCACCAGTAATGATAAGACATCTGATTGCGTCTAAATCTACTGCATCAATAGTTGCATCTAAATCTTTTAATACTTCACTGTTTAAAGCATTTAAAGCCTTTGGACGATTGATGGTGATAATACCAACCTGGCCATCTACTTCATAATCGATAAATCCCATTGTATGTATCTCCTTTCAGATTACATTAGCTAACTATTCAATCTAGATAATTAAATAGTTACAAACTATGTAATTGATATAACCGGATTCGAAAACCGAACCCGGATATATGTAATCATTCTATACGTGATTAGTCTCTTTCAACGATTGTTGAGCAGCCCATACCACCACCGATACACAGTGTAGCAAGACCTTTCTTAGCATCACGTTTCTGCATCTCATGTAATAATGTAACGAGGATACGGCATCCTGATGCTCCTACTGGATGTCCAAGAGCAATAGCTCCACCATTAACATTTAACTTCTCTGGGTTGATTCCTAATTCTCTTCCTACTGCTAATGACTGAGCTGCGAAAGCTTCGTTAGCTTCGATTAAGTCAAAGTCATCAATGCTCATGCCTGTTTTTGCAAGAACTTTCTTAGTAGAAGCAACTGGTCCAACACCCATGATAGAAGGATCAACTCCGCCTAATGCTCCTGCTACCCATGTAGCCATTGGAGTTACACCTAATTCTTTAGCTTTTTCTTCGCTCATAACAACAACACAAGCAGCACCATCGTTAATACCTGAAGAGTTGGCAGCTGTTACGATACCATCTTTCTTGAAAGCAGGACGTAATTTAGAAATACTTTCTGCTGTTGTTCCAGGACGTGGTCCCTCATCTGTATCTACAACAACTGTTTTCTTTTTAAGTTTAACTTCTACAGGAACAATCTCATCTTTGAACTTACCAGCTTCGATAGCTGCTGTAGCTTTCTGCTGTGAATTAGCGGAGAACTCATCTAACTCTTCTCTTGTTAAATGCCACTGTTCTGCAACGTTTTCAGCTGTAATACCCATATGGTACTGATTGAAAGCATCTGTTAATGCATCGTTAACCATACAGTCTTTTAATACGCCATTGTTCATTCTGTATCCAAAACGAGCTTTGTCTAAGCAGAATGGAGCTAATGACATGTTTTCCATACCACCAGCGATAACGATATCAGCCTCACCTGCTAAAATCTTTGTAGCAGCAAGGTTAACACAGTTAAGACCAGAACCACAAACTACGTTAATTGTTACAGCAGGTACTTCGATTGGTAAGCCTGCATTAATAGAAGCCTGACGAGCAACGTTCTGTCCAAGACCAGCCTGGATAACACATCCCATTAATACTTCGTCTACCTGATCAGCAGGTACGTTAGTTCTCTTTAACGCTTCTTTAATTACGATGCTTCCTAAATCTGCAGCTGGTACTGTGCTTAATCCACCACCCATTGTTCCGATTGCGGTACGACAAGCACCTGCTAATACAACTTTCTTTGCCATAGTTTCATTCCTCCATTTAAGTTATCAATATTATTTGATAGTTGCTTTGCTAGAGCATTTCTAGTACGATATGTGTTAATCTTATCACAATCTTCTTCGCTTTGCAACAAGATTATAAAAAAATTTTTAATTAATATTTTCATTTATGAAAGATTCACAGTTTCGTCACTTTTGAATAC
>OGHJ01003694.1_pt1 | contig 10738 bp, 11 predicted proteins | sample 1571351 | NCBI WGS metagenome assembly OGHJ01 (sample SAMEA2582037, study PRJEB24529) | metagenome | biome: Human gut stool | place: China | collected 2011 | reverse complement strand
GAAACCCCCACGTTTTCCCACCGCTTTTACGCTAAAAGCGGTGCCTGCGGAGCAAAAGAAAAAATTACGATAACCTGTTTTTGATATGATAAGATAATTTAAAAACCAAAATCTAAAATCGGGATTGCAAAGGCGCTCCTTTGCTCTCCCCCATATTATACCACAAATTATACCCAAATGCAAAAGAAAATAAAATTTTATAATAATTTGCCGCAAAATTTATATTGCTATTTTTCCGACGTCGTGATATACTATATTAGATTGGGAAGATATAGATTTTTATTCAAAATTACAAAAAAGAACATCAAACGAAAATATATAACTTATCGGGAGTGACAATATGGCAAATATATTTGAAAAAATATTCGGCACATACAGTGACCGCGAGATCAAACGAATTAAACCGATTGTAGAGCAGATAAATGCTCTCGAGGACGGTATGCAAAAGCTCACCGACGCCGAGCTTAAGGCGAAAACAAACGAATTCCGTGCACGTCTTTCGGACGGCGAAACGCTTGACGACATTCTGCCCGAGGCATTCGCGGTGGTGCGCGAGGCAAGCAAACGCGTGCTCGGTATGCGCCATTTCGACGTTCAGCTTATCGGCGGTATTGTGCTTCATCAGGGCAGAATTGCCGAGATGAAAACAGGCGAAGGAAAAACCCTTGTCGCGACTCTTCCGTGCTATCTTAACGCACTTGAGGGCAAGGGGGTGCACGTTGTAACGGTGAACGACTACCTTGCAAAGCGCGACAGCGAGCAGATGGGCAAAATTCACAGGTTTTTAGGTCTTACCGTCGGTCTTATCACGCACGACACCGAGGACAGACGCGCCGCGTACAATGCCGACATAACCTACGGCACAAACAACGAATTCGGCTTTGACTATCTGCGCGACAATATGGTTATCTACAAAGAACAGCAGGTTCAGCAAAAAGGCCACAACTTCGCGATTGTCGACGAGGTGGACTCCATTCTTATAGATGAGGCGAGAACTCCGCTTATCATTTCGGGCGCAGGCAGTGAATCGACACAGCTTTATCAGCTTGCAGACACCTTTGCAAAATCTCTCACAAGCTTTAAAATAAAAGAAGAGGACACAAAAGTTATCAACGACGACATTGACGCGGATTACATCATAGACGAAAAGGCGAACACGGCGGCACTCACCGCGCGCGGTATCAAAAAGGCGGAAACGGCATTTTCGGTTGAAAACCTTTCCGACCCCGAAAACATCACGCTTTCGCACCACATAAACCAGGCTATCAAGGCAAACGGCATTATGAAACGCGACAAAGACTACGTTGTGAAGGACGGCGAGGTTATCATTGTTGACGAATTTACCGGACGTCTTATGTTCGGCAGACGCTACAACGACGGACTGCACCAGGCGATTGAGGCAAAAGAGGGCGTTAACGTTGCAAGAGAGAGCAAAACGCTTGCAACAATCACGTTCCAGAACTTTTTCAGACTTTACAACAAGCTTGCCGGTATGACGGGTACGGCGCAGACCGAGGAAGTGGAATTTCAGTCCATTTACAAGCTTGACGTTGTGGTTATTCCCACAAACAAGCCGATGATAAGAATTGACCACAGCGACGTGGTTTACAAAAACGTTGAGGGCAAGTTCAACGCGGTTATAAACCAGATTGAAGAATGTCACAAAAAAGGTCAGCCGGTGCTTGTCGGCACAATCACAATAGAAAATTCCGAAATTTTGAGCAAACTTCTTAAAAGACGCGGAATAAAACACGAGGTTTTGAACGCGAAATTCCACGAGAAAGAGGCGGAAATAATCGCACAGGCAGGCAAAAAGGGCGCGGTTACAATCGCAACCAATATGGCAGGCCGAGGAACCGACATTATGCTCGGCGGTAATGCGGAGTTTATGGCGAAAGAAAAAATGCGCAAAATGGGATATTCCGACGAGCTGATTTTGGAGAGCACGGGATTTTCCGAAACCGACGACGAAGAAATTTTGGAGGCGCGCAGAACGTTCTCCAAGCTTGACGAGGAATTTAAAGAGCAGATTAAAGAGGAGCGCGCGGAGGTTATCAAGGCAGGCGGACTTTTCATTCTCGGCACGGAGCGCCACGAATCAAGACGTATTGACAACCAGCTCCGCGGACGAAGCGGACGTCAGGGCGACATCGGCGAATCGAGATTTTATATTTCGCTTCAGGACGAACTTATGCGTCTTTTCGGCTCGGAGAGAATAGAAAATATGGTTAACGCGCTCGGCTTGAAAGACGACGAGCCTATCGAGCACAGAATGCTGTCAAACGCGATTGAAAACGCTCAAAAACGCGTTGAGGGAAGAAACTTTGAAATAAGAAAGCACGTTTTGCAGTATGACGACGTTATGAACGTTCAGCGAAACGTTATATATTCACAGCGTCAAAAGGTGCTTGACGGCGAGAGCCTTAAAGATTCCATCATCAAAATGATGGAGGATTTCATAAACAACACCGTTGCGTCCTACACCACCGCCGACTATGTTGACGACTGGAATTTGGACGGACTTATTGAATACTGCGAGAGAATTTTCCTCCCCGAGGGCGAACTTTCGTACACCCGCGAAGAACTTGAAGATTTGACAAAAGAAAAACTTACAAACGACCTTATGGACATTGCGCTTAAACGCTATGCCGAGAAAGAGGCGGAATTCGGCGAGGACAAATTCCGCGAGGTTGAGCGCGTTGTGCTTTTGCAGGTTGTAGACAGCAAATGGATGGAGCATATCGACAATATGGAACAGCTCCGTCAGGGTATCGGACTTCGTGCATACGGCAACCGCGACCCGGTTATCGAGTACAAAGAAGAAGGCTACAGTATGTATGAAGAAATGCTCGGCAACATCGGCGAGGACGTTATAAAACTTCTCTTTGCGGTAAGACTGCGCACAAACATCGAGCGCAAACAGGTATCGAAACCCACCTCCACAAACGAGGGCGGTGACACGGTGAAAAAACCCGTCGTTAAAGAGAAAAAAATAGGCAGAAACGATTTATGCCCGTGCGGCAGCGGCAAAAAATACAAAAAATGCTGCGGTGCGAACAAATAAACCGTAAATAAAAAAACGCATCAGACATAAACGAAATACATTTGCATTGCATTTTTAATACAAACGTATTTCAAAATAAATTTTGGGAGTGAAAAAAATGATTGAACTTGAGCAGCTTAAAATCGAGCTTTCCGCTTTAAGTGACAGCATTAAGAATTTGAGGGATTCACTTTGACGTGGACGGCGCACAAAAACAGATAGACGAGCTGGAAAAAGAAACTATGGTTGAGGGATTTTGGGACGATTTGGAGAAAAGCCAGAAAATACTGAAAAAATCCAAGGCGCTCAAAAACAAGGTTGAAAGCTACGAAAGCCTTAAAAACGACTACGACGACACGCTTACAATGATTGAAATGGCAATCGAGGAGGACGACGACAGCGTTTATGCGGAGCTTAACGACTCGGCGGAAAAGATAAAGAAACGTCTTGAAACGCTCACGCTGGAAACACTTTTGTCTGGTCCTTATGACAAAAACAACGCGATTTTGACACTGCACGCCGGCGCAGGCGGAACAGAGGCGCAGGACTGGGTTGAAATGCTTCTTCGTATGTATACGCGCTACGCCGAAAGACGCGAATTTTCGGTTGAAACGCTGGACTATTTAGCCGGCGAGGAGGCAGGCGTAAAAAGCGTTACAATCCTTATTTCGGGACTTAACGCATACGGCTATCTCAAGGCGGAAAAGGGTATTCACCGTCTGGTCAGAATTTCGCCGTTCGACGCGTCGGGCAGACGTCACACGTCGTTTGCGTCGTGCGAGGTTATGCCCGAAATCGAGGACGATTTGGAAATTGAAATCAATCCCGACGATTTGAGGGTTGACACCTACCGTTCGAGCGGTGCCGGCGGTCAGCACATCAACAAAACCGACTCCGCGATACGAATTACCCACATTCCGACGGGAATTGTGGTGTCGTGCCAGAACGAACGTTCACAGCACAAAAACCGTGAAACAGCTATGAAAATGCTCAAATCCAAGCTTATTGAAATTAAGGAACGCGAGCATATGGAAAAAATCGAGGACATCAAGGGCGTGCAGAAAGACATCGCCTGGGGAAGCCAAATCCGTTCGTATGTTTTCCACCCGTACAACCTTGTGAAAGACCACAGAACAGGCTACGAAATGGGAAATATCGGCGCGGTGATGGACGGCGATTTGGACGGATTTATCAACGAATATTTAAAACAGTCCAACCTCGGCACAATAGAGGTAAAATAAAAATTTAATATTGCACGGGAACATTTTAAAAATGCAGGGGACGGTGACCGCATCGTCCCGTTGTTTCAAAATACACCAAACAAAGGAGAATAAAATGAAAAACGCAAAAACATTCATCTCGGGCGTTCTCGCCGGTGCACTTGCAATGTCGGCGCCTGCGCTCGCAAACGGCGTAAAACAACTCATCGAGGCGGAACTCAACACCGTTAACATCACGGTTGACGGCGTAAAGGTTGACGGCGAAAACATACTTTACAACGACAGAACATACGTTCCTCTGCGCCAAATTGCCGAAATGCTCGGCAAGGATGTTGCCTGGGACGAGGCGACAAACACCGCGGACATCGCGGACAGTCACAGCAAAACTTTTGACGGCGAAACTGTCGGAAATATCGGCGGTGAGGACGTTAAAAAAGGCGAACTCGATATGTATGTTTCGCTCGCGAAGGCGCAGAACAGCGGAATTTCCGACGCGGACGCGGAAACAAAGGCAAAAGAAAACCTCGCATACGACCGTGCGCTTTGCGCATTTGCCAAAGAAAACGGCATTGAGGCAGGCGAGGAATTTGAAACCGCATATGCAAACTACATAAAAAATATGAACGCGCAGTACGCTATGCAGGGCGGTGCGGACGGCGAATTTAACAAGCTTTTGGAGGCGCTCGGCTACACAGACGAGTCGTACAAGCACGTGCAGAAAATGTCATACATAAAGTCGAAACTTATCGCGAAAAACAGCGCGCTTTACGCTCCGAAAGGCGACGAAATTTCAAAATATTATGCCGACAACAAAGAGCAATTTAAATATGACGGCATAAAAGCAAAGCACATTTTGTTCTCAACCGTCGGTGCGGACGGCAATGCAATGAGCGACGCGGACGTTAAAAAGGTTGAAGCAAAGGCGTATGAAATCTACAACAAAATCAAAAACGGCGCAGATTTCGACGAGCTTATGAACCAATTTTCCGAGGATCCCGGTCTTGCGCAAAATCCCGACGGATACACCTTTACAAAAGGCGATATGGTGAAAGAATTTGAGGACGCGGCGTATAAACTCGGCGTCGGCAAGGTGTCCACACCGGTAAAAACCGCATACGGCTATCACATCATCAAGGTTGTTGAAAAAATCGACTACCTCCAGCCAGCAGACGCATCGGTTAAAAATTATATCACGGCGCAGATTGAAAATCAAAAACTCGACAAAGACGTTTCGGAAAAGCTTTCATCTATGAACGCAAGTTGGAACTAACTCAAAATTTTAAAATTAGTTTATGCAACAATTTCCCCCGGCTGAATATAATTTCTATCGGGGGAAATTTTATTTTGCAAAAAATGTTGACATTTTCGGCGGAGTGGTATATAATAACAGTAACGATTACTAATTTTATAAAAAGGGGTAAATAAATGAAAACTACGCGTTATTCACATCAGCGTGAAGTGATACTCGGCAACGTTTTGTCGCGCAAAGACCACCCCACCGCGGAACAGATTTACGAGGACGTTAAAAGGGAAATCCCGAATATCAGCCTCGGTACGGTGTACCGAAACTTAAATTTTCTTGCCGGCGAAGGCAAAATTTTGAAGGTCGATTTGGAAAAATCCGTTTTTGACAGCACGCTTGAAGGGCATAATCATATGCTCTGCGAAAAATGCGGACGGGTGGTTGACGTTGACATTGACATTAACACAACGAATTTTTTTGACAAACTTGGAAATATTATAACTAAGGCGGACGTGCGCTTTACAGGTATCTGCGCACAGTGCAAAAATCTTTGAAACCGCCTGAAAAGGCATAATTTCGGCTAAATAAGTCAAAATCTGAAAGGAGAAATTATTTATGGAATTAAACGGTTCTAAAACAGAGGCTAATCTGCGCGCGGCATTTGCCGGCGAAACACAGGCGAGAACAAAGTACACATATTATGCGTCGCAAGCGAAAAAAGACGGCTTTGAGCAGATTGCCGCCATTTTTGCGGAAACTGCGGAAAACGAAAAAGAGCACGCAAAAATTTGGTTTAAACTTCTCAAAAAAGGTATGCCCAAAACGCTTGACAACTTAAAAGATGCGGCGGACGGCGAAAACTACGAATGGACGGATATGTATAAAAAATTCGCCGATGAGGCACGCGAAGAGGGCTTTAACGAGATTGCGTCGCTTTTTGAAAAGGTGGGCGAAATTGAGAAAGAGCACGAGCAAAGATACAAAAAGCTCATTGAAAATCTTGAGAAAAACGAGGTGTTCAAAAAGAGCGGTAAGGTTATGTGGATTTGCCGAAACTGCGGTCATTTGCACTACGGCGACTCGGCCCCCGAGGTCTGCCCCGTTTGCAGTCACCCGAAGTCGTTTTTTGAGGTTAAACCCGAAAATTATTGATTATGCAAAAGGCATATCGCCAAACGGCGGTATGCCTTATTTTTTTACCCTGTAAACTTTTTCATACAAGACATTTCTTATTTTTTCAAATCCGCGCCTGTCAGCACTTTTGCCCGACGTCATAACAAGGAGCGGAATTTCGCCTTTTCCATCGCCCAAAGACGGCTGGAGGTACTCAAAATTGTTTAGGAAAAATCCGTTTCTTTCATAAAATTTAATACGCCGTTGTGCAATTTCGTTTTCGGGAGGTTCAACTTCAAGGCAGACGGTTTTATTGAAAATTTTTAAAATTTCCGCAAGCATTTTCGCGCCGATACCGCCGTTTCTGCTTTTTTCGCTCACCGCAAAATGCTCGATATACGCAAAATCTTCAAAATCCCACAGCGCGATAAACGCAGTCACATCATTTCCGTCATAACGCGCAAAAACGCGGTATTCGTCCTCGTCAAAAAGCCTTTTTTGCCCGTCATACGAACGTCGTTCGTCGGGCGGAAAGCTTTCGTCCATAATTTTATAAACCTTGTCAAAATCACATTTTTCAAGCGGTTTTATCATAACAAACTCCAAAATATAAAGACGGCAAAACCGCCGTCTTTATCAAAATTTTATTCAAGAAAATCTTTAAGCTTTTTGCTTCTGCTCGGGTGTCTTAATTTACGCAGTGCTTTCGCCTCAATCTGACGTATCCGCTCACGCGTAACGTTAAACTCCTTGCCGACTTCTTCAAGCGTTCTCGCTCTGCCGTCGTCAAGACCGAAACGAAGTCTTAAAACCTTCTCTTCGCGCGGTGTGAGCGTTTCAAGAACGTTCATAAGCTGTTCTTTAAGCAGCATAAATGCCGCCATATCCGACGGTGCGGGCGCGTCGTTATCGGGAATAAAGTCGCCGAGGATACTGTCCTCCTCCTCGCCTATCGGCGTTTCAAGCGACACGGGCTCCTGCGCGATTTTCATAATTTCGCGCACCTTTTCCTCGTTTACGCCCATCGCGTTCGCGATTTCGTCCACTCTCGGCTCGCGTCCGAGTTCCTGCAAAAGCTGGCGCGACACTCTTATAAGCTTGTTTATGGTTTCCACCATATGAACGGGAATTCTTATGGTTCTCGCCTGGTCGGCAATGGCGCGCGTAATCGCCTGTCTTATCCACCAGGTTGCGTATGTGCTGAATTTGTAGCCTTTTGTGTAGTCGAATTTTTCAACCGCTTTTATAAGACCGAGATTGCCCTCCTGGATAAGGTCGAGAAAAAGCATACCTCTGCCGACATAGCGTTTTGCAATGCTGACAACCAGCCTTAAGTTCGCCTCGGAAAGCCTTTTTTTCGCCGTCTCGTCGCCGTTGTGCATTCTCTCGGCAAGCTCAATTTCCTCGTCACTGCTCAAAAGGGGCACCTTTCCGATTTCTTTAAGATACATTCGCACAGGGTCGTCCAAACCGACGCCTTCGGGAATTGACAGGTCAATTTCCTCTTCGTTGGTTTGAATTTCGGCAAGCTCGCGGTCTAAATCTTCAACAAGCTCAATGCCCAAATGCTCCAGAGTTTCATAAACCTTTTCAATCTGCTTTACATCTAAATCAATTTCGGAAAGAGCATCAGCAATTTCTTTGTAGGACAGCACACCCTTTTTCTGACCGATTGCAATAAGCGTTTTAATAACCGATTTTTTGTCGGCAACACTTTGAGTCTGTCCGCCCTCAACGTTTTTTTGTTCAGCCATAAAGCCTGCTCCTCCTTTCATTTGTTAAAATTATTTATTTTTCAAAAACTCATTCAGCTTTTGCATATCGCCGCTTTTCAAAAGCTCGCTTATTTTCGCCTTGCGCATTTCCTGCTTAATCGCGGCAATGTAATCGGTGACGGCTCTCGTTTTATCGTCGCACATCGCGTCGATTGACAAAATTTTCGTGACCTCGCCGATTTCGTCCTCGTCAAAAAGCGTCATAACACTGCCTGCCTCAAGACGCTGATGGTCTTTTGCGCGGTCTTTTATAATGTTAAAAAGCTTGATATGAGTTTTGTTTTCAAAAAGTTTTTCATCTATTTCGCCGTCAAAACGCTCAAAAATGCTCACATTGTCGGCAAGCACCGACAAAAGAAGTTCTCGCGTTTTTTCAAGCTTATCCGACACAATCGCGCCGGCATACGGCAGAATATCGGGGCTTTGCGCGCTTTGTTCGCCTTTTACGACGCGCGTTTTGCCAAGCTGGGCATATATCGCCTGCGCACCCGTTTTTGCACGGCGCGCTATTTCCTCGACGTAAATATCAAGTTCCACGTCGTTTTTCACCTTTGCAAGATACGGCAAAAGGTCGGAAACATAGCGTATTCTGTCCTCAACGTTTATTTGCAGTTCATATTTTGCCCCAAAAATATCCATTAAATACAGTAAATCGGATTTTCGCTTGTTTATCAGCGCTAAAAATCGGCCTTTCCCGTATTTTTTCAAAAATTCGTCGGTATCTTTCGCGCCCTCAACCGTCATAACGCTTACCTTTATGTCGAAATCGCGCAAAAGCATTATCGCGCGTTTTTTCGCCTCAAGTCCTGCGTCGTCGCTGTCGTAGCAGATAATTATTTCGTTGAAATAGCGTTTTAAAAGCTTTGCCTGGTCGGAGGTAAGCGCCGTGCCGAGCGTCGCAACAACGTTTGCAATGCCGTGTTTTACAACGCTGATAACGTCCATATATCCCTCAACCAAGATAACCTCACCGCATTTTGAACGGCGCGCAACGTTTAAAGAATACAGATTTTTGCTTTTATTGTAAATAAGCGTATCGGCGGTGTTTAAATATTTCGGGTTCACGTCCTCCGTGATACGGCGCGCACCGAAGCCGATAGCCTTGTCGTTTGCATTAAAAATAGGAAACATAATGCGGTTTCTGAAACGGTCGAAATATGCGCCCGAGTCGTTTTTCGACGCAAGTCCGGCGGCGAAAATATCCTCCTCTTTATATCCCTCGCCCTTGAGATAATCCAAAAGCGCGTTCCGCGAATTGGGAGAATATCCGAGAGTATAAAACTTTGCGCACCGTCCGTCAAGCTGTCTTTCTTTGAAATACGCAACCGCAGGCGCGCCCTCTTTTTTTGAGAGCATACCGTAATAGAAAAGCGCCGCCTTTTTGTTAAGTTCAAAATAAAGTTCTTTTTTATCCCTTATTGCAGCCTCTTTTTTGCTGTCGGCATAACTTGTTTCGGGAAGTGCGACGTTCGCCCTGTCCGCAAGCTTTTTAAGCGCCTCCAAAAAGGTCAGATTTTCCATTTTCATAACGAAGCTTATCGCGGTTCCGCCTTCTCCGCAGCCAAAGCAATGAAAAATTCCCTTTTGCGGCGACACCGAAAACGAGGGTGTTTTTTCGTTATGAAACGGGCAAAGGCCCATATAATTTGAACCGCTTTTTTTAAGCGGAACGTATTCGGAAACGACATCGACAATATCGCTTTTGTCGATAACCTCCTGAATAACGTATTCGGGATAACGCGGCAAAATCCATCACCATTTTCCTTATTTTTTGCACAAGTATTTTAATTCGACATTTTTTTCGAAATTCCTTTTTAAAATTGCATAAATTTATAAATTACCGCAAATTACCACGTCTGCGGAACGAAAAGCGCATTGAAACGCTTTAAAATATATCCGTCCGTAATACTCGCAATGTAGTCGCACACAACGGTGTCCGCGTCGTAATTTTTGAGCAAATTCACAAATTCGTCGGGCATTTTTTCGGGATTTTCAAGATAATATTTATACATTTTTTCAATAACAAGCTCAACTTTTTTGTCCTGCTCGCCGATTTTTTTGTAAACCGTGTCAAACATAAACGCGCGCAGTCCCATCATTGCGCCCTCGATTTCGGCGCTCATAGACACTTCTTTGTTTTTCAGCGTTGTGTTTATAATGTCGGTAATAAGCGTGTTTATGCGCTTTGAATGGCGGCCGCCGAGAATTTTTACATATTCTTTCGGCAGGTCGTCGTTTTTAATTATTTCGGCGCGGATTGCGTCGTCAATATCGTGGTTGAGATACGCAAAACGGTCGGCATATTTGATGATTTTTGCATCAAAAATTATGGGCTATAATTCAT
>OGHJ01003692.1_pt1 | contig 10740 bp, 9 predicted proteins | sample 1571351 | NCBI WGS metagenome assembly OGHJ01 (sample SAMEA2582037, study PRJEB24529) | metagenome | biome: Human gut stool | place: China | collected 2011 | reverse complement strand
TGAAATGTATCATTATACTGTTGATACATCAGACACACAAATGTAAATAGGGACTTATTAAATTTGTCTCCCATCAGCTTTTCTGAGATATCGGTAAGCTTAAGGAGTCCTGCTTCTCTGTTTTTGTTTGTGTAAGACAAAATCCCGTCAATGGTCTTAGATACAACAGCACGGGTTGTCTGGTCTTTAAAATCCTGAAATGACATGACATTTCCTCCCTTTCGTATTTTGTGCTTTGAGTATAGATCACAGAGAAATTATGGGAAATGGGCAAAAATAGGGGATTGCCTGATTTTTAGGCAAAGGATGGAAAATGTCTATTTTTTCATGGGGGTGACAGCGTTATGATGACAGAAACAGGAGGTATATGCTTATGAAATATGAAAAAACATCCGTCAGGCAGATCCTTTTTGCAAAGGCGGGGTATATTCTGATGTCTGCGTTATTTTCGGCTGCGGGAGTTTTCATGATACTGAAGCCGGAAATATCAACGGAGATTATCTGTATTGCAGCAGGAATTCTGTTGATCATATTTGGCATTATCAAGATTATAGGATATTTCTCAAAGGATCTGTACCGGCTGGCTTTTCAGTATGATCTAGCTTTTGGCATTCTGCGAATCATTCTTGAGATTATTTTTTGTACACATACAGCCGGGGTAGTGAATCTGTTCTTCACAGCAATGGGAATACTTGTGCTGGTGGATGGATTGTTCAGGATCCAGCTTGCAGTTGATGCAAGGGAATTCGGGATCAGCCAGTGGTGGCTGCTCCTTATGATTGCTGTGATCACAGGACTCTTCGGTGTTCTCCTTCTGCTAAGGTCTGCAGAGGGGATGCAGACAGTGATGCTGCTTCTTGGCTGCTCCATGTTCTCGGAGGGGATTCTGAATCTGTGCGTGGCACTTTGTACGACAAGAGTGGCTGCCGGTTTGTCAGAAAAATAATTGCCCGGGCTTCTTTTTATGTGTATAATAATATAAGTATCAGTTCTGGGAAGAGTACGGCATGCCGTATTGCCAGTGTCTAGGTTCAAACACATATTATCCCGTAGAACACTTGGCAGCTGATACTATAAAATACAGGATTATACGGTAAGGGGGAGCAAATGAGAATCGAATGTGAATGGTGTGGTGCATGGATCAATGATTTTGACAGAACATGTCCAAACTGTGGTGGTGTTAACAGTCATTATGTAAGGCAGGCCAATGATATTCCGCAGACGATAGAGGAATTAAAGGCATGGGCGAAAGAGATGAAGCTGCCGCTTGATGAGATGCGGACATTTATCGGGGAGGATTACAAGGGGGCTAAGGCATTTGGTATTTATAAGGATGAAAAGGATGGCACCTTTGTAGTATATAAGAATGGTGCAGACGGCAAAAGGATGGTCCGTTATAAGGGCGATGATGAAGCCTATGCCGTAAACGAGCTGTATACGAAGATGAAGGAGCGGGTTGCTATCCAGAAGGCAGGGCAGAGAGCAGCGAGCGTTAATAAAGGATCGGCAGCAAATCAGAAAAGTGCAGCAGCGCAGAAGCCTGTCAGTCATAACAGCAGCTCGGGAGACAGGAACAATAATAAGGGGAGACTGGGACTCTATATATTGATTGCCCTGATCGTTATTGGAATCGGATCCTGTGGTCTTCTTTTCAGTGACAGCTCTTCAGATTATTCTGGCAGCAGTTATAATTATGAAAGTAATTATGATGATTATAATGACAGTGATGATGACAGCTATGATTACAGTGATGACAGCAGCTACGACAGTAGTGATGATGACAGCTCCTGGGATTCCAGCTGGGATTCGGACTCAAGCTGGGATTCAGATTCCAGCTGGGACTCCGGATATGATGACTGGGGATCAGACTGGTAGAAAAATATAAACGTATGCCGAGAGGTCAACCACTTTGTGGGCGGTTGTTTCTCTTTATGTTTATTTTCTTGAAAGCATATTCTGATGCTGTGTTCTAAAAGTGGAGGAGATGATATTGTGAAGGGGTACCGTCGGTTAAAGGAGTATGCAGATGCCAATGGCTTTAAAATCACTGGAAATTCCACCTGAAATGACATCATAGGATCACCCGGGCAACTGAATGGCAGATAAATTCAGCCGTCTGTACTCGGTTGGTGTCATTCCCATCAATTCCCGGAACTGTTTAGTATAGTGGCTTGGGCTCGCAAAGCCGTATTCAAAGGCCACATCGGTCACAGGGGAATCGCAGGCCAGCAGCTTTGCGGCAGAGGTATAGATCCGTTTCCGGCGGACATATTCCATGGGGCGGTAATGCAGATAGCGTTGAAAGATCCGCTGACATTCCCGCTCACAGATGTTGACGCTGCCGGCAAGCTCGGCAACACCAAAGGATTCTGAGAGATGACGGTCAATAAAAAGTAACATTTGCTTCATATGCTGTTCCTGTACAGAAGAAGCTTTTGCCCCGGAAACGGGGCTTATTTTTTGATTCAGAAACAGCAGGATTTTGGAAAGAGCAGTCCGGACTTCGAATTCATAGCCGGGATTCTCATTTCTGCAGGCTTCAAAAGCCAGAGAAAAATTATCATAAAAAGGAGCATCTTCTTTGCAGGGGGTAAACTGAAGGTAGGGAATCCCGCTTTCCAGCATAGGACGAACATAAGAGGTATCGAAAACGCTTCCGGGGGCACCGCCGACAATGCTGGTATCAAAAACAAAGGAATGATAAGTGCATGGTGAGGAATCGACAGGAGTAAAGGAGTGCAGAATGTCCGAATTGATAAAGCAGCCTTCCCCCTCCTTAACCAGATATTCCTGATCTTCAATGCCGATCCGAACCTGCCCTTGGGTTGAGATGAACACTTCCATTTCCTGATGCCAGTGGGCAATGATACAGTCTGTTGCATACTGGTGAATATCTCCATCATTGGCAGTCAGGTTAAAGGGACGCAGGTGCCCTGAGGGGATCTCCTTTCCCTGAAAATCAACGGTAACATAATTTCGTGTCTGAATCATAGAGATGAACCTCTTTTGTCGCTTTTGTTATAGTATACACCGCTTTTGGAAAAGCAGAAAGCCTTCTTTTTCGTTACAATGTAGAAAAAAGAAGGAAAGCAGGATTACGATGGAAAAGACAAAAGAAGCACGTGTTCTTGATATGACAGGGGGAAATTCTTTCCGGCTGTTACTGGTATTTGCTATGCCGTTGTTCATGGGAAACCTGTTACAACAGCTGTATAATCTGGCAGATACTGCCATAGCAGGGCATCTGCTTGGAGATAGTGCCCTGGCTCAGATAGGAGTTACCTCCGCACTGTACAGTTTGCTGACCAACTTTGCATTTGGAATGAATAACGGGCTGGCACTTTCTGTCAGCAGAAGTTTTGGGGCAGGAAATCAGAAAAGACTCAGACAGTCGGTATGCTGGATGACAATACTGTCCACGAGCTTTGCTTTTCTTATGATGATTTTGTTTTTGCTGCTTCGAAGTCCCATTCTTGTGGCCATGCAGGTGCCTGAGGATACGCTGCAGCCTGCGCTTCAGTACTTTACGATCATACTTCTTGGTATACCATTTACTATGGCTTATAATATGGAATCAGCCATGCTGCAGTCGGTAGGAAACAGTATTGCACCACTTTTCTTTTTACTGGCAAGCAGTATTCTGAATGTGATATTGGATATTTTGTTTATGGGACCTTTTCATTTTGGAATCCGGGGAGCTGCAGCAGCGACCATATTGTCGCAGGCAGTCAGTGCACTGCTGGCATTTATCCTGATTCTGAAAAGGTATCCACAGCTTCACTTTTCTGCTAAGGACAGGCATACGGGAAAGGACTTTGTAGCAGGCATGCTTGGAGCCGGGATGAGTATGGCGCTGATGAGTGCTATTTATAATATAGGAAGTGTTGTGCTTCAGGGCAGTATCAATGCTCTTGGAAATCTGTATATTACAGCCCAGGTAGGCGGCAGAAAGCTGGCAGAGCTATTTTATATTCCCGGGATTGCGCTTGGAACCAGCACAGCTACTTATGTCAGTCAGAATGTGGGAGCCGGGAAGAGAAGCAGGATCGGCAGGGGCATGCTTTCTGCAATTGCTCTGTACGGAGCATGGTGGATCATAGCGCTTTTGTTTACAATCTTTGGGGCAGAGGATGCGGTCAGGATGATCACGGGAAGTGATAACAGTGAGGTGATCCGGAATGGAGCGCTGTATCTGCAGATCAGTATTCCCATGATACCGCCCATGGCAGTGCTTGTGATCGTCAGAAACGGCCTGCAGGGGATGGGACATTCCGTATCGCCACTGATCTGCAGCAGCCTGGAGCTGATCGGCAAGGTGGTATTTGCACTTTTTGTAGTTCCGGTGTATGGTTATTTCGCAGTGTGTATCTGCGAACCGGTGACCTGGGTTGTATGCTGTATATTTATTCTGGTGTTCCTTTTTCTGACACGGAGGGAACTGAAGGATACCACAGAGGGAGATTATATAAATGAAACCATATAAGATGATCGCCTTTGATATGGATGGAACGCTGCTGAACAGTCAGAAGGAAATTTCAGAAAAGACTGTTGCTGCAATGAAAAGAGCCATGGATCATGGATTTACTGTAGTGCTGAATACCGGACGCTGTATGGCAGAGCTGTATAAGTATTTTGATGTTGTCGATATTCCTTATGTAAATTCTGTCAGCGGTGCACTGGTGCTTGACAGGCGGCAGAACAGGGCTGTTTTTGAAAAAGGGCTTACACCGGAGCTGGCAGAGCAGGTGCTGGCGATCGCAGCCAAAGAAGATGTGATGATTCATATTCTGACTGAAAAATCTATTGTACAGAAGGATGCCATAGCTAAGATGGACTATTATCAGATGGGCATTTACAGAGGTATGTTTGAAAAGGTGACAGACCAGTGGGAGTCCCTGATAGAGACCTATCTGACAGATCCTTTTCCTGTAGCAAAAATAAATCTTTATCATCCGTCTACAGAAGCAAGAGAGAAAACAAGAGCGCTGATCTGTGAAGCAGGTCTGCCGGTAGAACTGGCAAATTCTGAGATCGCATCTTTGGAAATTTCTGCGGAGGGAATCCATAAGGGGATTGGTCTGCAGGGGCTTTGTGATTATCTGAAGATCCCCATGTCCCGGACTGTTGTCGTAGGCGATGCAGACAATGATATCGGGGCACTTAAGATGGCGGGACTTTCAGTTGCCATGGGAAACGCCAGTGAGAAGATCAAGAAAATCTGTGATGTAACAGTGGCGGATAATGACCATGACGGCTGCAGGGAGGCCATTGAGAGGTTCCTGTTTCAGGAATAAGGAGGAGGGTAGATGGCTGAATTTGCTGACGGAATTTGCAGGAAAAATTTCAGTTGGGAAATTCCTGAAATGGGAGTTGACAAAGCATTTTAGGCCATGCTATAATACAATTCGTTGGTGTAAAACCACAGGCTGCTGTGGCTCAGTCGGTAGAGCGTCGCATTGGTAGTGCGGAGGTCACGGGTCCGATTCCCGTCAGCAGCTTTCTAAAACCCTTGAAGGATCAAGGGTTTTTATTTTTGCAGGAAAAAGGAGCTTACAATGGAACTCTACTTGATCCGTCATGGAGAAACCGATTATAATAAAGAAAGAAAAATCCAGGGGAGCTGCGACATCCCACTGAATGAATATGGAAGAGAGCTTGCCAGGGAAACCGCAGAAGGGCTTAAGGATATTCCCTTTGATGTGATCTTTACTTCCCCTTTATGCAGGGCAAGGGAAACCGCAGAGTGGATCGCAAGGGGAAGACAGATCCCGGTTTATGAGGATAAAAGGCTGCAGGAGATCTGCTTTGGCGAGTATGAAGGACTCTGCTGTGGCAGGAAGGGGTACAATATTCCCGATGGAGGAGCTTTTTTTGATACCTTCTTCTTTGATACAGAGAATTACCAGACACCACCGGGAGGCGAAAGCTTTGAGGATGTGATCAGCAGGACAGGGGCATTCCTAACAGAGCTGCTTCAAAAAAGAGAATATCAGGACAAAACAGTGCTTCTGTCCACCCATGGATGTGCACTGAAGGCAATATTGGCGAATATTTATCATACGCCTGTTGCAGAGTTTTGGGGTGAGGGTGTGCACAAAAACTGCGCAGTGACCCATCTTTCTGTAAAAGGTACAGAGTTTCAGATGATAGAAGAAGGAAAAATCTATTATACACCACGGAAGTAATGAGGTGATCAGATGCAAAAGGATATGACAAAGGGGAATCCGATGCCGATCATTCTGCAGTTTACATGGCCGCTCTTTTTGGGAAATGTATTCCAGCAGGTTTATAATGCGGTAGATTCCATGATCGTTGGAAGGTTTGTAGGTTTCGGTGCGCTGGCAGCTGTCGGTTCCACAGGAACGATCATGTTTCTGGTGATCGGTGCGGCAACAGGATTGTCCACAGGCTTTACTGTGCTGACCAGTCAGCGCTATGGGATCCATGATGAAGAAGGAATTAAGAAAAGTGTAGCAAATGGAATGCTGTTGTCGGCGGCCGTTATTATATTGATGACAGTATCTTCACTGCTTGGAATGAAGGGGATACTGCGTCTCCTTAACACACCGGAAAATATATTTGAGGATGCTTACACCTATATTTCCATTATCTGTGCGGGAATTATTGCCAGTGTGGCATATAATTTTTTCAGTGCATGTCTGAGGGCAATCGGGAACAGCAAAGTACCGCTTGTAACACTGATCTTTTCCGCCTGCCTGAACGTAGTGCTGGATCTTACACTGATCGTAGGGTTAAAAATGGGAGTGGCAGGTGCAGCACTTGCCACGATTATTTCCCAGGGAGTATCTGCACTGATGTGTTTTCTTTATATCTGGAAAAAGGAAACCATGCTGCGGCCGGAATGGGAACAGATGCGTTTTTTCCCGGAGGATACGAAAAAACAGCTTGGTGTTGGTGTACCTATGGCACTTCAGTTTGCAATCACAGCCTCCGGAACTATGGTGATGCAGGCAGCCATTAATCTGTTTGGTGCCCTGGCAGTAGCCAGCTATACAGCGGCCAGCAAGCTTCAGAATATGCTGATGCAGGGAATGATGGCGATCGGACAGACCATGGCGACCTACAGTGGTCAGAACTACGGTGCAGGAGAGGTAGACAGGATCAAAAAAGGTGTCAACGCCGCATTGCTGGTAGATATCGTTTATTCTGTCATAGCAGGACTGGTAGCATATCTGGGGCTGCCTGTTCTTTTGAAATTTTTCTTCGAGAGCGGAACGGATATGACACAGATCATGTTCTATGCCAAGCGATATACGGTGCTTTGTATTCTTTTTTATATTCCGCTGTGTGTGATCTTTATTTTCAGAAATACCATGCAGGGCTGCGGTTATGGGTTCCTGCCTATGATGGGCGGTGTGGTAGAGCTGCTTGCAAGGATGCTCTGTGCAGTGATCGCCATGAGGGTGATGAGTTATTCTCTTGCTGTATTCTGTGATCCGGCAGCATGGCTTGCAGCGGGCATCTTTACTATGGTATCCTATTTCCATGTCATAAAAAAGATAGAAAAGAGAAAAGAGCTTGGAAGTACAGGTACGGCTGCAAAATAATTACATACAGGTCCTGCGGGAAGAAAACGGAGTAAAGACCTTTGGCGGAGACCAGGGATTTTTTGCAAAGACGGCGCAGGCAGACAAGAAGGAGAAGCGAAAGAGGAGCAGTGGCTGTGGGGTCATTGCTCTTTCCGATATGCTGTTTTATCTGGGAAGAAAAAGAAAGGAGCTGCAGATATGGCCTTCTTCCTTTTATGAACAGAAGGAGCTGACGGAAGCAGAGTACAGGAAATGGTTTGAAGAAAGCTACCGGATGCTGCTTGGAATCCCTTTTTCCTCAGGCGTCAGCAGTCTTTGGATGACTTTCCGGATCAACCTTTTTTTTCAAAAGGGAAAAAGTCCTTACCGGGCATTCTGGGGGTTTAGGATTTCACGGATTCATGAAAGAACCATGCAGATGTTGCAGCAGGATATCCCGGTTATCCTCTGTATCCCGGTGATCCTGCTTCCATGGGACAAAAGGGACGGGATCCGGTTTTACGGAAAAGAGGAGCTGGAAAATGGGAAAATTTCTGGCAGCAAGGCACAGGTAAGCGGACATTTTGTAGTAGTGACGGGTATTTTGTCAGAAAAAGAAGAACTGTATTATGAAATATCCTCATGGGGAAGGAAATATTATATGAAGAGAAAAGATTATGAGAAGCTTTGCAGATCTCATTTTCTCGGTAATATACTGGGCAATATCCTTGTGATCACTGCCAGGAAAGGACTTTCGCGGAATTGAGACAATACAGCATAATAAAGGATCCACATGGAGAGCCGGCAGGGAGGGCAGTCAACGGACTGTTCTCTTTTTTATATTACAGGTCAGGAAAAGCGTTTCATAAAAAAATCTGCAGGAACCATAGGATTCCTGCAGAATGAAATTTTGAAGCTGGTTATTCAGCGGCTGGTGCTTCACCCTCTGTTGTGGGAAGCGGAGCTGCGGCAGCCTGTGCTGCGGCAGCCTGTGCTGCGGCAGAAGCGGCTGCCATTTCTCCACGCTGTTGTTCGATGATCGTCTCAATACCAGGCTGAGCCATGTATTCGGCAGTGTGGATACAGGTCTTTTGCGCTGTCTGTGGTACGGTGATCGTGGAGACAGTGCCGTCTTCATTGGTAACCTCCTGGGTTGCCATAGCCGGTGCTTCTGTGCCGCTTCCCTGCTGGAGAGACGGATCCTCTACAGGCGTCATGGTCAGGACACCTTCAACCTTGAAAGGACAGGTATCACAGGCCGGAAGGTTACTGTAAGGACAAACCATACCCTGATAATGTACATCACAGCTTTCTGTAGGAACAGTGCCTTCTGCAAAGTACTCCGTTTTCAGGGTACCATCACACAGACCGGGAATCGGAAGCTTGCCTGACTGTGAGCATACAGTTGCAGTGACGATACCACTGGGTACCTGGAAGGACTGGCTAGGCAGATCCTCGTGTACCTTACTCATAACAGCACGCCAGAGTTTTTTGGCAAGGTTTCGTTCACCGTTTCCTTTCTGGAGCTTGGCATTGTTATCATAACCGGTCCAGACGGAGGCAGTGTAATAAGGTGTATAGCCGGAGAACCAGACATCATTGTAATCAGATGTGGTACCTGTTTTGCCGGCAATCGCCATATTACCAAAGTTAACAGAGGCACCGGTACCGGAGGTAACAACGTCTACCATGGCATCTGTCAGGAGCCATGCAGTTGTTTCCTTGATCACCTGTCTTGACTGCGGAGCAGTATTGTCCAGAATAACATTGCCATCATGGTCAAGAACCTTGGTGTAAAGCTTGGGCTTGATATAGGTGCCGCCATTTGCGATCGAAGCATAGGCAGCAGTCAGCTCCTCATTAGTAACACCCTTGGTAATACCGCCAAGAGCAAGGGACTGCTGGATATCAGAGAATACCTGTGTCTTGCCGCCAACGGTGATTTCCTCTCTTTCTACAAGAGTGGTGAAACCAAAGTTCTTCAGGTAATCAAAGCCAAGCTGAGGTGTGATCTGCGTCAGTGTTTTTACAGCGATGATATTCATGGACTGTGCAATACCTGTTCGCAGAGAGTTCAGACCTCTGTATTCACTGCCCCACCAGTTGTTGACGGGACGTCCGTTTGCATAGTTGAAAGGAGCATCATTCATAACCGTAGCAAGGGTAAGGCCTGCGCTGTCAAGGGCAGGAGCGTAAACCGCTACGATCTTGAAGGTGGAGCCGGGCTGACGTTTGGAATCAGTAGCACGGTTTAAGGTACGGCTGGCTTCCTTCTGGCCTCTGCCGCCTACCATGGCAACGACGTAGCCAGTACTCTGATCTTCGATAACGATGGAAACCTGTGGCTGAGGAGTCAGGGTGATATTTTCACCATATACTTCCTCGCCGGGTTCCATAACAGCAGCCTTATACTGTTCAATCGCATCATAGGCAGCCTCCTGGCTGGAATAAAGCAGGTTAAAGGAGCTGTCCATCTCCTTGAAATACTGGCGGTACATTTCTGTACTGTAGTTTTCGAAATTGCCATTAGAATCCTGCGTGGTCAGCTCATAGCTGAGCTGCCATCTGGTACCCTCCGGATAATTCTCTTCATTGGAAAAGGCTTCATCACAGATTTCCTGTACATGGGGATCCTGCGTAGCATAGATCTTAAGACCTCCGCTGTAAAGCAGGGTATAGGCCTGGGTCTCTGTATAATTACCAGTGGCCATCAGATCCTCCATGATATCCTCCCAGCCCTGATGGCTTGTACAGTCCTCTGCTATCGGGAGCATCAGATTGAAATACTCTGCAATTTTTTCTTTTGCAGTCGCAAAATCAGAAGTCTTTTCATAGACTACAATTTCATTAAACAGTAGTCCCTGTTTTTCTTCTTCATCTCCTGCATCCAGCCCTTTTTGGATATTTTTAAGGGCAGAAGCATAATCTTCTTCTAAAATATTACAGTATGCCAATCCATTGTAAGCCTTTGCCTGATAGCCTTTTTCGTTCAGACATTCCTGATACATGGATTTTGCATTATCAATATCACCCAGCTCTGCATAAACCTTTCCAAGATAAATTGCAGCATCTTTATATCCATCTTCATAAGAACTCGAAAGTTCTTCTTTTGCCTTGTCATATTCTTCCAGATAATAATAAATTCTGCCTTTATTGTAAGCGTCTTCTTTGCCTGTTCCGTCAATTTCAAGTGCCTGTTCCAGATAAGATG
>OGHJ01003689.1_pt1 | contig 10743 bp, 10 predicted proteins | sample 1571351 | NCBI WGS metagenome assembly OGHJ01 (sample SAMEA2582037, study PRJEB24529) | metagenome | biome: Human gut stool | place: China | collected 2011 | reverse complement strand
GACTGTAAATCCGTTGTCACAGACTACGATGGTTCGAATCCATCCCCGTCCACCATTTTTTTTATTTTGCGGGAATGGCGGAATTGGCAGACGCGTACGGTTCAGGTCCGTATGGGGGCAACTTCATGCAGGTTCAAGTCCTGTTTCCCGCACCAAACCAATATAATCCGAACCAAATCTTCTTAATCGGAGATGGGTTCGGATTATTTGTTTTCTTCGAGAAGTTCGAGGATACACATTTCAGAAACGGCGTAGTAAAGCGTCCCGAATCCAAGCCCAGAGGGCCGAGAAAACCAAAACTGGTAAAGGATAAGGAGGACGAACATGAAAAACATCAAAAGCTGTGAATTTAACATGGACACGGGCTGTGTGGAGCTGCGGTTTCAGGACGGCAGAATGATCTCCATCGACTGCACCGCCGTGGAAAACGAAGTGGCGGATAATCTTTATGAGCGGTCGGAGCTGGACTACCTCATCTACAACGACCCGCTGGCTTATGCAGACCTCATTCTGAATGGTGACGTTGAAGCGTATCTGAACGCCGTCACGGAGTATAAGCCCTACGAAAACTGAATAAACGCACAAAAGGGGATGGCGATCTGCCATCCCCTTTGCCATGCTGTTTTAGGAGCATATATCCCTTGGATTTGTCTTATATCTATCGTCAGGCGACGTTCTCGCCGTTGCTGTCCTTGTATGTTTTTGCCCCGTCCCGCGCCGCCTTCCATTCGGCAAATTCCCGCTGCCCTTCCTCACTCTCGTAAAAGGCGAGGATGTCCGGCAGCAGAATTCGGGCGATGTTCTCGATCTCATGCTGCGGGATGCCGCTGTTGTTGGTGAGCTTTTTTCGCCTGCTCAAGTTGCACCTCCGAAAAAGTATTTTGCCGCAGCTTTCTCCCGTGCGGCGGAGGAATGGCGTCTTGAGCGTCTTTTGTCGTCTGCGCTTTTTCCCTTCGCATCCTTCCCTTCTTATCCGAAATTGAAAATGCAGCCGCCTGTCAAGCCTTTCGGCCCGTCTGCGTCTGCATGGTGTCCTGTGTCTGCAATTGTGCTTTTATTATAGCAGCGGCGAGGCTGCACGTCAATACCACGGGAACGGAGCGGCTGACAGCGTAATTTCGGCAACGGCTACCGAAATTGTTCTGTGGCTTGCAGATTGGCAAAGGCAGTAGCGCAGCAGCCGCCAGCCGTCAATGGTCAAGATGAACGCTTCGCGCCATTGACTGCCGCCGCCCGCCGCGCTTTTTGGCAGACAAGGCGGGCAGACACAGATTGTGCCTGCCCGCCCCCAAAATATAATAAATCCCTCGGCGTGAGCTATGGTCTTTGCAATATCTTGTTGACCGATGCAAAAAAGTATGTTAGTATGTATACAAGCATACCTATTGGGAGGCAAAAAGAATGGTTGAAAACGAGCAGAGCTTTGGAGAGTATCTTCGCCAGCTGATAAAAGACTCCGGGATAACGCAGCATAAATTCTACACAGAACTGGGTATCCGGAAGCCATACTTTTATGATATTCTCGCCGGGAGAACTAACCCACCACCATATCCGCTTCAGTTAAAGGCAATGGAAATACTGCAAGCAAGCAATGAAACCAGAGAGAGATTTTTTGACTTGGCGGCAAAAGGCAGAAATGAGTTGCCGGCAGATATAGCAAGGTACATTGATGAAAATCCGGATGCGCTCAAAAGCATTCGGGAAAAAATGAAATTGGCATCATGCCAATAAGCAAAGGAGAAGTAACGATGCCAAGTGAACAGAAGATAATCGTAATCCCGGACGGAAAAATATGTGACTATATTGACGGCAAATTCCGTAACGATACCCCGGAAGAGTATGTTCGGCAAACTATCGAGAAACGACTCGTGAATGAGCATAAGTATCTGCCGGAGCAAATTAGAATCGAATATACCTTGCAGGTTGGTTCAAACAAACCTCGCGCAGACATTGTAATCTGGGAAAAAGGTGCAGACCAAACGCAGGGTACAATCAAGTTGATAATCGAATGCAAAAAAGAGACGGTTGACGCTCGTAATGCCAAGGACGGCATTGCGCAGCTAAAATCATATATGTCTGTTTGCCCAAACTGTGAGTGGGGCATGTGGACCAACAGTGTCCAAAAGTATGTTTTCCGCAAAGCTGTTGATGCCGCCGGAAATATTACATTCATGGAGTACAACGATATTCCCGCCGCAGACGGTAATTTGGATGAGGTCAACCGACCCAGCAGAACGAGCTTAAAAAACGCTTATGACGACAATCTTTTATTCGTTTTCAAGACTTGCCATAATCACATTTATGTGAATGATGGCATGCAAAAGCAACCTGCGTTTTTTGAACTGCTCAAGGTTATTTTCTGCAAAATTGAGGATGAGCGTAATATTCCGAATCCGCTTGAGTTTTATACGACATCGGAGGAGCGTTCTAACCCCGACGGACAGTTGACCGTTCAAAAGAGAATCGGAAAAATCTTTCAGCGAGTTAAGAAACGTCATGGAAAAATTTTCGATGCCAATGACGAAATTAAACTCAGCCCGAGGAGCCTCGCATATATCGTCAGCGAGTTGCAGCGATACAGCCTGCTCAATACCAAAATTGACATCAAGGGCAAAGCCTACGAGGAAATCGTAGGGGCTAATCTCCGCGGTGATCGCGGTGAGTTTTTTACGCCTCGTAATGTTATGAAAATGGTGGTTGAGATGGTAAATCCACAAGTTGACGAGCATGTATTGGACAGTTCCTGCGGTACGGGCGGTTTCCTCGTCATGGCAATGACACATGTAATTGACCAGCTTGAGCAGCAATTTTCAACTTCTCTCGGCATCAAGCGAGAAAACTGGGATTCGGATACTCTCCGGGCTTTTCAGGACAGGATCTCCGAGATGGCATCCTCTAACTATTTCGGCTTTGACATCAATCCCGACCTGGTAAAGGCCACAAAGATGAATATGGTCATGAATAACGATGGCAGTGGAAACATTCTGCAAACAAATTCCCTGCTTCCTCCGCATGAGTGGTCTGATGACTTCCGCTCACGCCTTGCCGAAGCCCTTGGTATAAATAAAAATACGCTCCGTAACCATAGTTCGATTGGCTACTTCAATGTAATCGTCACCAACCCACCCTTTGGGAGCAAAATACCGATCAAGGACAAGAACATCCTTGAGCAATTTGAGCTTGCGCATATTTGGGATTGCGACAAAGAAACGGGCGTTTGGAAGAAAACCTCGCGCCTGCAATCCTCCGTGCCGCCGGAAATTTTGTTCATTGAGCGCTGCACTCAATTTCTCGCACCGGGCGGGCGTATGGGTATCGTGCTGCCAGATTCGATTCTTGGTTCTCCCGGCTTGGGCTATATCCGCGAATGGATGATACAAAATCACAGAATCGTTGCCAGCATCGACTTAAATGCTGATACATTCCAGCCTCGCAACGGGACGCAGACCTCCGTTCTGATCCTGCAAAAGAAAACACAGGAGCAGAGAGATGCGGAAGAAAAGAGCGGCAAAATGGCTGACTACAACATCTTTATGGCGATGGTCGAAAAGGTCGGGCATGACAAGCGAGGCAATCCCCTGTTCAAGCGTGACAAGGAGGGCAACGAAATCCTTGTGCCGGATACAAACAGTGTGCTTGTGCTTGGAGAAACGGGAGACGGGCAACGCACTGTGTCACATGAGCAAAAGGTAAAAGTTGAGGATGATCAGACTCCCGATGTCCCGGCGATATTCGCTGAGTGGAAAAGGCAGGAGGGATTGGGATGGTAACTTCAAATCTCGCTTTCAAAGAGAAAAACAGCATTGAGCCGGAAGTCGTTGTCAACGAGAGCCCGGTCAAGTGGTGTGCTGTTGCGCTTTCGGACGTTGTTGCCCGCGGGAAAAGACTTGAAGCGAGTGTATTTGATGTTGAGGCAAAGCAGGCATATATGCTTCTTACGCACGGAAAGTATCCTGCGGTAAATCTCATCAGCAAAAATGGCCCAGTTGAAAAAGCGTACTACGGGGGCAGACTCAAAAGGCATTATATCGATGAAACGGAACCGGGTGCTGTTGGTTTTTTGGGAAGTTCAGAGATGCTGGATTGTAAGCCTGAACCTGTTAAGTTTATGCTCAACTATGTTAAAACTGCTGATGTTCGTGTCAAACAAGGGGTGGTTTTGATCTCTCGTTCTGGAACGATCGGAAATGTCACTTATGTTGGAAATACTCTATCGAAGTTTTTTGTCAGTGAGCACGCGATTCGTATTGAGTGTAAAGACTTTCCGGGGTATGTATATGCATTCTTAAAAACAAAAATTGGCAAGCTAATTGTTTGCTCAACTCAATATGGTGCCGTGATACAGGAAATTGAGCCGGAGCATCTTGCCACAGTTCCTATTCCCGATGCGCCGACGATGCTCAAAAAGAAAATCCATGATCTGATTGTGCGTTCTTACGAGCTGCGTGATGAATCCAACGACCTGATTGACCAAGCTACCGCATTGTTAATCGGCGAGCTGAAGCTGCCTGATATCGACGCTTTTGATGTTGGCCTCTACAAAAAAGCCGCCCCGGTAGACACCTTCAGCGTAAGGCTGAGTGAGATGTCCGGACGACTTGACGCCTCCTACCATGTGCCGATTGTTGACGCTATCATTGAACATCTTAAGCGGTATGCCGGGGAAGTGACGACAGTCGGTGACCCTCGTATCAGCCGAGAGGTTATCCTGCCGGGCCGCTTCAAGCGCGTATATGTTGACGAGGGGTATGGACGGGTGCTAATTGGGGGCAAACAATTAAGCGAACTTGACCCTTCTTCAAAAAAGTACCTCTCCACCGCAAAGCACGATAAGATGTTGAAGAAGTTGGAAGTACACGAAGGCACGACACTGATTACAAGAAGTGGTACAATAGGAAAAATTGCGATTGTCCCTAAACACTGGGAGCACTATATTCCATCTGACCATATTATCCGCGTCATTCCTGCAAACAAGGATATAGCCGGCTATTTGAATATCTTTCTTGCATCGGATTACGGGAAAGTGCTTATTACCCGGTTTACATACGGTTCGGTTGTTGACGAAATTGACGACAATCATGTTCGTCAGATAGCGATTCCTTTGCTCAAAAACCACACGGTTCAGAAAAAGATAAATGATCTTGCACTGGAGGCAAATGAGAAGCGATATCAAGCCTATCTTCTGGAGCAGGAAGCATTGCAAATCATGGACAGGGATGTTATCTATGCAAAGAAGTGACTGCGGTTGCTAAGCTGATTTTAACTCCATTTAGCGTTGCAAAAGGCAGTCCAACGGTTTCTATAAGGAACACCGCCGGATTGCCTTTCTCTGCTCCCGCGAACGAAATCTAACATGGTGAACTAATGTGGCAAGCAGGGCAAAGCGGTACCCACTTTGCTGCTTGCCAACCTGCGAATCCTGCCGGCTTCACACTTGGCAAGCAAGGTGGCTTGGAGCCACTTTTCGCTTGTTGGGGAAATTTGTCCCCAAGCCCCTTTGAACGATTTTTGCAAAATCGGCTGCGCACCGTTCCGGCGCTTTTCTGAAAATGAAACCATTCCAAATTCATTCGCCAGCGCCGGGCAAGGAATCGGCGTTATATAAGAAGAAAAGAAATATTTTACAATTTATTTCTTGCCGACGGGTTGCTTTAATTCGAGTTATGAGTTATAATAAAACAACCTGAATAGGAGGACATATGATGAAAGATGTGGGAAAACGACTAAAAGGTCTTCGAGAGGGCATCGGATTATCCCAGGCGAAGTTTGCCGAGATAATCGGCTCTACTCAGTCCAGCATCAACCGCTATGAGAACGGACAATCCGAAATACCGGTCGCGCTGCTTCGCCGTTATGCAGATTTCTTTGATGTATCTTTAGATTATATCTTCGCACGGACGGACAATCCGCAGGGGATCAATTATTCCTTTAAGCCAAAGTACACTCCGGAGAAAAAGGAGATGCAACGCTTTATTGAAATGTGCTTTGACCCGAATTCTCCGATGAGCGAGAAGCTGAAAGAATCACTATTGAAAATGATGGAGGGTAAGGAATAGCTATCATCCCGATGGCTTGCCTTGAATGATAATATGAATAAAGACTTACATTCTCTTAACAAGCTGAAAAGTGATATTCGGGCCGCAAGCCTCTTCTCCTTTCTCCTTCTGAAGGATCAGCGAATGAAGATTAAAGAAATGGATAAACAACTTACAGAAATGGAGAATTCAATCTTCCGGTTTAATAGCTATTTTACAGACTTAGGTTGGTGCGCCTATGACTCTATGAATTTACCTCTAATAAAAGAGGCAATCACAGCATACGAAACTTCTGGCGTAGATGCCGGAGAAAGCGTGTTGCTGAAATACTATCAGGGAGATGTCAAGGAAATCATACACTGGCTTAAAAACAAAGCAGAACCCTTTGCGCAGAGATACGATCTCATACAGCATGCATTTGATGATCACTTTGAGGGTAGGTACTATGCAAGTGTTCCCCTATTTCTGATTATCATAGACGGTGCCGTGAATGATTACACAAAAAGCAAAGGATTCTTTGCAGAGGGTACTGATGTAACAGCGTGGGATTGTTTAGTGGGTTGCAGCGATGGTCTCACAAAAATGAAAGGTATCTTCAATAAGGGGAGAAATAAAACAAACCATGATGAAATCCGGCTGCCATATAGGAACGGAATCCTTCACGGAAGAGACTTGAATTATTGCAATGAATACGTTTCTTGCAAGTGTGTTGCTTTGATGTTTGCTCTTGCCGATTGGATGAGCATGCGAGATAGCGAAGAAAAGCGAAGGGCGAAGTTTGAAAAGGAAAGTAATCCTCCGCCAATATCTGAATCATTGAAAAAGCTCAAAGAAAACGCTTTGCAAAGAGAAGAAATAAACAAATGGCAGCCACGACAGGTGATTGTAGGTAAAGATATACCGCTTGTCCCGACAATAGAAGACTGTGCTGATTATCAATATGTAATTCCTGTGATAAAAGCATTCAACGCATGGGAAGCAAAGAATTATGGTGCACTTTCTATCTACCTCAATAGGTTGTTTAGTTATGAGGAGTCTGAAAAGAAGCGTGCGGGCGAATGCCGACAAATGTTTGCATCGAAAGACTTCTGTTCATTTGAATTAAAAGAGATTGAAGAAAGAGCCTGTTCTATGTCTCGAATTCTTGTGCAGGCAGATTGTGACGTTAACGGAAAACATTTTTCTGAGCCGTTGGAATTCGGCTGTGTATATCAAGATGAAAATGAAAAGCCAGTCTTGCCATGGCGCGGAAATGGAAAATGGACTCTTATCCCATGGAGTGTCCAAGGATTATACAAGATATGAGCGAGGGAGGCGAATAAATGAGCAAGAGAACTTCTTTGATTACAGTACAGAATATTCCTGTGACAATTATGAGCTTTGACCAGCGGGATTACATCAGTCTTACCGATATGGCAAAGGCCAGAACGGATGCGACACGCGCCGCCGATGTGATTAAAAACTGGCTGCGCACCCGCTCAACACTTGAATTTCTCGGAACATGGGAGGTCATGTATAACCCGGATTTCAAAGTGGTCGAATTCGACCACTTTAGAAGCGAAGCGGGGCTACATACGTTTACCCTCAGTGCCAAAGAATGGATTGAGAAAACAAACGCCACCGGTATGTATGTGCAGGCTGGACGCTACGGCGGCACATACGCTCACAAGGATATCGCCTTTGAGTTCGGCTCCGCCATTAGTCCTATCTTCAAACTCTACCTGCTGAAAGAATATCAGCGGCTCAAGGATGAAGAAAACGGCCGGCTGGAATTGGAGTGGAACGCAAAGCGCTTCTTGTCCAAAAACAATTATCTCATTCATACCGATGCCGTAAAGAACTATGTTCTTCCGCAGAGCAATTACGCTAAGAATACGGAATGGCTTGCCTATGCGGATGAGGCTGATTTGCTCAATGTGGCCTTGTTCGGATGCACAGCCAAAGCATGGCGGGACGCTAACCCGGAGCTTGCAAAAAGCAGCAATATCCGTGACTATGCTTCCATTGCTGAATTGACGGTGCTTTCCAATCTGGAAACCCATAATGCCGAACTGATTAAAGGCGGCATGGACAAGGAAGGACGATTTGAAACGCTAAAAAGTATAGCGCAGTATCAGTTACAAGTTCTTGCGGAGGCAGACCGGATTAAGGAACTGCCGGAAGGAGGCGAGTAAATGAAAGCCGTGATCTACGCCCGCTATTCCTCTGACAGCCAGCGAGAGGAATCCATCGAAGGTCAGCTCCGCGAGTGTGCCGCCTTTGCCGAGAAAAACGGAATCACGGTATTGCGGCATTACATCGACCGCGCGTATTCTGCAAAGACCGACAACCGCCCGGAGTTCCAAAACATGATAAAGGACAGCGGCAAGCGGCTGTTTGACATAGTGATCGTCTGGAAGCTGGACAGGTTCGCACGGAACCGCTATGACAGCGCCCGGTACAAGGCCACGCTCAAAAAGAACGGCGTGAAGGTGGTATCCGCCACCGAGATTATTTCAGAGGGCGCGGAGGGCATCATTCTCGAATCCGTCCTCGAAGGCTATGCGGAATACTACTCCGCTGACCTCTCCGAAAAGGTCATTCGCGGCATGACAGACAACGCCCTCAAGTGCAAATTCAACGGCGGCATGATGCCCATTGGCTATGTGATCGATGCGGAGCAGCACTTCCAGATCGACCCGCTGACCGCGCCATTCGTGCTGGAAGCCTTTAAGAGATATGACGGCGGAGAAACCATTTCCTCCATTATGAATTGGCTGAACGAGCAGGGGCTTACCAACACGCGGGGGCAGAAAATGACCTTCAACAGCGTGGGGCATATACTCCACAACCGGCGCTATATCGGGGAGTTCCGATACCGCGATGTGATCGTGCCGGACGGCATCCCCGCAATCGTACCGCAAGACCTCTTTGACCGAGTGCAGGAGAAGCTGGCGAAGAACAAAAAGGCCCCGGCACGTCACAAGGCCGAGGACGATTATCTGCTGACCACCAAGCTGTTCTGCGGCTACTGCGGCGCGTATCTCTGCGGCGAGAGCGGCACAAGCCGCACGGGAAAGGTGCATCACTATTACAAGTGCGTTTCCGTCAAAAAGAAGCGCACCGAGTGCCACAAGAAGCCCGTCAGGAAAGAATGGATCGAGGATTTGGTGGTCGGTGAAACCATGAAAATGGTCATGGACGACAAAGCAATCGAGGCCATTGTGTCCATGCTGATGGACTTGCAGGACAGGGACAATGTGAACGTGCCGCTGTATGAGCAGCAGCTCCGTGAAGCGGACACAGCCATCAGCAATCTGCTCAATGCCATTCAGCAGGGCATCCTGACGCGCTCCACAAAGGCGCGGCTGGAGGAGCTGGAAAACCGCCGCGACGAGCTTGAGAACAGGCTTGCCTGCGAAAAGCTGGCGAAGCCCAAGGTCAGCGCGGAGTTTATGACCTTCTGGCTCCACCGCTTCCGCAAGCTGGATGTGCGGCAGAAAGGCCACCGCAAGATGCTCATCGACACCTTTATCAACGCGATTTTCCTGTATGATGATAAAATGGTGATCACCTTCAACTACAAGGAGGGCACGAAAACCATCACTTTCGCGGAATTGCAGGAAGCTATCAGCGACAAAAACGGTTCGGATTTGGATTGCCTTGCTGCACCAAGGGCAAGCATTTACGCTTGCCCTTTTTCGTTTGCCGTTAAAGCCATATAGCATAAAAAAGAGCCTGCCGCCTTTAAATGCGGCAGGCCCTTTTTAGCTGCTTAAAGCTCTTTTTTACGTCTTGGGTATAAGCTCGGATACGTATTCAAGGCGGATATACTCCCAATCCAAAATGTACTGCTTGAAGAGCTGCGCCTTTTCCGCATCTAAATTAAGCACTAGAACGGTGTAAACATCATTTGCAATGTTATAGCCATAGGCTGGTAACTGTAACTGGGACCTTGCCCAAGAGGGCATGGCTTTGTGTCGCTCCCCTATTAGCTTGCCCAGCCCGGCCATATATTCCTTGTTTGCGTAGCTGGGAAACTGGGATTTGACCACCCGTATCTTAACGCCGGGGAAGGAAGATATTATGCTGGTCAGCTCCCTCCCTATCCTGTCCGTGTCCGCATCCCTGGTGACACGCACATTGATATACTCTTTGTTGTTGTTATCGAAGAACATACCGAGGTAAGTACTGCTGTTGCGGTCAAAATATCCCGAGGATACTATCGCCTCATAAGCCTTTTCCTTTTCCGGGTTTGTGGCGAGCTTCTTATCGGCAACTTCCGCGCTGATATATCCCCACTTGCCGTCGCAGAAAACCTCCAGCCACTCCTTGCCGTTGACGGTGGTTATGCTCCTTACAGGCTTCATAGTATGCTTTTTAATTTTACCGATAATTTTGTATTTGCGCCCCGGCGATGAGCGCACCTTTACCGTCTTTAATATCGGGTAAAGCGGCAGCGTGCTAAGGTCAGTATCAGAAAGATATTTGCCGTATACATAGCCTTCGATCCCGTTGTAAGCGACGCGGATCCATTTGCCGCTTTCGCCCGTCCGCTTCACTATATCGCCGCGATTGAGTCCGCCGACGATGCTGTATTTTGTTCCGGGGCCGCTTCGCACGTTTACGGATGTGGTAGCATACCTGGTATCTTCCGTATAGTACCCATAGGCGGCGGCAGGCAGCAGCATGGTGAAAATCAAGAATAACGCTAAGAATTTTTTCATAA
>OGHJ01003685.1_pt1 | contig 10758 bp, 9 predicted proteins | sample 1571351 | NCBI WGS metagenome assembly OGHJ01 (sample SAMEA2582037, study PRJEB24529) | metagenome | biome: Human gut stool | place: China | collected 2011 | reverse complement strand
AAAGCTGCCACGCAGATCGCGGCTACCGTCCTCAGCGACTGCACCGCCGCGGAAAAAGTCCACTGTACTGATCTTATAATGGTATTCAATGCCGAACATCTCCGAGACCTTCATCGACAGACGATTCTTGATGTCATTCATATGGGCCTCCAGCATGCGCGGATTGCTCTTGAAGTTCTCCGCGAACTCCGCTGCCTCCTGCTTGACCTCGACAAAATATTCGTTCAGTTCTTTGAATTTCGCGTCAAATTCGACCATCGACATCTTCAGCGCTGTGCGATAGAGCACGATCTGCGACAGTGCGCTTTCGATGATATCGCGCATTTTGAGTTTAGAAGACGTTTCAATAATCTCTCTGACCGTCGTACGGCAGTCCTGCTCGATAACGGCCTTGAGCTCTTCGATGCCTGCGCCGCTGCGCGCGCTGACCGGGAACAACTGGATCTCGGATACACCCATCAGCTTGCAGATCAGATTGCGGCAATAGTGCAGATAATCCGCAAGGTCTGCCTCATCGATCGTATCGATCTTATTGACCGCAAAATAAAATTTGGACGCGAACTCTTTCGCATTCTGCAGGAAATCGATCTCGATCTGGTTGATCGGACTATCCACCGAAAGCATGAAAATGACAGCATCGCTCTCCTTGACATAGGAATAGGCTGCATCGGAATTTTTCTGATGTACCGAGCCGACACCCGGCGTATCTACAAAGGTCAGACCTTTCTGCAGGAACGGGGACGGGCAGTACAACTCCACCTCCGAAACACCCAGATGGTTGTCGCTGTTCTCCTGTTCATTGATATATGACGACATCTCGTCGAATCCGATCTCCTTGACGATGCCGTTGTCAAATCGCACCGTCGCGGCTTTTTCGCCATATTCAATCGTCGTTACGACCGCGGTGACCGGCACGATGCCGACCGGAAGAATCTTGTCCTCCAAAATCGCGTTGACCAATGTACTTTTGCCGCGCTTGAACTGTCCGATGACCGAAACGGTTATTTTCTGGTTTTTCAACTTGTCGCAAAGCTCTTCGGCACGCGCAAGCTCGCCCTTGGTGATCTCATATTTGCCGAAGATCTCGCAGGCCTCCTGCACAACCTCGACCATGGACCGTTTCTCCTGTTTCTTTGCAGGCTGCACCTTTAGACAGGTCATTTGACAACCGTTCTTTGCGTCCGGACAGCCGATACAATTTTTACTCTGATATGCCATAATACTAAGCCTCCTGATAAAATCGACAGACTGCACAAGCCGGATCCTGCGCCCGCTTTTCCTCATCGCAGTACAGCGGTTTTATGATTAAATTTGGTCTAAGCTTATCACCGGAAAGCGATTTGAGTGCCGCGATCTCGCACAACGTACCGACAAACTCCGTATGCTGCCCTGCCTTGACGCTGCGCATGGTTTCCCGATAAAGTTTTGGCATATCACGCTCCGCAAAGGCCGGATCATACGCGTAGAATTCCTCGAAAACCGGCAGCTCGACCGGATTATATAACGGACAGAACAGCATACAGGCATTGCACTTGCTGCAGCCGTTTTCATCGACGACCGGCAGTTTTTTGACCTTGCCATCTGCTTCCTCCATCTTGACACATACATATTTGCATCCGACCACGCACGCCGCGCAGCCATTGCAAGCTTCGATTCTCTCTCTTAATTGCATCTGCTGTCTCCTCTCAAAACACAGGCGCCCCGCGCGCCGCGCGGTAAGTCCTGCGATCCTATTCATCAAAACAACTGCCTTTCGAGCAAAAGGCAGCACTATGCTTATACTATACTATATTCCGCGCAAACTTGCAAGGGTGCGGCGTCCAAAAGAGTACAAAAAGGACCGCCGCACAGGTCGAAGCTGCTCAGCCTGCACAAGAGGTCCCCATCTTTTCTTTCTTCGCTTACGGGCGATCCCACCGCAAACGATTATTTCAGTTCTTCCGGTTCGTCCAGAAGATTTGTCATACTCTTGAGACTGATACCCAGTGTCGACATATTGTGCAGCAGTGCCGAAGTGGTCGGCTGCATCACCCCTGCGACACCGCATCCGATCAGCATCAGATTGAAGGCGACAATAAAGCGGTAATTGCTGTGAATCCGTTTCATCAGCGCCATGCTCAGACGCCGCAGGACAACGATTTCAAAGAGGTTCTCCGAGGAAATCGTGATGTCCGCGATCTCTCTGGCGATCGCCGCGCCGGAATTGATGGCAATGCCTGCGTCAGCCTCAGACAGTGCCGGAGAGTCATTGACACCGTCCCCGATCATGATCACGCACTGACCCGCTTCGCGTGCCTGTCGAATGTAGTTTGCCTTATCCTCGGGCAGTACCTCAGCGTAGAACGCGTCCACGCCAACCTCTTTGGCAATTGTTGCTGCCGTATGCCGATTGTCCCCGGTCATCATGACCACATTCCTGATACCGCAGTCATGCAGCGCTTGGATGGCATCTTTTGCTTCGATCCGCAGCGGATCTGAAATGCAGATTACTGCCGCCAGCACGCCGGAGATTGCCAGATACAGGTAGGAATGTTCTCCGGACAGCGCATGGAATTTGCTTTCCTCCCCCTCCGGTACCATGCAGCCTTCGTCCTCAAAGACGAAGTGCTCACTGCCAATCACCACCTTCTGTCCTTCCACTGTACTCTGGATGCCATGTGCAACCACATACTCCACCTTGGAATGATATTCCTCATGAGAAAGTCCTCTCGCCTTCGCCTCATTGACGACTGCATTTGCCATGGAGTGCGGGTAATGCTCCTCCAGGCAGGCTGCCAGACGCAGCATATCGTCCTTGGTTTTGCCGCCGAAGGTGATGATATCCGCGACCTTCGGTGCTGCGTAGGTCAAAGTGCCCGTCTTGTCGAATACGATCGTGTCCGCCTGCGCGACCGCCTCCATGAACTTGCCGCCTTTGACGGAAATGTGATAGAGGCTGCTTTCACGCATCGCCGAAAGCACTGCGATCGGCATCGAAAGCTTGAGCGCGCAGGAGAAGTCTACCATCAGCACCGCCAGTGCCTTCGTCATGTTTCTCGTCAGCGCATAAGTCAGCACGGTGCCGCCCAAGGTGTACGGAACCAGCTTGTCAGCCAGATCCGAGGCCTTGTTTTCGGTTTCTGACTTGAGCTTTTCGGACTCCTCAATCATGTGGATGATCTTGTCGTAGCGTCCGGTACCTATGATCTTTTCGACACACACGATGCACTGTCCTTCTTCGGCCACCGTACCGGCGTAAACATAGCTGCCCGCTTCCTTTCTGACCGGCAGCGACTCGCCTGTGATGGAGGCCTGATTGACCGTCATTTCCCCCGAAACGACTTTGCCGTCCAGCGGGATAACATTGCCCATGCGAACGACCATCAGATTGCCCGCCTTGACCTCTCCGATTGGAACCAGGACTTCCTGTTCCCCATCGCGGATCCAGACCTTATCTACCTGTAGCGACATCGCACCTGCTAGATCTGCAACGGATTTTTTATGCGTCCATTCTTCGAGGATCTCGCCCAGACGAAGCATGAACATGACAGAAGAAGCCGTATCAAAATTGCCCTGCAACATAGAAACGGTGATCGCCGTCGCGTCCAGTACGTCGACAGTCAGCTCGCGCTTCCATAACGTGCGCAGTCCGTTCTTGATATAGCCTGCTGAACGCCAGAACGTCATCGCTGTCCGTAGCGGTACCGGAAAAATCACCTTGATCACACAGCGTTTCGCTATCGTGAATACCAGTTTGTCCTGAAATTCGCGATTCAGTGCTCTGGAGGTATGCTCCGGTACCAGACCGGCCTCTGCCGCCTCTGCCAGATCATAAGCAGCCAATGCACGCAAGATCTCGCCGCGCGTTTCTGCGCCGCCGCGATACTGCACAACAGCATCGCAGGTGCGGTCATATACCTTGACTTCCCACACGCCGGGAATATTCCTCAGATAATATTCCAGTACATCGGCATCCGCAAGGCGCATATAACCGCACGCCATGCGGACCCGAAGTCTGCCCTTACTTTCGTGAAGAACCTTACATTTCATTGCAGCTGCCTTCTGTCTTTTCAGATTCTGCGCAGCATGCACCTGCCTTGGCATCACAATTTTCTACAACTGCTGCAGCCGCCTCTTCTGCGCGAACTTCATTGATGACCTTTGCGTCTGCCAGAATGTCATCGGCGTTTTCCTTGACATTCGTCGCAGTTCTCATAACGGTTTCCTTCGCGCGAAGAACCGCTGCCGTGGTATGGGTATATACCTTCTTTGCATCGTCACTGCCGAGAACCTTCAGTCCTGCGGTTCCAAACAGAACACCGCCTGCGAATAATCCTACTTTGTCCCATTTTACGTCTTTCATTTTTTTCATACCATATTCCTCCTTGCTATGCTCGGTTTGTTTTAGCTAACCGCAGCGCGTAAGCATTGGCTAACTCTTCATATTTATTATAGTTAGCCGACGCTTGCATGTCAAGAAGTCGTTTGAGTTTTCAAGATATCTTCACAATCCAGTCCTTGTTAAAAAGAATGCAAAAAATGACTCCAATCGGAGCCATTTTTCATACAAACGAAAGTTTCGTTATTTTGTTGTTGCGTCGTACAGTGCTTCCGCGTTGTCCCATTCCTTGATGATTTCCGGGATTACCTTGTACAGGTCGCCTACGATCGCGTAGTCTGCGATTTCCATGATCGGAGCGTCAGCGTCCTTGTTGATCGCTACGATGCAATCGGAGTTCTGCATACCAGCCAAGTGCTGGATAGCGCCGGAGATACCGCATGCGAAGTAGATCTTCGGCTTAACAGTGGTACCTGTCTGACCTACCTGGTGGGAGTGATCGATCCAGCCAGCATCAACTGCCGCTCTGGAGGAACCTACTACGCCGCCAACCTTGTCAGCGAACTGCTTGATCAGTTCGAAACCGGAAGCATCGCCAAGTCCACGTCCGCCGGAGCAGATGATGTCAGCGTCTGTTAAGGATACCATTTCCTTCGCGGATTTTACGATGTCCTTAATGTCGATTCTGATGTCAGCAGCTGTGATAGCCGGTTTTACGTTGATGATCTCGCCGGTTGCGCCTGCCTGTCTTTCCTGCTTCTGCATGACGCCAGGTCTTACCGTAGACATCTGCGGTCTGGTCTTCGGACAGATGATGGTAGCCATCAGGTTACCGCCGAATGCCGGACGCGTCTGCTTGATGCCTGTGGACGGGTCGTTCGGGTCTAATGTGGAAGTATCCAGTGTGGTGTTCGCTTTCGCGAATTCGATGTACTTGGAAACCTTTACGTCAAGGTGTGTACAGTCAGCGGTCAGACCGGTGTTGCATCTTGCTGCAATACGCGGTGCGAAGTCACGACCGATATGAGTAGCGCCGTAAAGAACGATCTCCGGCTTATACTCATCGATCAGCTGTTTCATAACCTTGGTGTAAGCGTCTGTGGTGTAGTTTTTCAGCAGCGGATCCTGCACCAGGTAAACCTTTTCAGCACCATACTCGAAGCATTCCTGTGCCAGATTGTCGATGCCGTCACCGATCAGAACTGCACAGATCTGTGTATCCTCGCTGATATCCTTTGCCAGCTTCTTACCTTCGCCGAGAAGCTCTAATGCGACGTTCTGGATCTTGCCCTGTCTCTGTTCTGCAAATACCCAGATGTGCTTGTAAGCGGAAAGGTCAACCTTTTCTGCTTCCGGCGCAGCTTCGATTGCGTCAAACTTACACTTTGCGATACAAGCGTTACAGTTTGTACATTTGCCTTCGTCTACGATCGCGAGTCTGTTTTCAATCTTCAGCGCGTCGAACGGGCAGGCTTTTGCGCAAAGGGTGCAGCCTTTACATTTATCTTTAATAATCTTAATTGCCATTTTGTCTTCCTCCTCCTTAATTAGATGATGTGCTTACCTTTCAGCTGTACTAAGAGATTCTTAGCCTGTTCGTTTTCAGTATCGCCTGCAACAACCTGACCCGGAGCCTTCGGAGCCGGTGTGAAGGATCTGAATACGTTTGTCGGGGAAGCTTCCAGACCAACCTTCTTCAGGTCTACTTCGATATCTTTTGCGTTCCAGATTTTGATCTTGGATTTGGTGTCACCATACAGGTTGACCATATTCATAAATCTCGGCTCATTGAGTTCCTTGATTGCGGTCAGCATGCAAGGTGTCTTGATGCCGATCAGTTCATAACCGTCTTCGAGCTGTCTCTTTACTGTGATATCATGCAGATTGTCATCAATGTGGAATTCTTCCACATAGGTAACCTGAGGAAGATCTAACTTTTCTGCAATCTGTGGACCTACCTGTGCGGTATCGCCGTCGATCGCCTGACGACCTGCGAAAACCAAGTCTACCGGGCCGTTTTCTTTTTCCCATTTTCTGATAGCGGCTTCCAGTGTGTTGGAAGTAGCCCATGTATCGGAACCGCCGACTGCTCTATCGGATACCAAGATACCTTCATCGGCGCCCATCGCAATGCATTCCAACAACAAATCCTGTGCTTGCGGAGGTCCCATGGAGATGACAGTAACAGTGACGTCATCATATTTGTCCTTAATTTTTAATGCTTCTTCTAGTGCGTTTGCGTCATCATGGTTCAAAATTGACGGAACACCGTCTCTAATCAATGTCCCTGTTTTAGGGTTAATCTTAATTACATTAGTATCCGGAACCTGCTTTGCGCATACGATAATCTTAAATGCCATTGTCCATGCCTCCTGTCTATTTAAAAATGTTGTTAGAAATAATCAACTTCTGTACTTCGGAAGTACCTTCATAGATTTCTGTGATCTTGGCATCACGGAAGTAGCGTTCGATCGGATAATCCTTCGTGAAACCATATCCACCGTGGAACTGTACGCATTTTACAGCTGTCTGCATTGCCGTATCTGCCGCATAATATTTTGCCATTGCAGAGTTGACAGCATGCGGTTTATGCGCATCTTTCAGACAGGCTGCTTCATATACCAGCAGTCTGGAAGCATGTATCTTTGTTTTCATTTCCGCCATTTCAAATGCAAGGTACTGGAACTGAGAAAGTTTCTTGCCGAACTGTTTTCTCTGTTTCATATATTCGACGGTCAGATCAAACGCGCCTTGCGCAACACCGACCGCCTGCGCTGCGATACCGATACGGCCTCCTTCCAACGTTGCCATTGCAACCTTGAAACCGCCGTTCAACTCTCCAAGCAGTCTGTCCTTCGGAATCTTGCAGTTCTGGAAAATCAGTTCTGTCGTGGAAGAAGCTCTGATGCCAAGTTTATCCTCGGTTTTGCCGATAGAAAAGCCCTCATCGCCCTTTTCAATGATGAAAGCAGAAATTCCATGATTTCCTTTAGATTTATCGGTCATAGCAAGGCACATAAATGTATCAGCATACGCGCCGTTTGTGATGAATACTTTCGCACCATTGAGCAGCCAGTAATCCCCCATATCTTCGGCTTTGGTCTGCTGTGCCGCAGAATCAGATCCGGCATTTGGTTCGGTCAATCCGAATGCACCCAGATGCTCACCTTTTGCCAATGGAACAACATATTTTTCTTTTTGTTCTTCGGTACCGAAAGCCAAAATTGGCCAAGTGCAAAGTGATGTGTGCGCGGCCACGATCGTTCCGATTGCGGTATATGCTTTCGAAAGTTCTTCGATTAGAATTGAGTAAGCCACATAGTCTGCCCCTGCACCGCCGTATTCTCTCGGTATCGGCAGACCCATTATACCTAATTTAGCCATTTTTTTGACGACTTCCAATGGAAATTCCTCTGTCTCATCGATTTCTGCTGCAATCGGAGTGATTTCCTTTTCCGCAAACTCTCTGATCATTTTGCGAAGTAGTTCGTGTTCCTTCGTGAGTTCAAAATTCATACTTTTTTCTCCTGGCTTTGAAACTTTTGCTTCAAAGCATTCTCCTTTCTACTTTCAATTTATTAAAAATGCATATCTTGCATTCTGGACGTTTTCTAAAAACTTTTATATTTCTGAAAGAGTAGAGAGGAAAGTTTCTCTGAACTTTCCGCTCTACTCTAAATCCAAAGAAATCCATGCTGTCTAAGTAGGTGTTTTATTGTTTTTTATATAGGTGTTTCGATGTCATATGTGTGATGTGTAATTTAATGAAAAAAGTATCGCAGTTTAAGATTCCTTTGGAGGCATGGCGAGTGCTTCGCCAGCTACAACGACCTGTCCATTTTGATTTGTGCAGGTTGTTTTTAATTTAACACGATTTCTTTCGATATTTTTCTCAATTACTTCTACCGTCGCGGTGATCGTATCACCAAAATGTACCGGTGCGACAAATTTGACCTGCTGCTGCAGATAAATTGTGCCTTTGCCCGGAAGTTCTGTACCGAGAACCGTAGAAATCAAGCTGGCGGAAAGCATGCCATGAGCCACTCTTTCATGGAACACACCTCCTTTTGAGTATTCCGCGTTTAAGTGCGCCGGATTCATATCGCCGGTCACACCCGCAAACAGATAAACGTCACTTTCGCTGATTGTTTTAGAAAATTGTGCATTCTGTCCGATTTGCAATTGATTGATCGTATAACTCATCTTTGCCGCCTCCTATTTGAAGTTTGCTTTTCGTTTCTCCACGAACGCGTTCATACCCTCGATTTGGTCGTCCGTGCCAAAACATAACGCAAACAGATTTTTTTCTAAATTCATTGCTGAGATGATATCAGACTGCATCCCATTGTTGATGGACTCTTTTGCGAGACTGACCGCGGAGCTGCTATTCTTCAAAATTGCCGCTGCCATCTCTTCCGCTTTCGTGTCTAATTCTTCCGGTTCGCAGACTTCGTTCAAAAGACCTATATCATATGCCTGCTGCGCCGTAATCGTTTTTGCCGTATAGATTAGCTCTTTTGCTTTTGCCGCGCCGATTAGCCTCGGCAGACGCTGTGTACCGCCACCGCCCGGAAAAATACCCAGCCCGACTTCCGGCAGTCCCATTTTTGCTTTTTTGGATGCGATCCTTAAGTCGCATGCCAGTGTCATTTCGCATCCGCCACCAAACGCGAAACCATTGATCGCTGCAATGAAAATCTTTTTGGAGACTTCCATGCGCCGGTACACTTCGGTCGTGACTTTGGAGTATTCTGCTGCTTCGGCAGGTTTCATGGTGCGCATCAGAGTGATGTCTGCACCTGCGATAAATGCTTTGCCTGATCCGGTGAGAATGACGACTTGCACTTCGTCGTTGCTGTCAATCTTGTTCAAAAGATCTGTATATTCCTGCAGAAAGGTATCGGTTAAAGCATTTAATTTTTCCGGATTGTTAAAGAGGACCTTTAATACGCTTCCGTTTTGTTCTATCAATATTGTCTGATATTCCATTTCCATTCTCCCAAAATCATAAAGCCTGCCTTCCCCGGAAGGCAGGCTTCGTTTTAATTCATACAAAATCGCTGAGTGCGCTTCTATTCTGACTCATTATCCTGCGTAACCGCACAGTCTCGGTACCCAAAGAACAATGTCCGGAACGTAGGTGATGACCAAAAGTCCGACGAGCAAGGCTATCAAGAACGGTATAATCTTCTTGCAAAGCTCTACAAACTTGATGCCGCCGATGCCACACGCAACGAAAAGATTGACGCCTACCGGCGGTGTGATGAAACCGATGGACAGGTTTACAACCATCACAATGCCGAAGTGAATCATATCCACACCGCATGCCGCGACAACCGGATATAGGATTGGTGATAAAATCAGGATCGCCGAGGTGGTTTCCATCAGGCAGCCAACGACGAGAAGCAGAAGATTCATCAAGATCATCATAATGATCCAGTTATCAGTTACACCGAGCATTGCCTTCGCGACCATCTGCGGAACCTGTTCAATCGTCAAGACGCGACCCAAGATGGTACCTGTACCTACGATGATCAATATCGTTCCGGAAGTATTTGCTGACTCCGCAAGTTTGATGTAAATCTTCCGAAGATCAAGCTCTTTGTAGATGAACAGACCTACGATCAGACCGTAGAATACCGCGATAACCGCGGCTTCCGTCGGGGTGAAAAAACCGCCATAGATACCGCCGAGGATGATAACCGGAACCAGAAGCGCCCAAACCGCCTCTTTGAAGGATGCCCAAACTCTCTTGCCAGAGAATTTAAGTCCGTTTCCATGGTAGCCGTTCTTCTTACAGTAACGAATTGCGATAATGATTAAAGTCAGACCGCAGATAACGCCCGGCAAGAAGCCTGCCATGAACATCGTACTGATGGAAGCCCCTGTGGATACACCGTACATAACCATCGGAATACTTGGCGGGATAATCGTTCCCAAACAACCAGATGCCGCTACGAGTGCCATGGACCAACGCTTTTCGTAGCCCATTTCGATCATAGAAGGAACCATGATGGTACCTATCGCAGCTACCGTTGCCGGTGCAGAGCCGGAAATCGCGCCGAAGAACAGGCAGGCAACAACCGTTACGATTGCCAGTCCACCGGTAAAGTGTCCGACCAGCGTATCAAAGAATCCGACTAGACGCTTGGAAAGTCCGCCTCCTTCCATGAGTGCGCCACTGAGTACGAAGAATGGAATTGCCATCAACGGGAAGGAGTCGCAGGAGGTGAACATCCCTGTCGCGATATAGTTAAAGTTTATGTTTCCTGTAATTGCTGAGTAAATGACAACTGCAAGTCCAAGGGAGATGCCGATTGGAACACTCAGGAATACAAAAATGAAAAAGATTGCGAAGATCAATAATCCTGACATTTACTGCACCTCCTTTGCTTGCTTTGCAGTTCTATATTCTTTGCTTCTCAAGATTAAATCCTGAA
>OGHJ01003684.1_pt1 | contig 10760 bp, 10 predicted proteins | sample 1571351 | NCBI WGS metagenome assembly OGHJ01 (sample SAMEA2582037, study PRJEB24529) | metagenome | biome: Human gut stool | place: China | collected 2011 | reverse complement strand
GCGGGAGTTTCCAGATTTCGAGGTGCTGGTGGCCACCCACATAGACACCGACCACCTGCACAATCACCTGGTAGTAAACAGTGTCAGCTTCCAGAATGGGAAAAAACTCCACCAGAATGCCGCCGACCTGCAGGCCCACCGGCTGGCCAGTGACCAGATCTGCGCCGCCCGCGGTCTGGAGATCCTGCCGCCGCCTCAAAAACAGGTGAAACAAAAACGCATGAGCAGCCGGGAGTACCGCTCCGCCGCCAAGGGCGAGAGCTGGAAGTTCCGGCTGATGAATGCCATCGACCAGTGTATGCGCTACGCCTCTACCAAAGAGGACTTCATCTCTCTGATGGAGAGTGAGGGCTACCAGGTGCGGTGGACAGGTAGTCGGAAGAGCATCACCTACACCACGCCGGAGGGTATGAAGTGCCGGGATGACCGGCTCCATGAATCGAAGTACATGAAGGAGGTCATGGAATATGAGTTCCGAATTCGAGCGGAGATTATCCGTGGAGGAATTGAAACAGCTGAATCGGCCCCAAACCATGCCGCCGCAGTCGGCACCCATGCCTCCGGCGTATCCGCCCCAGTGGGAGTGGGACGAGCTGCTGGTGGCACTGAACCGCTTGGAGGCCAGCGTTGGCGCACAGGAGGCCCTGGTGCGGGCGTTGACCCGACAGGTGGGGCAGCTCCCTACCCAGGTCCAGCTGGAGGCGCTGGCGCGGGATGTGGCCCAAATTCAGGCCACGCTGAAACAGGCTGGGAAAAAGAGAGAGCGTCGTTTTTCCCTGCTCAGGCCGCGCCTGCCGTACATCCCCTGGAGCAGCCTGCTCCTGGGTCTGGCGGCCCTGCTGCTGACTGGGGGCGTGCTGTGGGCGACCTGGTCCAGCTTGGGAAAGCTGTGGAGCGCAGTCCAGGCGTTGATCCCGTGAGGGACGCCACTACCATGCACCAGCATGGCGACAGGAAAGCCCTCCGCAAGGAGAAGGCAAAAAAGATCGCCCTCGGTCACAAGGAGGACGATTATGAGGAAGAACAGAATTGGCAGCAGACCATGCACTAAGCGTGGTCTGCTGTTTTGTCCTACGGGACAGGAAGGAGACTATGAAGAGAAAACGGTCTGAGATTACAAGTGTCCTATTTTCCTATGTGGGTACGGATGCCCAATTTGATGAATTTTTGAAAGGGGTGATCCATGACTATCTGTCCGCAGATCACCCTTACACAAAGCTGGAGGCCGCTCTTGTAGATTGTGTAGAATCTGAACCTGCATGAACAGTTTCCATAGCTATTACTGAATTATTGTGGTATGTGTTGTGTTACAAAGAACCGCGCAGCACATCGGAAAGGATGGAGTATGAAAGTCTGGTTATATTACCGCCTGTCCAGGGACGAGGATGAAGAACTCAACTCCCTGAGCAATCAGCGGAAAATCATATACAACTACGCCGTCGCCAATGGCCATGAGGTGGTGGGCGAGTCCTTCGACGACAATGTGAGTGGGATGCACTTCAACCGCCCCGGCATTGACCGGATTTACGAGGTGGTGGAAGCGGGAGAAATCGAGGCCGTGGTGGTAAAGGACCTGTCTCGCCTGGGCCGCCACCGCACCCAGACCGCTCTATTTATCGATTACCTGCGAGAACACGACGTCCGGGTGCTATCTGCCACGGAGAATATCGATACTTTTAACGAGAACGACGATTTGATTATCGGCTTCAAGGGACTGGTGAACGATTTCTACGCCAGAGATGGTAGCCGCCGGGTGCGCACTGGCTACCGGCAAAAGCAGAAGGAGGGCATTGTTACAATCCCGCCCTTCGGCTATTTCAAGGACAAGAACACCAAGCGGGTGGTGGTTGTGGAGGAAGCGGCGGAGACCGTGCGAATGATCTTCACCGCCTATACCGGCGGCCAGGGGCTAAAAGCTATAGCCCGAACACTTAACGAGCAGAAGAGGAAAACACCGGCTCAGGTTCAACTGGAGTTTCTGCGTAAACGGCTTCCCAGTTCTCAAGACACTATTTTGAAGAAGTATCTGTGGGACGGCACCATGGTGGGCCGGATCCTGCGAGATGAGAGCTACATCGGCACCCTGATCTGCCACAAGAGCGAGCGCAATAAGATCAACAAAACCTTCCGATTCACTGAGGAGTCAGAGCAGTTCCGACATGAGAACTATTTCCCCGTCATTGTGACCAGGGAGATCTGGGAGCAGGCGCAAATACTTCTCCAGGCACGGAAAGAAAGCCATACCCGGGCGGCGCCGAGCAAGGGAGTCCTCCGATATGGCGGTCTGCTCCGCTGCGAGGACTGCGGCCGCACCTTCGTAGGAAAGCGGGTCAAGCTGAAAAACGGAGAGCGGGTGGAGTACCGATGCGACACCTACCACCGTTACGGCAAGGAACACTGCACCGCCCACACGGTGGAGGAGGAGACGCTTGATCGTCTAATCTGCAAAGAACTGCTCCAGACCAAGCAGATGTACGAAGACAACTGGAACGCCATGGAGCATCTGATTGAGCAGTGGCGGCCAAAAGCATCCACCGCCGCCGCGCGGATTAAAAAGCTAATCCAGCGGGCGGAACTGCTGGAGAATGAGATGGAGGTGATTTTGATGGAGCGGATTCGGGACAAGGCCAACACGGAACGCTATGACCGTATGATTCGAAAACGGGAGGCGGAGATCGCTGCGGCGAAGAAGCATATCGAGGAGCTTCAGAATATTGAGGCCACCCTCCGCAGCCGACAGGCCAACCTGAAACGGGACATCAGCATGATGGACGATATTCTAAAAGAGGAAAAACTATCAGAAGCGCACCTGCGGATGCTGGTGGAGAAGATCTATGTCCACGAGGAAGATGGGAAGCTCTCCCTGAATATTTGTCTGAAGGCCCCCTTCCGGGATCACATTGATGTCTACGAAAACGGGGAGCAGATAGAGTGCTGGCTCTCCCAGGACTATGACTTCCAGCGGCTGGGACCCATTATCATGCGGGATTTCTATGAGAACGGATGAGTGAAGATGCGGGTGTGGATCTATACCAGGCTGTCCAACGACGACGACCCGGAGCGGGACTCTCTCCAGAACCAGGAACGGATCTGCCGGGAGTTTGCCGCCCAAAGGGGCGATCAGATCGTCGGCCAGTCCTCCGATAACAACATCAGCGGCATGAACTTCAGCCGCCGTGGGCTTTCTCAGCTCACGGCGGCTGTGGAAGATAGCAGGTTGGATGGCGTGGTGGTCAAAGATATCTCACGTCTGGGCCGTCACCGCACCCAGACAGCCCTGTTCATCGACTACCTGCGGGAGCGGGGCGTCCGGGTGATCTCTGCCACTGAAGGACTGGACACCTTCCAGGAGGAGGATGACCTGATTATTGGTGTCCGTGGCTTGATGAACGATTACTATGCGAAGGACATCGGTAAAAAGATCCGCGCTGGCTACCGTCAGAAACAGCGGGAGGGCATTGTGATCACACCGCCCTTTGGCTATCGGAAAGACCGCAATACCAATACAATCGAACTTTATCCGGAGGCGTCGGAAACCGTGCGTCTCGTCTATTCTCTGTACTTACAGGGGCTTGGTCAAAAAGAAATTGCCCGCAGGCTCAATGCGCTGGGACGAAAGACGCCGGCACAACTCCGGGCGGAGCAATGCGGCAGAGAAGTCTGTGCGGCAAGCAGAACCAAGGATGGGCGCTATGTATGGACATATGCCAGCGTAAAAAATATCTTGATGGAGGAGGCCTATGCCGGGGTGCTGATCAATCACCGATCGGAAACTAACAGTGGCAAGGCGAAGCGATTGGAGCAGGCGGAGTGGTACCGGCACGAAAACTTCTTTCCTGCTATTATTCAGCGTGACATCTGGGAGAAGGCTCAGCAAAAACTGAAAGCGCAGGCCCGCCCGGCCAATGGAAACAAGGCGAAACACCGCTACGCCGGACTGATTCTCTGCAAAGAGTGCGGAAGTCCCTTTGTGCCGATGATCCGGTACTGGAACGGCAAGTGGCGTGTGGAGTATGTCTGTAAGGGCTACCATCGGAATGGAAAAAGCTACTGCAGCTCTCACCGCATCCATGAGGAGGTGCTGGATGCAGCGGTGCTGGAGTTTGTCCAGACCATGCGGATCAGGATGGCCGAGGAGCAGAAGGACCTGAAGCAGAAACAAAAAATGTGGGCGTTGAGGAAGCCAATCCTCGACGCCCGCATTTTGGCATTACAGGAAAAAATACAGGGATTAGAGCAGGAAATCGAGGAGATTTTGATGGACAAAATCTTAATCTACCGTGACAACCCATGTTCATAAAATTTTTATAATACACGATACCCAATCATGTTAATTGAAAGTTGTTGATTACTGTATTATACTGTTTACGATAAAATGAATATTTTTGATCTTCGATTTGTTGAATCAACTCACTTATTGGATGTCCGATTCTTTTTTCTTCGCGCGCAAGACATAAAAGCGCACGATAATACAAATCTAAATCCTTCTCTTTCTTTGCCATTTCAAGGGCTGATAAATACTTAGTTTTTCCAGTTGTGGCATCACCGCGACGATAAGAAAGTAGACCTTCTGTTGCGATTAGTGGGATGTTATTATTGTCGGGACATAGCTTATTTGCACGGTTCATAGCATCACTTGCCTCATCCAATTTTCCGGACAGAGTCAGAACGTAGATATAGTTGTTTAATAGGCCAAGGTCAAACGGATTGCTTTTAAGACCACACTGCAAAGAAATCTCGGCGGACCGATAATCCATCAAAAAGTCGGCCGCTATAAAACTGCTTATCATGGCAGGTTCACGAGAAAATGGCTGATATTCTTGCCACATACCAGCAAGATCAAAAGCAGCTTTCCATTCCCCATTATAAAAATGCCACCGGGCCTCAGCTTCAAAATTACAATTGGTGTGAGGAATATTTTTAATTATAGAATCAACATTATAGGAATTCTTGTTTACCCATACAATTTGTGCAACTGCATTCTCATAGGGTACTATTGTTGCTAATTCAAATTTTCGTTTCCCTTGCTTTGAGTTTCCTGAAACAAAATCCATTGTGCCTAATTCACTGGAAAGTTCACTAAGCGCTAATGGGTGAAAATTTTTATCTAAAATCATCTTTTGACCAATTTTAATATTCTTAGATGTTCTCCCTACTTCATTTGACAAAGCAATCTCAGAGGACAGAATCCACGGATCTACTCTAACAAGCGGACTCTTTCTCAAGAAAAAGAGAGCCTGATCGAAATCGCCAAAGTGAGCATAAAATTGCGCAATTGCTCTAAGAATAATTCTATTTTCTGGGGCCAGATTAAATGCAACTTGAATAGCTCTTTCGCTTTTTTGCCGCTGCCCCATAATAGTATATTCCCTTGACAACTCACTCCATAACAAGGGATTTCTTGGGAAGTTAGAAAGTGATTTTTTAATTTTTTCGATACATTCTTGATGTGTGCTGGCAATAGTTGTATCGTTCTCAGTCTCAAATAGAAACTCTTTTAGCAAGGGTGGGGCATCACTGATATTTGATGTTGCAGTTTTTGCATATTCGAGGATCGCTGAAATATTTTCATCGTGTTTAGAGAACTTAGATGCAGATATAATTTCAATGGCGAGCGGTAAGTTCTTTTCTGTTTTCCACTGTTCTAATAGTTCGGGCAAACTATCACTTCCAATATCCTTTGGGAGTGATAGTTTTTTGACCGAATTAAACTCTCCTAATTGTTCTGCTGTCTTTATTCTGTTCCACCGTGGAAGCGTATGCCTGTTCTGGGATGCGCCAGATTGAATCATATTATCACCTTTTTAAGTCGGTACTCATATTTTCTGCTCAGAACATCTAACTTTGAAACATATCTACGTAACGAATATTGTTGGCTTCCCATGTGGGAATTCTTCATGTCACCGCGCTTAGAGACATCTGGGTAACAGAGCTGCTTTATCATGTCAATAAGTTCCATCCGCAGTTCCTTTTCAACTTTATGGTTAAAATTTTCTAAGATTTCTTTACAAAGGCATAATCATAAATCACAACAAAAACCGAGCCAACCTACACTAAAACGTCGCTGTTTCTTTGTGAAAAGCGACGCTTTTTTATGGCCTGGTTTTGGAAAGGAGTGGTGCTGATTTCAAATTGAAAATGAAAGGGGGAGTTATTTTTGCTGGCCAGGCCGGGAGGTCTGGCCCTTTTTCATTCCATCAAAAAGGAGGTTAGCAAATGGCCGATGAAAAAGTGAACATGGGCCCGGAGGAGAATAAGCCCCCGGAAACCCTATCCCCGCCCGGCCAGGGTAATCTGCCACCGCTGGAGGAAAATAATGCTCCTGCTGTTTCTGGTGAAGATAAAGCGGCTCCCGATCATGTGGAGCCCGATCCACCGTCTGCCGACAAGCACACACAGCGGACTGTTCTTCCCGGCATGGGCGAAGATACACCCGCCCCGTCCGGCAAGGTGATCAACCTCTCGGACATCCAGGCCGCTGATAAGGGCGGCAAGGAGGCTTCTACTACCGCCCCTGAAAAGAAAGCGCCGGAGGCGGATCAGCCGAAAAAGCGCCGGGGCCGTCCCCCGAAAGAGCAGGCTGCGGTGTCTGCGGGGAAAAAGGAGAAAGCGGCGGAGCCCCGCACAGGCCGCCCGTCTAAGGTTGACAAGGCGGCCCGTGAGGAGGCCCCGCCCGCTGTTCGGGACAAAGTGTCCAGAGGTAAGAAAGCTGACAAGGGCAAGGAAACGAGCTCCGGCGGTGCGCCTGCGTCTAAATCCGCTAAGGCGGTAAAGCCGGGCAAGGCCGCTCCCGTCAAGGAGGCGGCAGTCCCGCCGCCGGAGATCAATTTGCCGCCCACGCCTGACGTGCCGCCCCGCCCGGTGGAAGAGGGAAAAATCGTCTATCTGAAAATGGCGGAGCTTCATCCGTTCCATACGTTCCGGGAGCACCCCTACAAGGTGCAGGACGATAAGGCGATGGATGATCTGGTGGGGACAATCAAGGAACACGGCATTATGACCCCCGCCACCGTCCGCCCGGAAAAAGACGGCAAGGGCTATGAGATTATTGCGGGCCACCGCCGCCATCATGGCGGTACACGGGCCGGGCTGGAGGAAATGCCCTGTATCGTCCGTGAGATGACCGATCTTGAAGCTGTCCGGGAAATGCGGAACAGCAACAAGCAGCGGGGCGATCCTCTCCCCAGCGAACTGGCAAAGCTGCTGGATTTGGAGGTGGAGGCTATCAAACGCCAGGGGGCCCGCCCGAAAAATGAGAAAGAGGCGGAGGCCCTGGGTAAGCTCTCGGTGGAGATTGTGGGTAAGGAACACGACATGAACTATAAAAAGGTCATGCGGTATATCCGGCTCAACTCCCTGGTGCCGGAGCTTCTGGACAAGGTGGACACAAAGCAGATGGGCTTTATGCCTGCGGTAGAGATCTCGTATATCAGGCCGGAAAACCAGCGGCTGATTGCCGTTTCCATTGACGGGGAGCAGTCCTCCCCCTCGGTGGCCCAGGCGAAGCGGCTCCACGAGCTGGACAAGGAGGGCAAGCTCAACGGCGATGTGATCGACGGCATTTTGAGTGAAGAAAAAAAGGAGGATCGCGGTGTGATTATTTCGACTGCTGAACTGTCTAAGTATTTCGGCAAGGAGGTCACTCCTGCCAAAATGAAAGAGCAGATCATGGCGCTGCTGGACGAGTGGAAAGAGAAACAGCCGCCCGAACTGGCGCAGCCGGACAAGAAAAAGGACTTGGAGAAGTAACCGGGCCCCGCTTCTGGACACTTTGTCCAGAGGTGAACGCCCCGCGCCGGGGATGGGCTCTGTGGTGATATATCCCCCGTCGCCGGATATTTTGCAGCGCAGCCGGGAACGGGCAGTCAAGGGGCGGAACGCCCGCCGTTTGCGGCGGCTTGCCCTTGACGGCCTGGCCCGGCTGTGCTATTTCCGGCAAGGCGGCGGGGGTATATCCTCCAGAGCCGCCTCCTTTCCCATGAATGGGAAAGGGCGGGGGGATAGGGTTGAACTACCTATTAAATATTGGAGGTGTGATAATGAAACGATCCCTTGCTTATATCACCGCTGCGTGGCGCGGTGATCCTGCGGTGGATATGGAGCAGGCGGCGCATTACTGCCGCGTGGTCTATGATGCGGGTTATTCCCCCATCTGCCCCATGCTCTATCTGCCGTTGTTCCTCAATGACGCGGTGCCGGAGGAGCACAAGAACGGCATCGACATGGGCCGCGATCTGCTTCGGCGCTCCCGTGTGCTGGTGGTGTGCGGCCATTCCGTGACCGAGGCCATGAAAAATGATATTGCTGTGGCCCAGCGCCTGGGGATCACCGCGACTACCCTTGAGGGCATCCTGACCGTCAAAGGACAGGGGCGCCGCTGATGGCGTCCCTGTTTGAAGCCTACATCACCAACCTGGGAAAGTACAACGAGGGCGAGCTGGTTGGCGAAACCTTGAAATTTCCTACTACCACCGAGGAGGTGCAGGGGCTTCTGAAACGCATCGGCGTGGATGGGGTGCGGTACGAGGAATTTTTCATTACCAGCTTTGACGGTGATGTGCTGGGGCTCTATGACTACTTGGGGGAATATGAAAACCTGGACGAGCTCAATCATCTGGCCTGCCTGCTCTCCGAGCTGGATCAAGGTGAGTTAGAGAAATTTGAGGCCGTCATTGACAGCGGCGAACATACATCCAGCGTGGCCGATCTCATCAATCTGGCGCAAAACCTGGATTGCTACGAGTTTTATCCCGGTGTGGAGGACGATGAAACCCTGGGCCGCATCTATGTGGAGGACATGGAGGCTATTGACGTGCCGGAGCACCTGCTGAATTATTTTGACTATGAGGCATACGGGCGGGACATTCGGCTTGAAGAGGACGGCCACTTTGCTCCTGGCGGCTATGTGCTGAACAACGGCGGTCAATTTATCGAGCACTATCACGGGCTCGAGGACATTCCCGACGAGCACAAAGTCTTTGCCTTTCCGCAGCTCACGGTGCGGGAACAGATGGCGGCCTACAAAGAAATTATTGACGGTTCCTCCCTGGAGGGCTATCGGAAGATTGCCGCAAAGGAACACGAGGAACGATAACGGCACTTCTGGACGTTTTGTCCAGAGGTGCTTTTTTCATGGAAAGGAGGGATACGGCTGATTGACGAGGACGTTTCCAGACGTACCATAGCAGTTTCGATCAAGGCGACAAAGCTCACGGGCCGGGTGCTGGCCCAGGCGTGTCTGGCGGTGGGCCGGAAGATCAAGAAAACGTACCGGGCCCGCCAGACACCCCACGGAAAACAGACGGTGCGCCAGCTCATGGGCCACGGGGCCGCCACGAACAGCATCGAGGTGGAGTCCCCAAAGGACTTTGACCGGGTGGCCCGGAAATGGAATGTAGACTATGCCTTTTATAAGACCGGGCCGGACAAGTACCTGCTGTTTTTCAAAAGCGGGCAGGCCGATGCCATCACCGCTTGTTTTTCGGAATATTCCCGGCGTGTGATGAAGCGTTCCAAGTCCCGGCGCGTCCCGATCCGGGAACAGCTCAAACGGGCCGCCGCTGAACTGGCCCGCCAGCCGTCCCACAAGAAAGAACGTGCAAGGGAGGCGGTGCATGAGGACAGATAGCGTCAAAAAGTATGTGATACCCAATATCCCGTATCTGTTTATTCTGTGGGCCTGCCTAAAGCTGGGGACGGCCTACCGCCTGGCTCCCGGAGCAGACTTTGCTCACAAGCTGATGGGCCTGGGCCAGAGCATCGGCCCGGCCTTTGCCGACTTTGCGCCGGGGCTTAATCCCTTTGACTGGCTCATCGGCATTGTGGGTGCGGTGGGCTTCCGCCTGCTGATCTATATGAAAAGCAAGAACGCAAAGAAATTCCGGCGGGATGAAGAATACGGATCGGCCCGCTGGGGCACCGAAAAAGACATCAAGCCCTTTGTCGATCCGAAGTTTGAGAACAACGTCATTTTGACAAAGACGGAGTTTCTCACTATGAACACCCGGCCCAAAAATCCCGCCAACGCCCGCAACCTCAACGCCTGTATCATCGGCTCGTCCGGCTCCGGCAAAACCCGTTTCTGGCTCACGCCCCAGCTGCTCCAGGCGCACAGCTCCTATGTATGCGTCGATCCGAAAGGCGGGGTGCTCTCCCAGGTGGGGGCTTTTCTGCAACGGCGGGGGGATCAGATCAAAGTGTTTAACAGCATAGATTTTTCAAAATCCATGCACTACAATCCACTGTCCTACATCCACAACGAGGCGGACATCCTCAAATTCGTGGACACCCTCATAGCCAACACTAAAGGCGAGGGCAAGGAGGGCGATCCGTTTTGGACGAAGGCGGAAACGCTTTTGTACTGCGCCCTGATTGCCTATATCATTTTCGAGGCACCCGCCGAGGATCGGAACATCAATACCTTGGTGGATATGATTTCCGGCATGGACGTGAAAGAGGATGACGAGTCCTATATGAACGCGGTGGACTATATGTTTAAGGGCCTGGAAAAGCGCAAACCGGATTGTTTTGCCGTGAAGCAGTACAAGAAATATAAGCTGGCAAGCGGCAAGACCGCAAAAAGCATTTTGATTTCCTGCGGCTCCCGGCTGGCCCCCTTTGACATCCCCCAGCTCCGGGAGATTATGAGCTATGACGAGCTGGAGCTTGACCGCATCGGGGATCGGAAAACGGCGGTTTTCTTCACCATTTCCGACACCACGCCAACCTACAACTTTCTTGTAGCTCTGGCCTTTTCGCAG
>OGHJ01003683.1_pt1 | contig 10772 bp, 8 predicted proteins | sample 1571351 | NCBI WGS metagenome assembly OGHJ01 (sample SAMEA2582037, study PRJEB24529) | metagenome | biome: Human gut stool | place: China | collected 2011 | reverse complement strand
CAATAATTTCTATGTACACTTCCATGCAACTCTAAGACTTCTTTGCTTCCGGCTTTCTGGTGCAGTCCGTCAATGTTCTGTGTGATGACGGCTTTCAGTTTACCTTTCTGCTCTAATTCTGCTAATTTTTTATGCGCCATATTCGGCTCGGCATCCAGTGCCAGCATTTTATCGCGGTAAAAACGGTAAAATTCCTCCGTATGATACAGATAGAAGGAATGGCTTAAGATTGTTTCCGGCGGATAATCATATTTCTGGTTATACAGACCGTCTACACTTCTAAAATCCGGGATACCGCTCTCGGTCGATACTCCCGCACCGCCAAAAAATACAATATTATCCGAATTTTCCACCAGTTCTTTAAAGCGCTCTATCTCGTTCATGTTACAGGCCTCCTCGCGTTATTTTTTTATGTTACACTTTTTTATGTTTTATTTTTGCTGTCAGGATTGCTTCTTTCATCAAAATGCTGCCCAGTTCCTTCTCTCTATCTGCATTATAATATGTATCTTTTCTTTGTACAACCACTATGTTTTTAAACAAAAAAGACACTACCACAGGATTCTCTGATCTCTGCAATAATGCCCTTCGAGTTGCGGGAGCAAGATTTGAACTTGCGACCTTCGGGTTATGAGCCCGACGAGCTTCCAGACTGCTCCATCCCGCGTCAATATAATTATTATAGACCTATTTCTTCTAACTGTCAAATTCTATGCAAAAATTTTAGTTTTTATACCTGTTTTGATTAAAGTGTCAAAAAATGGTTCACAACTTAGTGGCTGGCAAGTTGCCAATCAAAAAATTTTTAGGAAACCGCTTTTTGATACTTTTTCATATCCGGTATCTAAACCGTCCATCTCCAATCCCTTGAAAATGAACGGTTTTATATTCCATTACATTTTACACCATCATATACGCCAGTACCACACTTGCCACCGTACCGCCTAAGGTTGCCAGCAACGCACCTGCCAGTGTCCAGCGGCTTTTACTGACCTTGACCGCCATAAAATAGACAGACATCGTATAGAAGATCGTTTCCGTACTGCTCATCATTAAAGATGTCATTGTGCCGATCAGTGAATCTGTCCCGTATTCTTTAAAAATATCCAACACCAGTCCGGTTGCCGCGGAGGATGAAAACATCTTTACGACTGTGACCGGGACCAGTTCCGAAGGAAATCCGACCAGCTCTGTCAACGGTGCGATCAGCTTTGAAATAAAATCCAAAAATCCTGACGCACGAAGAATTCCCACTCCGATCATCAGACCTATCAAAGTCGGCATAATCTGAATGACCGTGTGAAAACCGTCTTTTGCTCCGTCAATAAAATCGTCATAGACATTCTGCTTTGCCATCAGTCCGTAACCTACAATGGAAAATATTAAAAGCGGGATAATGGCATCCGATAAAAACAGTAAGATTTTCATACCTTCTTCACCCTTTCCATCACCCATGCAAAAATAACTCCAACTGCAGTCGACACCGTGGTTGCTAAAATTGCCGCTCCCACAATTCTTGTGGGGTTTGTGGAACCATACTGCGTCCGATAGGCAATAATGTTGATCGGGATCAGTTGAAGCGAGGAAATATTGACAATTAAAAATGTACACATTTCTGTATTAGCGATGCCTTTTGGCACTCCTCTTTTGCCAAGCACCGGACTTTTTCTTCTTTCATCCTCTAATTTTTCAAGCTCCTCCATCGCCTTGATCCCGGCAGGTGTTGCCGCCCAGCCAAGTCCAAAAAAGTTTGCGATCATGTTTGTGGAAATATATTCTCTTGCTTTATGATCTTTTGGGATAGAAGGAAACAAAAAGGTTAAAAGCGGCTCTAATTTTTTAGAAGCCCCCTCTATCAGTCCTGCCCGCTCCGCAATCTTCATCAGCCCCACCCAGAAGGACATGACTCCGATCATCGTAATGCAAAGCATTACCGCTTCTTTTGCCGAATCCAGCGCCGCTTCCGTGACACTTGGCAGATTTCCGGTAAAAGCTGCAAAAATCGTTCCTATGATGATCATAAAGCCCCATAGGTAATTTAACATGGATTTTTCCTCTTGCTTTTTTTCTATTCTATGCATACTTTTGCATTCGATGAAGATTCTGAAAAAGAAGAATAAAATATATAATTCTACGATAAGATATGTTAGAATGAGGTAACTTAAATATAAGAACGGATGGACAAAATCATGACATATAGAAAACGTTTTGCTGCTTTGGGAATGAGTCTTGTACTTACGGCTTCTTTTTTTACGGGCTGTAATGTCAAAAAATCTCTTCCTTCCCTGAAATCCGAAGAAAAAGAATCCGAGATCCAGTCAGAGTTCGACACCTATACCGATGAACTGTTTGAAGAGGAGGTCACTCTGAACACGATCGCCCTGCATTATACGCTGGCTGACCCGGCTGCCTATGGGATCAATGATTATGAGATTTCCTTAGGTTCCGTCACGGATGAATCCCTGTCCGAAAGTGTTACCATGTTAGAAAATATGCGTTCTTCGTTAGACGATTTTTCTTATCCTGCTTTACGGGATGATCAGCAGCTTACCTATGATATTTTAGATGATTACTCTAAGTTAGAACTCGATAATGCAAAGCTCTATCTCTACAGCGAGGTTCTCCAGCCAAGTACCGGTACCCATACCCAGCTTCCGGTTCTTCTAGCAGAATATACTTTCCGCTGCGAGAAAGATGTCACCGATTACTTAGAACTGCTGTCACTGCTTCCTTCTTATTTTGATGAGATCATTCAGTTTGAAAAATCAAAGGCAAATGCCGGACTTTTTATGTCTAAGCAAAACGCTGACACCGTTATCAGCCAGTGTCAGGATTTTATAGAAAACCCGAAATCCTGCTTTTTGATCGAGACTTTTGATAACCGGATCGAATCTCTGTCCACCTTAAGCACAAGTGCCAAGGAGGAATATCGTTCCCAAAACGAAACCTATGTCTTAAAAAAGATTATCCCGGCTTATAAAAATCTTGCCGCCGCCATAGAAGAACTTAAAGATTCCGGCAGTAACAAAGGCGGTCTTTGCAATTACGAGGACGGAAAAGACTACTATGAATATCTGGTCAGATACTCCACCGGCTCATCCGACAGTATCAAGGACTTACAAAAACAGGTCGAACAAAAACGAAAAGAAGATTTGTTGCAGCTTTCCGAACTGCTGACCAAAAATCCCATTTTGGCAAAGGAGAGCGAATCCTACCAGCTTGATACCAGTGATCCGTCACAGATCCTTGCACAGTTAAAGGAGACGATCAAGAAGGATTTCCCGGAGGCACCGGATGCGAATTTTACGGTAAAGTATGTGGATGAAGCCTTAGAAGATTATCTGTCTCCTGCTTTTTACTTAACTTCTCCGATCGATGACTATAAAGAAAATTCTATTTATATTAATGAAGGGTCTCATTATGAAAAAATGAAGCTCTTTACAACCTTAGCACATGAAGGCTTTCCGGGACATCTGTACCAGAACGTCTTTGCAAATACTTCCGGTCTGCCGTCCGTGCGTCAGCTTTTGAATTACTCCGGCTACACGGAGGGCTGGGCAACCTATGTCGAAATGATTTCCTATCAGTATGCAGGACTTGATAAGGATCTTGCCAAGGTTCTTCAATTAAACCAGTCCATTCTGCTGAGCCTGTATGCAAGCATGGATATGGGAATCCACTATCAGGGCTGGGATGCTTCTGATGTTAAGAATTTCCTCTCTGACTATGGCATCAGCAATGCTTCCGCCGCAAATGACACCTATGAATACATCTTAGGTGAACCGGCAAACTATTTAAAATACTATATCGGGTATCTGAAGTTTTTAGATTTACAGAAATATGCAAAAAAAGCCCTTAGCGAAAATTACACCGACCGGGCATTTCATGAGGCTGTCCTTCGGATCGGACCTGCACCGTTTGATATTATAAAAAAATATTTGTTAGATTATATTCCAAAAAGTGGGAAGTGATTAACCGTCACTTCCCACTTATCCTGTGGATCTGCAACAACCCTCACATGCTTTCAGGAATGCTTTTTAGTTCCCGGATCAGCTCTTCCGGCAATAATCTGTCATCCTTCATTTGATATGACATATTCATGTTTTCATATTTTATTTTTCCCAAGCGATGATATGGGAGTAATTCTATCTTTTCTGCCCCAAAATCCCTTAATTTCTTACACATCCTCTGAATGGTTTCTTTGTCTGCGTTAAAATCAGGAATCAGGGGAATCCGGACTACAACATCTTTTTTGCTGCTTAGAATGTCTGCCAGATTCTCTTCTATGATATCCAGATTGCCACCTGTCCACTGGTAAAACTTCTCTTTGTTCCAGTGTTTATAATCACACATTACATAATCCGTTACTTCTAATACTTCCCGGACTTGTTCCTTTCCTACACATAAACAGGTCTCTATCGCTGTTGTAATGTTATGTGCATGACAGTATTCAAACAGTGTCCTTATAAATTCTGCATGGAGGAGCGGCTCTCCGCCGCTCGCTGTGATACCGCCCCTTCCTTTTCCGTAAAAGACAATATCTCTTTTTACTTCTTCCCATATATCTTCTACGCTCATCTCCCTGCCCATAACAGACAGTGCACCGGAAGGACATATCTGTACACACTTTTTGTCCGTACAATCCATGCATTTTTCATACTCTATTACCTGTTTTTCATTTTCTGTTATGATTGCCTGCATCGTACATGCTGCAACACATTTTCCACAATGGATGCACTTTATGTTTTCACTATATACAAAAGATTCTGTTCTCCACGATTCAGGATTACAGCACCATCTGCAACGCAAAGGACACCCTTTAAAAAATACCGTTGTTCTGATACCCGGTCCGTCATGTATGGAATTTCTCTGAATATTAAATACATTTGCTCTCATCGTTTCATCCATTTTCTTTCCCCTGTAAAATATTTACAAATCCATTTGTGTTCGCGCAATAATATCTTCCTGTAATTCCTGATTCAAAGAGGTAAATAATGCATTATAGCCTGCTACCCTTACCATTAAATCCTGATAATTTTCCGGATGCTTCTGTGCATCCCTTAAGGTTTCATTAGAAACTACATTATACTGGGAGTGCCAGCAATGAAGATTTCCTGCCGCCTTTAAAATCTGTATGAATTTATCCTCGTCCTCTTCTGTCTTAAGTGTACTTGGATTGATTCGTACATTTAACAGTTGTCCTCCCGTGAAAAGTTCTGTATTGAGCGTTCCCACTGACTGGAACATTGCCGTTAAACCTTTTTTCATCGTTCCCGTAGATGGAGATATTCCATCTGCTGTCGGCATTCCCTTTTTTCTTCCGTCTGCGGAGGCTCCAACGATTGCACCGGAAGGAATATTGGCAGTTATGGTTACGGTGGAACTGGTATAGCAGCATCCTATCGGCCCTTTTCCCTCACGAAGGGTCTTATAATGATATATCTGATTTACATAATAGTTTGCCAGCTCATTTGTCAGCTTATCTACCTCTTTTTCATCGTTTCCGTATTTCTCTGTCCGCTCTAACAGATATTTCCTAATGACTTTGCCTTTTTCTCCCGCAAAGTCCGTATCTAAGGCTTCTTTCAGTTCTGCTGCCGTCATTCTCTTTTCATCAAAAACATTTTTCTTAATGGCATAGACTGCATTTCCCACATTTGGGATTCCAACCAGAGTGCCACTAACCATATCATAAATGGTACCGCCTTCCTTGATGGCCTTTCCTCTTCCTAAACAATCCTGTACCAGTAAAGAACAAAATGCATCCGGTGTCATCTGGGTCATTGCCAGTTCATTGACATTATCTGCAATGACATGCAAGCGCATATAATACTCTATCGCTCTCTTATAAGCCTGCTTCAGCTCTTCAATGGAGGTATATTCTTCTAATGGCTTCATATCGTTAAATACCTGCTTTTGGGATTTTGGGTCTTTTCCTCCATTTAAAACTATTTCAAGAATCTTTAAGAGATTAATCTTGCTCTTTCCGTTTGCACGATATCCCCATTTTCCCGGAACCTGAACCTCTGTACAACCCATGGTGGAATAATTCAGTGCATCCTCTTTTGTCACGCCTCTTTTCTCTAATGCGGCAATAATTGTCTGGTCATTTACAAAGGCAGGCATACCCACTCCCTGTTTTACAATTTTGACCGCTCTTTTCAAGAATGCTTCCGATATGTTTTCATGTACTCTGATATATACCGTCGGTTCTGGCAGATGTATTTCGTCTAACATTTCTAAACACAGCCATGACATCTCGTTTACGGCATCGGTTTTATCTGCCTTTTGTCCTCCTAAGCAGATGTTCTGATAGGTAGGAGAGCCCATCTGCGTTAAAGTATTAGACCAGGAACGCAATTTATTGTTGCTGTATATCTTCAGGTAAAAGCAGCCAAGCATTTCTTCTGCTTCTTCCATCGTGATTCTGCCTTCCTTTAAATCCTTTTGTAAGAACGGATTCATGTACTGGTCAAACCGTCCAAAGGAAAGGGAATGTCCATTGGTTTCAATATGCAGAATAACCTGTACAAACCACACACATTGCAATGCCTCAAAAAACGTTTCCGGTGCTCTTTCTAAGAGTGCCTGACATCTTTCGCTGATTCCTAACAGTTCTTCCTTTCTTGCTGCATCTTTACACTGCTCTGCCTGCTCTTCTGCTAAAATACAGTAACGCTTTATGTAATCCAGACATCCGTCTATAATCGCCTTGCAGGCACGGTAAAAGGTCAGCTTTTCTAAATCCTGCGGTTTACTTAAATCCAATTCATCTATATGCTTTTGAATCTTATCTCTCAATCCGGCAAAGCCCAGACGAACTACCATGTCATAATCCGGAACAATATGACCTTCTCCTGTCGAAACATTTCCCTGCCATCCAAGTACACCGGTCACACGGTCATCCAACACTTCCTGCGGCTGCATGGCAATAGCTCTGTCTTTTAATGTTTTTCCTTCCCACCACGGAAGAATTTCTCTTAATACTTTTTTATTTTCCTCCGTAATAGTGAATTTGTCACTGCTTCTTTTTTCTAAATCATCTAATTCATCCAAAATATATGCAAATGCATATTCCGGGAAGAGCGGTGCTGCCCGGTTTGAACTTGCCTGATTTCCGGCTAAAAGCTGCTCTTCTTCAATATAGATGGTCATATTTCTTAAAACATCCGCTAATGCCATTGCTCTTTTTTCAATATTTGGATAGGCATCATATTTCTTATAGGCTTCCGTTACAATCTTTGCTCTCTCGATACAGATTTTGGGAGTTGTGTTCAAAAGTTTATCGCGAAGCTTAAAAAAACGCTCTCTCATATCCTTTTCTCCTCCTACTATTTTTTCCTGACCTGATTAGGCTTTTATCCATTTTTTAGAACGTTCTACAGCATCTTTCCAATACTCGTAATGTTCTTTCATCTTCTCTTTTTTGATTTCCGGTTTAAATTCGGATTCTATTTTTACCAATCCTTTCACGTCTTCTGAGGAAATCAGGTTTGCATATAATGCCACCATATAGGCTGCCCCTAAGGCTGTTGCTTCTAAGGATTCCGGACGCATAATTTCAGCATCACAGTAATCTGCAAGTGTCTGTGCCAGCAGATTATTCTTTGAAGCACCACCATCAATCTTAATCTCTTTAATTTTAACGCCATTCTCTTCTACAATATTCAAAATATCTTTGATGGAAAATGCAATTGCTTCTAAGGTTGCTCTTGCAATATGTGCGTCTGTCGTACCTCTGGTGATTCCAATCATCATTCCTCTTGCGAACGGGTCCTGATGAGGTGCCATCAATCCGCTTAATGCCGGAATGAAGTATACACCGTTTGTATCCGGAACACTGGATGCCAATTTTTCTATATCTTTTGCACTCTCTATAATTTTTAATCCATCACGAAGCCACTGTACTGCAGAACCGGTAACCGGGGCAAATCCCTCAACTGCATATGTACACTTTCCGTCTAAGTTCCATGCAATTAAAGTATCTACTCCACCCGGTGATGTCTGGAATTTTGAACCAACGTTAATATCTAAGAAGCTGCCGGTACCATTGGTACATTTTACGGTTCCTGCATCAATACATGCCTCTGCAAATAATGCGGACTGCTGGTCTGCAATCACTCCACGGATTGGAATAGAACCTCCAAAAATAGTAGTTTCTCCATAATCGGAGGATTCTGACTGGATGCTCGGGAATACAGATACCGGCACTCCTACATAGTCAAACAATTTCTGATACCACTCCTGCTTTTCAACATCCATACATCCTGTACTAGAAGCATTAGAAAAGCTGGTTGCATGTACTTTTCCACCGGTCAGCTTCCATACTAGCCAGGTATCGATTGTTCCGAAAAGGACATCTCCTTTTTCGATTTTCTCTTTAATTCCAGGAATATTGTCAAGATACCATTTCAGGAAAAGCACATTGGTGTGTGGAGCAATTACTTTTCCGGTTGTATTTAAAATCTCTTCAAAAAATGGAGTCGCTTTAATATCCTCACACATTTTTCCCATTCGTGAATCCTGCCATACAAGTGCATGGTGTAACGGCTTTCCTGTATGTTTATCCCAGATTACTGCCGTATTTCTCTGATTTGTAATACCGATACCAATAATATTTTCTGCTGAGATTCCCTTTTTCTCAATTACATTTTTACACATTTTAACACTTAAATCATAAATTTCTTCTGCATCATGCTCTACCATATTCTCTGCCGGAGTATGCTGACAGAATTCTTCATATGACTGCTCTGCAATCTGAAATTTTTTATCAAATAAGATAGCTCTTGTTCCTGTAGTACCCTCATCAATTACTAAAATATAATCTTTTCCCATAGCATGTCCTTTCTGATGCTTTTCATATGCATCTTGTTACCCGTTTTTGTTTTTTCTTCTCTGTTGCTTATGATATTTGTGCACATTTATATCATTTACATGCTTTATTTTATTATGTTTTTGCATTTTTGTCAATATAAAAGGGCATAAAAACATTATTATGCATTTTTATGCCCTTTTTTGCACTTTTACAGCTTATATTATTCGTATTCCGTGTTCTTCTGCATATTTATAATAGATTTCTGGCAGCTCTTCATCTACTATTAAAGTATCAAACTCCGATAAGCCGGCTATTTTTCCCAAAAATGCTTTTCCATACTTTGTTGTATCAGCAATCAGATACTTTTTATGACTGATTTCTAATAACGCCTGCATAACAGGAACTTCCTCAATTGCCGGGTGCGTGACTCCATCGTGAATGGATACGCCCAGAATACCAAGAAATATTTTGCTGGCACGAAATTTTTTAATTGCATCAATTGCAAAATCACCATAAAACATTCCTGACTTCTTTCTGTATTTTCCACCTGGAAGATATACATCTATAAACTGCTTCTCTACCGCTTTCTGTGCAATAATTAAAGATTGTGTAATCAGATTCAGGGATTTCATCTCCGGTAAGTAATCCAAAATCAATTCGGCTGTCACCCCATTATTTAATATAATCGTATCGCCGTCTTTGATTTCCTTTGCAGCCTTCTGTGCAACAATCTGTTTTTTCTCAATATTTATCGTTCTCTTTACATCGGGATTATCCTCTATGGGCCATTGTGACATTTCATTAATGTAATACGCACCACCATATACCGTCTTAACTTTTTCATTATCTGCCAGTGCTTTTAAATCTCTTCTTATGGTTGTCGCATCTACATGAAATATATCCACCAAATCTGAAACTTTCACATTTCCTGATTTTCTCAGCATCTCTAATATTTTCTCTCTGCGTTCAATATATAACATTCTCTTCACTCCAACTCTCTATATTCTTTTTCTTTTTTAAATCAATGCCTGATAGACATCCCGTTTTGAAATTCCTCTGTCCTTTGCAACCAGCTTCATAGCTTCTTTATGAGAAACACCTTTTTCTTCATAAACCTGCATATGTTCCTCTAACGTAAGGTTTTCCCACTCTTTTTTCCGTTCTTCCTCTACCTGTTCTTTTGTCTTTCCCTCGAGTACTAAGACATATTCTCCGCGGGGTTCTTTGTCTTTATAGTAGTCCAAGACCTCATGTATTGTCGTTCTATGAGCCTCTTCATATTTTTTGGTCAGCTCCCGGCAAAGTGTGATCTTACGGTTGTCAAGTTCTTTTTCTACCCCCTCTAGGTCTTTATCAGATGATGAGGTGCTTCGTATATGATGATCGTGCGTGTCTCATCCTTTAGTTCCTCTAACACCCTTTTCCGCTCTTTTTTATCCTTTGGCAAAAATGCTTCAAATGCAAATCTTCTGGTAGACAGCCCCGAAAGCGTCAATGCCGTAATACATGCTGCTGCTCCCGGAAGGGAGGTTACTTCAATTCCCGCTTCATAGGCAATCTTTACTAACTCTTCTCCCGGATCTGAAATTCCCGGTGTTCCGGCATCCGTTATCAACGCTATGTTCGTTCCCGACTGCATCTTTTCCACAAGCTGATGTGCTTTTTCGATCTTATTAAATTCGTGATAACTTGTCATCGGAGTTTTGATGTCGAAGTGGTTTAACAGCTTTATGGAATTGCGTGTATCCTCTGCCGCGATCAGATCCACCTCCTGCAATGTCCGAAGGACACGCAGGGTAATATCTTCTAAGTTTCCGATGGGAGTTGCACATAAATATAATTTTCCTTGCATTCCGGTATTCCTTTCTGTCTGATATCAATACCCATAGATTTCATAGATCTCGTCGGTGTATACCCCCGGCTCCTGATAGACGATCAGTGGTTTTTCTACCGTCAT
>OGHJ01003680.1_pt1 | contig 10779 bp, 9 predicted proteins | sample 1571351 | NCBI WGS metagenome assembly OGHJ01 (sample SAMEA2582037, study PRJEB24529) | metagenome | biome: Human gut stool | place: China | collected 2011 | reverse complement strand
ACTGGCAGGCTTCCTTGGCGTCCTTGGCGGGCTGGGAGATGTCGTAGCCGTAGGCCTCGGCCATCTTCTTCATGCCCTTCAGGGCGCTGATCTGGCGGGCGATCTCCTCGCGCAGGCGGATGACGTCATCGGTCATGGTGCCGTCGCCGCAGTTGGCGAAGTCTTCCTGCTTGAACTTGATGAGAGCGTCGATGCCGTACAGTGCCACACGGCGGTAGTCGCCGACGATACGGCCACGGCCATAGGTGTCGGGCAGGCCGGTGACGATGTGGCTGTGGCGGGCCTTCTTCATCTCGGGGGTGTAGGCATCGAACACGGCCTGATTATGGGTGCGGGTGTACTTGGTGAAAATCTCGTGCAGCTTCTCGCTGGGCTGGTAGCCGTAGGTGGTGCAGGCCTGCTCCGCCATCTTGATGCCGCCGTAGGGCATGAAGGCGCGCTTCAGGGGCTTATCGGTCTGCAGGCCGACGACCTTCTCGAGGTCCTTCAGCTCGGGGTCGATGTAGCCGGGGCCGTAGGCGGTCAGGCCGGAGACGACCTCGGTCTCCATGTCCAGCACGCCGCCCTTGGCGCGCTCGGCCTTCTGCAGCTTCTGCAGGGCACCCCACAGCTTGTCGGTCGCCTCGGTGGGGCCGGCCAGAAAGCTCTCGTCGCCGTCGTAGGGAGTGTAATTCTTCTGGATGAAGTCGCGCACATTGACTTCCTCTTTCCAGATGCGGCCCTCAAAGCCTTCCCACTGTTCAAAATTGATCATTGGAACCTCCTTGCTCCATTCTATGCGTTGGTTAGCATAGCCTAACTATTGAGCCTTTGAAAAGCCGCTCCTTGTTGGCGGCTTTCTGGGGGCGGACTGATCGGAGCAGCTCTGAACAAAAATTTGTCAAAGCGCCTCCTTGGACACACTGCACCCTTGAGAACCGCCCTGCTGCCAAAAAGCAGCGGCGAGATGTGGAGTTGCAGTGCTGCAGGAACTATAATAACAAAGATATCGGTCAAAAGCAAGAGGAAATCGGTGGATTTTGCACAGCCTTAGCCAGCTGTGTCTGTACAGGGTGCACGAATCGGGCAGAAAAAACTTTACTGCAAAAAAGTTCCGGAAAATTTTCAAATAAGGGTTGACAAGACTAACTGCGTATGGTATTCTGTTCTCGCAACGAGGTTAGATAGACCTAACCGCTTGAAACGCGTTGCACCAGAACAGCAGAGGTACCTGCAATGCTTCTGCGCAAAACTCAAAGTTTGTGTGGCTTTCATTGCTGCGCAAACGCCAATTCCTCCATTCCATTCTCTTTTTCAAAAGGAAGCTGCAGCATGGTTTGCTCTGCGGCCTCCGGCGCGGCATTCGGTGTGATTGGTACCGCATCGCGTGCAAAGAAAACAAAAACGGGACGTGCAGCTTGACCACCTGCACGCCCCGATTTTTGTTTTTGTGAGGAAACTCCCTCTGTGCGCTAGGCCTTGAGGGACGATTTGAAATGGCCGCCGCGTGCGCTTTGGCCATAGATTAAGGAATTTCATTTTAAATTTTGGATTCAGAAACGCCTGCGGGCGTTTCTGAATCCAGCTTTCACAGAGAGGGATGCGAGGTAAACGACAAATATGCCATCTGCCTTTACGACCCCACCCGTGAAAATGCGTTTGGAGCGGCCCGCAGGCCGCGACAAACGCGAAATTAAAATAATTTTTCCGCTGAATATGCCCAGCAACGACGACGACCGCCGCCAGTGGCGGAAACAGGGAGGAGCTGTTGGGGCAGCGGCCAGCAAGACGCGAGTGCCGCCCAAGGCACGATGCGGATGCTGGGTGCCGCAACCCGGAAAGCGCGGAGGGCATTCAAAATCATTTTTTACTGCCCCATCCCCGCCAGCTGTTCATACAGCTGCGCTGCGCCGCCGCCGGGGTATTTTACGCTGACAAAGGCGTTGTTCAGGATGCACACGCCATCGGAGTACACCGTCAGCAGAAACTTCTGGTTTTCGGCATCGTCATAAAAGCTGACGGTGACCGACTGCACCGGGAAGGTATCGTGGGTGTAGGCAGAATAGTTCTGGTTCAGCTTTTTGCGGCAGGAGACAGTGGAAAGCAATTCTGCCGTTTGTTGGAACGCTTCGCTGTCCATGGAGAGGAGGTGATAGTCCATGTCGTTTGTGCTGCCAAAATGCGCCACTTCCTCGGTGCGGAGCGTGCCCTGCGAGCTGGCGCGTACCAGTGCTTTCAGGTCGATGGGATGGTATAGCACCGCAAAAGCTGCCAGAGCAAACAGGATAAAAAATAAAGCGGTGCGGGGAATGTGGAAGCTTTTCATCTGCTCACCCCTCCTTTGGCGGCGCCATTTGCGTCAAATGCCGCTGAGCGATGAAAAAGCCCACGGCGCTGGCGGCAAATACCACATAATAGCTGGCGATGCGGTAGAGCATCAGCACGCTCATCACCTCGCCCCGTTCCAGAAAGCTGCCGAACACCAGCAGAAAGGCGGTCTCGATGGAACCCATCCCGGCTACGTTGGGCAGGGCGTTGGAGACGAAGAGCATCAGGCTGGTGAGCAGCTGCACCTGCCAGAAGCCCAGCGGCGAAAGCCCCATGAACCGGATGCACAGGTAGGGCAGGCAGAACAGCCCGAACAGCTTGAGCGCCTGCAGGGCAAAAATTTTCAGGCAGCGGGGCTTATCTGCCAGCAGTCGGCGGCTCTCGGTGCTTAGCACTTCCAGCTGCTCCAGCCAGTCGGCGCGGCGCTGCTGCCACTTTTCGGTCTTGGGCAGAAAGCCCAGCAGCCAGCGGGCGAGGTTCTGCACCAGCGGCGAGACGCACAGCAGCACCAGCGCCACGATAATTACCGCTACCACAGCGTATGCCATGGGCAGGTAGCGCATGACACCGGTGGTGTTGGCTGCAAGCCAGCGGCGCTGCAACAGCAGCATCACGGTGGCATACAGGAGCACCGTGCTCTTGTGGAAAACGTATTCCAGCGTCATCAGGCCTGCGCCGGGGCCCAGCGGCAGCCCGGCTCTGTGCAGGTAGTACAGCTGCACCGGTACCGCACCGGCACCCAGCGTGACCACATTGCCAAAGGTGCCGCACCAGCCTACATCCAGCCCCTGCCGCAGGGTGAACTGCGGCAGACGGCTGCGCACGATGACCCACGCCACGCACCCTTCCAGCAGGGGGTAGCTGATGCCGACGGCCAGCACCGCCAGCACCTGCCACACCGACAGCTGTGCCAGCGCCGTGGTGATCTCGGCCCAGTGATCCTTAAAAGTGAACACGATGATGCAGGTAAGTGCCAGCAGCACCAGCAGAGAGATCACGGTCTTTTTGCGGGAGGGCTGCTGCGCGGCGGCTTGGCTCATGGAAACAAAACTCCTTTCATAACTGGAAATTCTGGAATCAGTATAGCACATCTCCCGCCGCCCTTTGTGAACGGAAGCGGAACTTTGTTGGGCAATTTGGGGGATTTGATAAAAAGGAAAGACCCGGCTGCGGCATGAAAAAAGGATCGCTGCACGCACAGCGATCCTTTTTGTTTTTGTTATGTACTTCTCAGCCCAGATCAGCGGCTTCCAGCACGGTGACACCTTCGTTTTCAAAGGTCTTGCGGAGAATATCGGCCAGACCCGGGTGGGGTGCCTTGTTGTGGATGCACAGGATGATCTTTCCGTTCAGGCTGGCGGCTTCCACGCCCACGGATGCGCCATCCGGCGGCACCCAGACACCAAAATCCGTGGTGTACTGTGCCAGCTCCGGGGTGGCGGGCATCAGCGGATTGCCCAGATAGCTGAGCCAGAAATCCGAAATAGTGCCACCAATGTACTCGCCCATCTGGAACACCCGCTGCTTGATGCGCAGGGGGGCTTTTTGCTGATTCACCTTGTACACCCAGCCCATCTGCTCGGTCATGCGGCGGCGCTTGGACTGCGGCTGCAAGTCCCGCTTGATGTCTGCATCTACGTCAGATATAAAATCCGCAAGGCGGGTCTGAGCTTGCAGCTGCACCGTATGCTCAAAGCTGCATACGCAGTTGTACAGCGCATTCGGCACACCAGCCACATCGCGGGTATCGGAGGAGTAGGAATACTGGATCTTCTCCTTGCCCAGATACTCCCGCATGGCCATGCACAGCAGACCCATCAGGGCGCTTACCGGCTTTGCGTTGTTTGCCAGTGCTTTTTCCACAAGGCTCTGCTTGCTCAGGCACACCCGGGTGCGGCGCAGCGTACCCTCGTAGGTCTGCACCACGTCCCGCTGGATGGCGCCGCACCCGCCCTCCACGGGCGGGTGCTCTGCCAGCATGGCATCCATATCATAGGGCGGGTCGCACACGATCTGCTGCACCGCAAAGGCAGTGCCGTAACGCAGGTTGCAGTACTGCTCCAGAATGCTGGTGAACAGGGGCGATACCCCGTGGCCGTCCAGTAGGAAGTGATGCCAGTCAAAGTAGATGGTATCCCCTTCGCAGCTGACGCAGAACAGGTAACCGTTCGTTTCCTCCGGGATATTGCGCATGGTGCTGCCTGGGTACACAAGGCAGGGCTCCGTATTGGGCTCCAGCCACATCTCCCGCTTTTCCTGCACCAGACGCTGGGTATAATAAGGCGCACTTACCAAGGCCGTTGTCAGTGCCCGCTGCAAGAGGGTGATATCCACCGCATCCCGCAGCGAGAACTGGTACCGGCACTGGATCTTTTCCCGACGGAAAAAATACATAACACCCTGAAAGTTATATTCCGTCGAGCGCTGTTGTGTTTCCATTGGTTTTACCCCACGTTTGCAGCCAGATAATCCACCAGATCACCCATGGTGACAAAGTTGCGCAGCTCCTTTTCCGGGATGCGCAGACCAAAGGTCTCCTCAAGATCTGCCACAATGGTCAGGATCTCCATAGAGGACAGGTCCAGATCATCCATCAGGACGCTGCTTTCGGTCACATCCTCCGGTGATACCTCTGCGACATCCTCCAGAATAGCCGTGATCTGAGAAATGATTTCTGCACGTTCCATCGTATTATGCTTCCTTTCTGTTGCGTTTTACTTGCGCACCAGCTTGCCCGTAGCGTTGCGGGGCAGCGGTGTTTCGCTGAACTCCACCACGCCGATGCGCTTGTATAGGGGGACAGTACGGTTCATCTGGGTAACAAAGTCCCGCACGGTCTGCTGGTGCTCCTTTTCACAGTATACCACAACACCTATCTTTTTGCCCAGTTCTTTTACGATACATTCCTGCACAGCGGGACATTTTTCTAACATACCCTCCAGCTCCTCGGGGCTGACGTTCTCGCCACTGTCCAGAATGATCAGGTTCTTCTTGCGGCCGATGATGTAGTAGTAGCCGTCCTCGTCCACCCGGGCAAGGTCGCCGGTGTGCACCCAGCCGTCCTTGTCGATGACCTCTGCAGTGCCCTCCGGGTCCTTATAGTAGCCCATCATCACGCAGTCGCCGCGCATACACAGCTCGCCGTCCGGCTCGATCTTGTAGTCCATCAGCTTGCTGCCCTGCCCCACAGCACCAATGTGCTTTTCGTCCTGCGCAAAGTTGATGATGCCGGCGGCGCAGGTCTCGGTAGCGCCGTAGCACTGGATGACGAACATCCCGTTATGTACCATATCCAGCAGCACCTGCGGGTCGAACATGGCAGAGGAGCCGATAGGCACCCACAGATCGCCCAGACGGTCGCGGTGGCCGCGCATCACGTCCTTGTGCAGGGCGTTCATGATCATCGGCACCACAGACATGATCTGGCTGGGCATCTTCTGGATATCGCGGTAGAAGTTGCGGATATCGCTGCCCAGATTCAGCGGCCAGCCCATGACGGTGGTGGAGAACAGGTCGATGAAAGCGCCCAGATGGAACATGGGCAGCACCATGTAGTGGCCGGGCAGAGGCTTTGTCAGATCGATCTTGTCTGCCAGCTGTGCAGAGATGGCCCACAGCACATGACCTGCGCTGAACAGGTTGCGCTCGCTCATCATAACGCCCTTGCTCAGGCCGGTGGTGCCGGAAGTGAACATCAGCACCATCAGGTCATCGTGACCGATGGGGTGCAGCTCGGCTGCCGGCTCATAGCTGCGGAAGCCGTCCATGGGATGCAGCAGGCTGCCATAGGCAGTCTCCAGCTGCTCCTTGCTGCCGTAGTCCTCGCCGTCGGTCAGGATGGCGGCGGGCTCTACCAGCTCCAGCTCGTGGGACATCTCTGCCCAGCTCTTGCGCTGGTTCATCGGCACCAGCACGCAGCCTGCCATGATCGCGCCAAAGGTGTTTACCACATACTCGTAGCTGTTCTTGCTCAGCAGGCAGACCTTTTTGCCCTTCACATCCGGGATGGTGTTCTGCAGATAGGTGACTGTGCGGCGGACATCCTGTGCCAGCTCCTTAAAAAGGACGGTGGTCACTGTGTCGGTCTCCTCGGTGTAGTAACGGAAGGCCACACGCTCGGGAAATTCCTTTTCCATGCCCAGCGTAATGGCATCGTACATAGTTTCCACAAATTCGCCCATTGTAGTTTTCCTTTCTGTTTTACATTTTCCGCTTTATACTTATCGTACCAGCTTGCCCGTGGCGTTGCGGGGCAGCGGAGTTTCGCTGAACTCCACCACGCCGATGCGCTTATACAGCGGCAGGGTACGGTTCATCTCGGTAATATGATCCTGCACAGTCTGCTGCTTGTCCTGCGGGCAGTACACCACAGCGCCGATCTTTTTGCCCATCTCTTTTACGATACATTCCTGCACGGCGGGGCATTTTTCCACAAGATCCTCCAACTCCTCGGGGCTGATGTTCTCGCCGCTGTCCAGAATGATCAGGTTCTTCTTGCGGCCAGTCAGGTACATATAGCTGTCCTCTTCCAGCCGGGCGATGTCGCCGGTGTGGAACCAGCCGTCCTTGTCGATGACCTCAGCCGTGGCCTCGGGGTCCTTATAGTAGCCCAGCATGATGGGGGTGCCGCGCATACACAGCTCGCCATCGTCCAGCTTATACTCGCAGCTGTTGTCCACATGGCCCACGCTGGTCAGGTGCTTTTCCTCCTGGGAGGAGTTCCAGGCACCATCGCCGCAGGTCTCGGTCAGGCCGTACATCTGGGCAATAAAGAAGCCCTTGTCCATCAGGTCCTTGAGCATCTTGGGGTCGAACATGGCTGCGCCGCAGGTCAGGACGCACAGGCCATTCAGGCGGTCGCGGCGGCCCTTCATCACATCCTTATACAGGCTCTTCAGCAGCACCGGCACCACAGCCATCACCTCGCTGTGCATCGCGCCGATATCGCGGTAGAAATACTTGAGGTCGTTGCACAGGTTGATGCAGTGGCCGGTAATGCTCCAGGATACCAGGCTGGTCATGGCCGAGATGTGGAACATGGGCAGCGCGGACAGCGAGCAGAACTTATCGGTGTCCCAGCCGGTCGCCTTGCGCACATCATCAAACGGATCCAGGAAGGCGGGCATGGCCGCAAACAGGTTCTTCTGGCTCAGCATAACGCCCTTGCTGCGGCCGGTGGTGCCGGAGGTAAACATGATAAAGGCCATCGCGGCAAGATCTTCCACTTCCTTTACATCCTGTGCGGGGGCAAAGGCGGTAAAGGCATCCATCGGCTCCAGCTTTGCACTGTAGGCATCCGCCAGGGCAGGCTCCCGCTGCAGATACTCACCGTCCTGCAGCACACAGACCGGCTCCACCAGATCCAGCTCGTACTGGATCTCGTCCCAGTTCTTGCCCATATTCAGCGGCACTGCCACACCGCCCGCCAGCACGGTGCCGTACATACAGATGATGTAGTGGTAACTGTTGCGGGCCAGGATCGCGACCCGCTGCCCCTTGACATCCCCTGCCTTACTGCGCAGGAAGCTGACGAACCTGCGCAGATCCTGGGCATACTGGCGGTAGTACACCTCCGTTACGCCCTGTTTTGCCTCGTCATAATACCGGATCGCCACGTGGTCCGCATAGATCGTTTCCATATTACAAAGTGACTGATACAGCGATGTGACCATAATTTTACCCTCCCGGAGCATTTTGTCCTGCCCAGTGTCCGGCCCCGTCCTTCGGGGCGCAGCCCGGGCGCTCAACTGTGCCCAGTATACAATATTTTCCAGCGCAATGCAATACTTCTGCAACATTTAATTTCTTATCTTGACAAGTTTTTGTTGCATATCTTTTGGCGCAGTCTGGCCAAATTCTACCTTTCGTTGCAATCCGCCGGTTCCTGTGCTACAATTTTTAGCGCAAAATACCAGTTCCGGTATGGCGCGGACTGCAAAACAAAATTGACAGTCTCCCCAAAAAGCATTATACTAGCCATATATCATGGCAATGCTGCATAAAAACTGATCATTTGCGCCGTATCCGGCTTTTTCTCGAGGGGGGTATCTGCCCGGCGCAGGGAAGGAATCTTTCATGGAAACAACCAAGCCCCGCACTGTCAGCTCCATCGGGATGTTTGATATGCTCAAGGGCGCAGGGATGCTGTCCATCGTGCTGGGGCATACCGTAGAGCTTTATCCGCTCCAGCTGTCGAACGGCCTGTCACTGACCGCCTTTTTTTGCTTTATCTACCGCGAAACGCTGATGGCAGCCTTTTTTATTGCCAGCGGCTACGGCTTCCGCAAGCGCTCTATCCACAAATGCATCCACCAGCAGCTCAAAAGTCTGCTCAAGCCCTTTTGCTATACTGCGGTGTTCACCACAGTGCTGCATTTTATCATTCATTATAAGACCTTTCACTACCTGCCCGGCTCGCTGACCGAGAGCATCAAGGTGGCGGGCGGCTTTCTGCTGGGTCTGCCCCATACGGCCACCTACTTTGGGCAGGAGTTCTTTTCCTGCGGACCCATGTGGTATCTGCTGGCGCTGCTGGTGGGCTGGATCCTGCTGGACGTCATCCTGAACATCTTCCCGGAGCGGTACGTTTCGTGGGCAGTGGGCGGTGCCGCCCTGCTGGGCTGGGGCACCAGCCTTGCGTGGGAGCTGCCTTTCTGCCTGATCCAGGGCGCGGTGATCACGCCGTATCTGTACATCGGCTACCTTGCCAAGCGGCAGCACTGGCTGGATCAGCCCTTGTCCCGCCGGATGTCCTGCATCCTGTGGGCAGCTGTTCTGCTGATCCCGGTGGCTGCCTTTGCCACCGGCAGCACCGACTGCGTTTCCATGGCAGAGTGGACCTTAGGCCCCATCAGCATCCTGCTGGACGGCCTTGCTGGCCTGCTGTTCGTCCGGCTGTTTCTGCGGCTGAACCGGCACCGGAACGCGCTGGTGAGCTTTTTTGAGGCCATCGGACGCCGCTCTTTGTATATCTTCTGCATACATACCGTGGAGCTTACCGCCATTCCGTGGTATCTGCTTGCGGCAAAATACGCCGACCGCCCGTTTGTGGGCATCGGGCTGGAGTATGCCTTTTCTTTGGGCTCCATCTGGCTGGTCTGTGCCCTGCTGCAGCGGCGGCGGGAGCTGATCATCCGGCTGTTCCCCGCCCAGCGGCACACCCCGCAGGTGCACTACACTGCGCGGCACTGATCTTTCGGAAGCTGCTTGCAATGCTTATGCAAACGGCTTTTCAGCACATTGCGGCTGCGGCGGCGCAGCTGAGCTTATAGGAATAAGGAAGAGGAGGATCCCGTTATGAACCATGAACTCCCCGCGACCCCTGCTGCCCTGCAGGCGCATATTGCAGAGCTGGAGCAGCAGCTCAGGCTCTCGGACGAGGGTGTTTCCCAGCTGGCACAGCGGTGTCTGGAGCTGGAGCAGCAGCTGCTGGTCTGCCAGACCGAGCTTGCCAAGCACAGCACGGAGACGGATAACTTTACCCTCACCCTGCCGCAGCTGTTCTACGACACCGGCAGCGGCTTTTCGCCCCGGGAATGCCTGATCGCAGCCGAGGACGCCCACAACGAGCTGACCCATGAGGTGTCGGTCACCTTTGTTCTGCCGGAGGACGCCCGCGCTGTCCGGCTGGACCCCGGCGAGCTGGCCTGCTGCATCACCGACCTTGCCATTTCGGACGAGCGCATCAGCTTTCAGTCGGTCAACGGCCTTATGCTGCAGGAGGACTGCCTGCTGTTTTTGGATGTGGACCCGAACCTTTCGCTGCATTGCACCACCGGCTTTAGCGCCGGCATGAAGTTTGCGGTAAACTACCACTACTACCCGCTGGGGCGTTTTCTGCACGAGCAGCCCGGCAAATCTCTGCTGCGGGCACTGAACGAGCTGAAGCTGAAGAATGCTGCCGCTGCGCAGGAGGCTGATGAGATGCTGCAGGCCAGCCGCGCCGAATGTATGCGGCTGAACCAGCAGCTGCTGACTTTGCAGGGCATCCAGCACGAATATCAGGTCTCGCTGGAAACGATACGCGCCAGCAGCAGCTGGCGGTTGACCGCTCCGCTGCGCAGACTGCTGACCCTGCTGCGCGGCCACTGAGCCCGCCCGATATTCTGCCCGGAGGAGTTGGATCGATGTACACCAGTTACAGTACCCTGCAGCGCAAGCAATTGTCCAAGCAGGCCTATACCGATACCCAGAGCACCTATCTTCTGGTCTATGCGCCGGGGCGTCACAAGGCGCTGGAAACGGCGCTGCAAAACCAGCTGCACCGCAAGTTCCGTCTGGTGACTGCGCTGGAGGGCGAGCTGACCCCCGATGTGGCAGGGGTGCTGCTGGTGAGCGAGGATGTGGAATGCATCCCTACCGCCCTGACCTATTTTGCCGCTGCCCTGCGAGAGGGTGCAGACCTTGCAGTCTGCGATGCCTCCTTTGGCTTTGACGGCTCTACCGCCCTGTACCTGAGCACCCGGCACCTGC
>OGHJ01003679.1_pt1 | contig 10782 bp, 12 predicted proteins | sample 1571351 | NCBI WGS metagenome assembly OGHJ01 (sample SAMEA2582037, study PRJEB24529) | metagenome | biome: Human gut stool | place: China | collected 2011 | reverse complement strand
GCCACGGGCTTTGATCTCCTTATAGCGGTCGATAAGGTCATAATACACCACTTCGCCCTCGCCCATGTAGAAGAGGTCAAAAAATGGTGCGATCGGCTCCGGATTGTAGGTACACGGACCGCCGCCGATAACGATCGGATCCTCCTCGGTACGATCTTCTGCATGGAGCGGAATCTGTGATAATTCCAGCACCTGCAAAATATTGGTGTAGCACATTTCGTACTGGATTGTAATTCCAAGGAAGTCAAATTTTTTGATCGGATCCTGGCTTTCAACAGCAAACAGCGGAATCTTCTGCTCCCGCATGATCGGATCTAAGTCCATCCACGGGGAATAAACGCGCTCACAGTAAACGTCATCCCGGCGGTTGAACATATCATAAAGAATCTGGATGCCCAGATGGGACATACCGATCTCGTACACATCCGGAAAGCACATGGCAAACCGGACTGCTACCTTCGACGGATCCTTCTTCACCATATTCACCTCGCCGCCAATATAACGCGCCGGCTGGGAGATCTTGAGAAGGATTTCATCACTTAATGCTAATTTTCTCATAAAATTATTTTTACCTACATTTCTCATTTTTTGCGATGTGTTCATCGCTGTTTTTTAGTTCTTTTTTTGTTCTTCTCCGTAAGCGTAAAAACACAAATTCTTGTCAAGTATTTTTTTGCAGACAGTTTACATAACTTTTTTCACTCTTACAGCAAAAAAATTGTTTCTGAAATACGCACAATTCTGATTTTTCATTTTTTTACGGACAAATCTGTTGCATATGTGCAGATCAGACCGCATTATTATACGGTATTTCCCGCGTTTCCGCAACAGATTCTTTCCCGAAAGAAATTTTTCGAACTCCTATCATCGAACTTTTTATCAAGTTTTCCGAATATTCATCAAATCCAGGAACCTCAAATAACATCGGCTCGATGAGCTTTGCCGTTCCCATGACCAGTACGCTTTTCAGCGCACCAAAGTCCGGGGGCTTTTCAAAGACAGCAAGACTGACATTTTTATTCCTCTCAAGTCCTATAAACTTCTCGCCGCCTTCTGTAAAAATCCAAAACTGGCCATCGTGATAGCTATATTCCAAGAGAGTACATCGCACATAGTCACCGATTCCGGCAGCTAATGCACATACTACATTGCCGTGAAGGGACTCCAGAACCTCCATTTCATTAGTTCGCTTAGCGCGAACTTCTGTATTGTCTGATTCAGAACAAAAAATACCCCGTTGGTTTTGAGGTAAATTGTTATCAGCTTACCACATATATTGTTCTTTTCAAATATTCCGCAAGCATATATAACGGAACATTTGTCAGCCAGTCTTCCTGCTTATAATTTGACATACTGCTACGAATCGCCATGCCCGGCTTATATTTATCGCAAAATGCCCTCAAACTCCTGGCACGGAGATTCTGTTCTGCCTTCACCTCAATCGGAACGCAGTCTAAATCTCCCTGCAACATAAAATCTATCTCTCCAGTTGATCGTGCTGTTGCAAAATAATAAAGCGGATATCCTGCAGCGTGTAACTCCTGTGCAACATACTGTTCCGTAAGTGCCCCCTTGAATTCTTCAAAGATCCGGCTTCCCTCCAATAGAAGTCTTGCTGATAGTCCGGCCTTTGCGGTTAACAATCCCACATCGAACATGAACATTTTAAAACTGTTCATTTCCATGTACGCAATCAGTGGAATATCTGGCTTTGATACTCTATAGCTTTTCAGGATTAACCCTACATTTTCCAACCACTGAATTGCAAGTTCAAAATCTTTTGCCCGTGCACCCTCTCGTAGTACTCCATACATAAACTTACGATTTTCCTTAGCCAATTGGGAAGGAATCGAATTCCAGACCATCATGATGCGCGGAACAACTTCCTTTGGCGCATGTTTGCTAAAATCCTCTTCATAGTACTGCAGAAGATTGTTTTGGATCTCACGTACCTCAAATAGATCATCGGAATCAATATATGTCTGGACTACTTCTGGCATTCCGCCCACATAATAATACTTTTTTAACAAATCCGTATATTTCCCGGCATATGCATTGATCAGTTCATAATCTTGGGACCTCAACGCTTCATGCAACCCCTTTTCACCAACTGCCAAAATGAATTCATTGAAGCTCATAGGGCATAATTTTAAAAAATCAACTTTCCCAACAGGAAAGGATGTTCCCTGATGTAATGCAACACCGAGCAGGGAACCAGCTGCAATGATAGAATACTGCGGTGCATTCTCATAGAAATATTTTAAAGATGCCAGCGCCTTTGGTGCTTCCTGGATCTCATCAAAAATAATCAATGTATTTTCAGCCTGAAAACTCTTTCCGTACTCAATTTTGATTGCAGAAAGGATCCGCTTTAAGTCAAAGTCTAGGTCAAATACATCCTTCATTGCTTTATTATTATCAAAATTGATATAGACTGTATTTTCATAGAACCTGGCTCCAAATTCCTTCATAATCCAGGTTTTTCCGACCTGGCGCGCTCCTTGTATGATCAGCGGCTTTCTGTTCTTTTTATTCATCCATCGTTCCAGTTTCGTAAACAGCTCTCTTTCCATTAAGAAACCTCCTGCGCAACATATACATCCAAAAGCATCTGCATTCTATCTTAACACTTTTCAGGGCATATTTCCATTGCTAAACAGCATTTTTGCGGACATTATTTTATTATAAATCACGTTTTTTCAATTAATATTATTATAATTCCAACATTTTTTCGGACATATTCATTCTTCCAGAAGCGCCCATTTGACGACCTCCAGATAGACCGAAAGCGTTTCTTCTTTTTCGTGTTCCAGAAAATGGGGGAAGATTCCGCTTGGAATACAGTTGATTTTTATAGCCATATGTAAAGTCTTTTTGTATTGCAAAAAGCTATATCATAGATATAAGGATTCCAATCAGTAATGCTTCCCGCACCGTCCAAAGACATCAAAAATGAGGTGTCCTATACAGCCTGATTGGGTAAAAAAATACCCCGTTGGCTTCCCAACGAGGCATCGAAGATTATAATGTTTTAATTTGATTTCTGATTTCAGAATGTAGATGCATTCTTGGATTTTTATTCACTTTACAGTCCAATCATATAAAATTATCCCTGGTATCACTTCAGGAATCACTGAATCAGAAACAGGCAGAATACACAGAAGATGAATTATTCTTCCATACAGAAAATAAAAATGGTCGTATTTTTCTCGAGACAACACCGGAAGAATATCTGATTCTCAGCGATCCGATTCATACAGATGACCATCAGAAAATCATCCAGGCTCTTTGCCGCCACATCGGTTACTGTAATGCCCACGCTCTAAATGCCGGTCATCCTTATGGTGCCATGCTGGATGTGGCAGATTTACGAAAAAAGCATCTGGATACCTATGCTTATTTTTTCACAAAAGTTATAACAAAACCGAAAAATTACCCCTATCACTTAAAACCGGCCGGAACCTATGCCGTTGCTTACTTAATGGGAAATTACTATGACTCGAAAGCCACCTACGAAAAACTCTTTGATTGGATCGATGAACACAAGTTTAAAACCGGCAAATACTCTTATAAAGAGGCTGTGATCGACGAATTGGCCACAGCCTCTCCCAGTGAATATCTGACGAAAATATCGATACAAGTGTTTTAACCCTGCCGCTTCATCGCGTTTCCTCCGCACTGCCTTTACATTTCTCATAAGCAAATAGCGCCGCTCCCAGCGCACCGCAGAGCTGCGCCTCATCACAGATATAAAGTTTAGCACCAAGCTTCTCTTCCAATGCCTGGATGATACCCTGGTTCTTCGCCACACCGCCGGTCATCATATATTCGCCTGGATGATCCTTTCCAAGGCGGGCTGCCAACGCGCCGACTTTTGAGGCAACTGACACATTTAAACCGTGGATAATATCTGCCACATCCTTATTCTGTGCCACCAGCGACACGACCTCCGACTCTGCAAACACCGTACACATGCTGGAAATCACGATATTATGCTTCCATTCCAGCCCTTTCACACTCATTTCCTCCAGGGAAAGTCCCAGCGTTTTCGCCATCATTTCCAGAAAACGTCCCGTTCCGGCGGCACATTTGTCATTCATCAGGAAATTTTTCACGGCTCCCTGCCCGTCGATGCTGATCGCCTTGATATCCTGCCCGCCAATGTCGATGATAGTGCGGACATTCGGATTCAGATAATTTGCGCCCTTGGCATGGCAGGTAATCTCCGTGATGCTGTCATCCCCGCTGTCAATGTAGGATCGTCCATATCCGGTCGTATCGATCCGCACGATCTCCTCTTTCTTAATTCCCGCTTTCTCAATCGCCAGATCCAGACTCTTCTCGGCGCTCATCATCGCACCGCCGCCGGTCGGAATAATCATCGTCGATTTAATTTTTCCATCCTGATCCAGTATGACCACATCAGTACTTGTCGAACCGCTGTCGATTCCCGCTACATAAAAAATGCCCGACTCCATCTTCTTTCTTGCCTCCTCACTGATACCTTTTCCCGGATCCATATCCTCTGATCCCTCGATCGTCTCCTCAAATGCCTGAATGCGCGTCAAAAGCTGCCCCGCGCTCTGGCTCGTAAAATCAGTCTCAATCTTAAGGAGCGGAACCTTGATATCCCGCTTGATACTCGCATACTCAAATCCATAATAATCACAGAACTTGATCGTGTGATAAATAATTCCCTTTAAATTCGGATCCAGATACAGACGGTTTCTGCGGATCGAACGGTTCATGCGGAAACACGGCATCTGTCCCAGCAGGACGTCCGCGTAAGAAAGAAACAGCTCCTCTTCCTCCATATTCCACATTTCATCCTGTACGACCGACAGTTTCCGACCACCCGTACAGGTCAGATTTTCCACATCCATCTGGATATTGTCCCGGATCATATCCTCCAGAATGCCGCTGACCCGCACGCCCAGCACACCAATGTACGGCTCCGTGTTCATTTCCGGCGTAATAAAGGACTTGATAAAAGCGCGTTTATCAAACACTTTCCCGGAATATGCCTCATATGCCTTTTTAAGCCTCCGGATCGTGCCCGCAAATTTCACTTTTTCACATTCATTATCATCATGCGGCAGATCCAGCATATATAAAAACTTACATTTTCCCGTGCTCTCCACGATATCGTAAACGCGCCGCATCGAATCGCAGCAGTTTACCAGCACCAGCTGTTCAACCTTTCCTTCCAGCACTGCCTGAATGACCGATTTTCCAAAGCCGCACAGATTTGCATGTGCAATTTGATCCGACTGTTCGAAATTTTCCGGCATTTCCTCCAAAACAGAACATTCTTCTCCAAACCCCCGGAACAGCTCGATCGGGGTGTACTTACAGACGTAATAAATCATGCGTGTTTCTCCTCCTTGCCCTTTTCCAGCATTTCCACAAACGCCTGAAGCCGCGTCGATACCTGACCGTCGCTGGTATTGGCAGGGTTGCAGCCGTCACCGTCGAGGATCATCGTCGGAAGTCCTGTCTTTTCTAAGGACTGCTTAATCAGGCTGGATGCACCGATCGTTCCCTTACAGCCCCAGTGGGCAAATAAAACAGCACCATCCGATTCCGTGATTCTGGCAAGCCGTTCCGCTTCCTCAATTCTCTGTTTCACACTGCCATTGTAAATGCAGTAGACCATTTTCTCTGCCATCGCCTCATACGGGTCTTCCGCATGCATCTCCTGAAAACCATCTGCGATGAAATCACAAGCGCGGATGTGCATTTTCTTACTATAATTAAAAATATCCTTAACCGGCTCCTGTAAAAATGGCATGATGTGCATCCAGATTACCGAAAGACCATCTCCCCTCGGTGACATCCGCACATCGCGCAGAAGTTTTTCCGTATAGGTAACCGCCGTCTCTGAGCCAGCCATCAGATGGCACATAAAAAGCGCATACAATTCATTCGTCAGAGAGGTCACCGGGTCATGCGCACACCGCAGGGCAAGCTGTTTTTTATAATTCGCTGCCGCTTTCCGGCTGTTATCTACCGCACTCCGCACTGTTTCCTCCGAAATCCGTCTGTCCGTCGTCTCCTCCAGAAACCGTTTCAATTTCCGCAGCTGATCCGCCACATACAGAACCGATTCCCGGTTTTTCTCATACGGAACATCAATATAAAAGCCTGGACATTCAAATTTATCCTTTAAATAAGGAAACGTCATCATATTTCCATCACACGCAAGGTTCGTATAAATCATGCAGTTCGGTTTTGGCAGAATCCCCGTCAGCGCCGCCCCCAGAAACACCCTGTGGTACGAACACATCGTCTCCGGAAATCCTTCTTCCTCCGTTTTCCGAAGAAACGTCTGCTCACACTTCGTTCCCGCCATAAAACAGGACATCGCCTCCACTGAGTACGGCGTCAGCCCTGCCGCCATCACCAGCTCTCCCGGCACAAATATGCTGACCATCGCCGCATTCTCCGGTTCCGACAGCGACTGAATGATATTTTTCATAACCACCCGCGCCACATACTGTCCCGACGACGGCAGCCCCCGATCCGGCAAAAACTGAAGCTTCTTTTCCTGCAGGCGGTATCCCGCAAGAAGCAGCCGACGCGCTTTTTCCGGATCCTTAAGCGCCTGGCTGCTCACCCTATTTCCAAATTTTTCAATTACATCCATTGTTCTTTCTTCCATTCTTTTAAGTTCATTTTTCTGTCATATCGCCCTGATGCAGATGGATATGGTTCCGCGCCTTTGCAGGCAAACGGACATTCTTTATTATAGTCAGTTGGATGGGAATTGTAAATATATCGGATATGAAATGCGAAACAGCGGGGGAGAAGAACTTTACGCCTGGGACAAAATCATCTATATTCCAAAAAACTGAGCAAACAACCACCGTAAACGATGAATAATCCACCGTATTGCCCACTGCCCCCTTGGTATCCTTCTCCTTAATTGCTTTTCAAGCAGGAGTTTTCTCAGATATTCTGATCGGCTAATGGACAAACAAGCTGCACCTTGATCTAATAAATCCAGTTCGACATCTGTAAGACGTAATCCTATAAAATGTCTGTGATTCAGTTCTTTATCTTTGTTTTTTGTTCTCATACTCCTCCTTCCGCTGAGACTATTCCTCCCACCGGGAGTCCACGTATTTCAATATCGGCTGTCCCTTCCGATATTAGAAATAGTGCTGTGAACACCTTTAGGTGGAACCAACAGACAAGTGAAACGTCTGTTATTGAGAGGGTATGGGGAGATCCCCATCAAGATAAATCCCATAGGAGAACAGGATGCCAAACGGCAATACTGTTAAACATGGGTGGATCTTGCTCTTATTTGTACCCCTCTATATAACGAAACGCTCAGAGGCTGTTTTACAGTGGGGGAAAAGAAAAAATATCAAAAAATTGATGATTAATGGTGAGCTTGTGATAGAATGGAAAAAAGAGAAAAGCATAAAGGATGTAGTTGTGGAGAATATTTGTTATGATTAGAAAGTTGCTGAACGGAGATATCGATAGAGTTGCTGACATATGGTTAAAGACAAATCTGAAAGCACATTATTTTATTTCCAATCAATACTGGAAAAGTAATTATGAATTAGTGAAAGAAATGATGTCACAATCCGAAGTCTATGTGTTTGAAGCAGATAAAATGATACAAGGATTTGTAGGACTAAATGATGAATATATCGAAGGTATTTTTGTCTCCGATGAAATGCAGTCATGTGGCATAGGTAAGCTTTTATTAGATTATGTTAAGGATAAAAAAGTTAGCTTACGATTAAATGTATACCAGAAGAATGCCAGAGCAATTTCTTTTTACCAAAGAGAAGGGTTCATTATTCAATGTGAAGGTTTGGATGAAGCTACTGGTGAAAAAGAATACACCATGCTATGGAAACAAAAATAGAAATCGCCGTTTGTGATAACAGATGAAATATTGGAACATCATTATCACGCATTTCAGGAGCCATGGGGCGAAGGAGAAAAAGTAATTTTGCAGAAAGAGGATATTATGCAGTATTCAAAGGAAGAAAGTAAAGCAATCTGGAATCAAAACGCTGAATTTTGGGATTGTGCAATGGGGGATGAATCAAATGATTTTCACAGAGAAGTTGTCCGCCCCAAAGTAACAGAGCTTCTAAATCCTGATCCAACAGACTATATTTTAGATATTGCCTGTGGAAATGGAAATTATTCTGCATATCTTGCAGAAAAAGCTGTCTCTGTTTTGGCTTTTGATTATAGTGAGAAAATGGTGGAACTGGCAAAAAAGCGCCAAAAACGGTATGCTGATCACATTGAGTTTTGTGTAGCAGACGCCACGAATGAAACAAGTCTGATGGCATTAAAAAGAAATAAGCCGTTTACAAAAGCAGTCTCCAATATGGCGGTCATGGATATTACCGATATTAAGCCGCTTTTTACCTCTGTTTATAAATTGCTTGAGGATAACGGAGTATTTGTATTTGCGACACAGCACCCCTGTTTTGTAACGCTTACAGAAAAATATATGACGCCGCATAGCTATTACGATATTGCGATTGAAGGACAGCCGCAAAAACAATGTTATTATCATCGTTCTTTACAGGATATTTTTAATCTGTGTTTTGATACCGGATTTGTCATAGACGGATTTTACGAAGAATGCTATTTTAATAAAGAAATCCCGGATATTATCATTGTCAGAGCCATAAAAATTGAGAGGTAGATAGTAGATTTGCCATTTCCTGTAATTGTAAAAAGCTTAAAACTATGTAGGTATCTATTTTGATTATAAGACAAGAAAGACCAGAAGATTATGATACGGTATATCATGTTGTAAAAGAAGCATTTGAAAATGCTGAATATACAGATGGAAATGAACAGAACTTAGTTGCTGCGTTAAGAAAAAGCAAATCGTTTATTCCGGAACTTTCTCTTGTTGCTGTCGAGGACGAAAAAATTGTAGGACATATTCTTTTTACAAAAGCAGTTGTTCAAGGGGTTGAGGTTCTTGCGCTTGCCCCTCTTTCTGTATTACCCGATTATCAGAACAGGGGAATCGGATTATCTTTGATGAAAGAAGGACACAGTATAGCACATAAATTGGGATATGAATATTCAGTTGTTTTGGGACATTCCAAATACTATTCAAAGGCAGGATATATTCCGGCAAGTGAGTGTGGAATAAAAGCGCCATTTGAAGTTGACGATGAAAGTTTTATGGCACTTAATCTTAACGGAAGTCAAAACAAATTAAATGGAGTTATTGAGTACGACAAGGCTTTTGGGATATGATGTAAAAAATTAGAAGTTGGGAAGGTAAAACATAGATCCTGTTTTTACTGCCTATGGAACACAAGACTGGCATTATAACGAAAAAGGAGAAATACTGCATTTTCCGGTGGATAATTATTATTATGAGGGCAAACGAACAGCTGTGTTTTTGGGAGAAAAGGTTACAAAATTTCATAGAACACTGACCACATATCTAAATACACTGCTTTCAAATGGTTTTATAATAAATCATATTGTGGAGCCGCAGCCGCCGGAATACATGATGGATATTCCGGGGATGCAGGATGAAATGCGCCGTCCCATGATGCTGATTGTATCGGCGAACAAAAAAGTGGATAGATAGAACTAAAACACCTATAAGGTATAAATGGAGGTAATTTATGTTTAAAGAAAAAATTATTATAGAGATGAAAGAAGTATTCAAAGAAATTCCTTTTGGCATAGAGCATACTCTCAAAGTTTTGAAAAATGCAGAAGATATAATGAAAGGAGAAAATATCGGAGAGGAAGAAAAAGAATTCATCAGTATTATTGCTATACTACATGATATTGGTGCGGTTGAAGCACAAAAAAAATACGGTTCTATTGATGGTGTCTATCAAGAAAAGGAAGGACCAGAAGTAGCGAAAGAAATATTAAAAAAGGTAGGCTATAACAAAAATATTGATAGAATATGCTTTATAATAGGCAACCATCATACTCCATCTAAAATTGATGGACTTGATTTTCAAATACAATGGGAAGCTGATTTGCTTGAAAATTTAACGGTTATGGATAAAGAAAAAGAACAGGAAAAGATAAAAAAGTGTATAGATGAAAACTTTAAAACAAACACAGGAAAAAGGATAGCTTATAATCGCTTTATTTTAGATTAGTAGTAGATTATTGCAAGAGTTTCTGGAATGTGTATCGCCCAGGTTGTCTGGAGCATTATGTACTCCATCAGCTTCGCAACGATCCGGCATTTGTTCCAGAATTGGATTTTGTCATGACATTAGATGGACAGTTGATTGGACAGAACATGTTTATGAAGGCTGTGATTGCAGCCGATGATGGCAGAAGTATTCCGATTATGACCATGGGACCGATCTGTATTGCACCGGAGCTTAAAAGGAAGCAGAGGCATTTGATAGAGAGTTCCTGTATATGGAGAAGAAAAAACTTCTGGGACAGATTTTCTAAAATGTAGCAATCTTCATCAAATCTTTATTTTTCCCTGATAGATTATATTTCAGTAAGAAATGAAATATGGAAGGAAGGATAGTAAAGATGGAAATGATGTTGCAGACACAAAATCTATGTAAATATTTTAGAAAGCAGAAAGCGGTAAATAATGTTTCACTTAATATAGAAAAGGAACAGATTTATGGACTGCTTGGACCGAATGGTGCGGGAAAATCTACCACATTGAAAATGTTGACTGGTATGATGAAACCAACTGCAGGAAAGATTTACTTTGATGGAAAACTTTGGGATAGGAAAGATTTATCAAAAATAGGAGCGTTAATTGAAAATCCGCCTATTTAT
>OGHJ01003674.1_pt1 | contig 10815 bp, 8 predicted proteins | sample 1571351 | NCBI WGS metagenome assembly OGHJ01 (sample SAMEA2582037, study PRJEB24529) | metagenome | biome: Human gut stool | place: China | collected 2011 | reverse complement strand
CGGCCGCTGCGCCGTGCTGATGCCCGGTGTGCCCCACGAGATGAAGGCCATGTGGGAGGAAAGCGTGCGCCCGCTGCTGCTGGCGCGGCAGAGTTGTGCCCTGCACAGCCTGACGCTGCGGGTGCTGGGCGGCGAGAGCAATCTGGAATACCGGGTGCGTGCGCTGCTGGAAAACCAGAACCCAACCGCCGCCATCTACTGCAAGACCGGCGAGTGCGAGATCCGCATCACCGCCCGGGCGCAGAATGACGCCGAGGCGCAGACGATGTGCCGCGCCTACGCCAAAAAGTTCTATGATCTGCTGGGCGATGCGGTGTATGATGAGGATGTCGCCGGGTTAGAAGAGACGGTGGTGCACACGCTGCAGGCCAACGGCCTGACCATTGCCACCGCCGAAAGCTGCACCGGCGGCATGATCGCCCAGCGCCTGACCAGTGTGTCCGGCGCAAGCGAGGTGTTTGGCTACGGCTTTGTGACCTACTGGGAGCAGGCCAAGGCGAAGCTTGTCGGGGTAGACCCGGCGGTCATTGCGCAATATAATGTGGTGTCGGCTCCCGTGGCGGCGCAGATGGCGCTGGGCGCGGCAAAAGCCGCCGGTGCGGATATCGCGGTCAGCGTTACCGGTCTGGCGGGCCCCGGCGGCGGCGATGCCGTCCGGCCTGTGGGCACGGTGTATCTGGGCGCTGCCCGGGGAGACAAGGTGTATGTGAAAAAACTGTTCGTCTCCCGCCCGGACCGCGCACTCATCCGCGCCCGCGCCGCACAGACTGCGCTGGAACTGGCGCTGCGGCTGGCACAGGGCAAGACCCCGGCCGGTACGCAGGTGCTGACCGAAAGCGCACAGCATGACCCCGCCGCCCTGACCGCCTTGGACGAGACCCTGCGGGCAGAGTGAGAGCGGCCCCTGCGGCCGCAGGGGGGATGCGTCATGACAAATAAGGAAGAGCGCCCGGCAGGCTGCGTACTGCGGCTATTCGGTGCACCGGAGCAGACCGTGCAAAAGGCTGTGGCAGCCCTGCCGGACACTTGGCAGGGCACGGTGCACTGCCGCACCCGGGGCGCGGAAACACTGGTGGCGCTGCAAAGCAGCACCCCGCAGCAGCTGCACCGGGCGGTACAGCTGCTGCGGACAAGCCTTGCCCCGGCGCTGTACGGGGAAGGAGAGCAGACCCTTGCCGCCGCCGCAGTGCAGGCACTGGAACAGCACCGCAAGCTGCTGGTGTGCAGCGATGCTGCCGCCGGGGCGCTGCTGGAGACCCGGCTGGAAAACCTTCCCGGCGCAGAAAAAGTGTTCGATTTTGGTGCTATGAGCTATGCCAATGCCGCACTCAGCGCCCGGCTCAGCCGCAAGCTGCGCAAAGCACCGCAGGCAGAGCCTGCCCGCACACTGGCGCGGGTGCAGGCCATGCAGCGGCTGACCGGTGCCGCGCTGGCGGTGGGCTGTGTGGAACTGCCCCACAGTCGGCTGTTGCTGGTGGGCGGCAAAAAGGGCTGCTGGCTGCGGTGCGTATCGCCGGACGAGAACCCCGGGCTGTGGCTGCTGGATATGCTGCGCCGCGCTGCCTGCGGTCTGCCGCAGGCAGGGGGCACAAGCTGGCAGCCCTACGGCAGAACGGTACCGGATACAGCTTTGACCCCTGCCGTTCTTGCGGCTACGCCGTCCACGCCGCCGCGCCCGAAGCGCCGCAGGTTGGGCAAGGCGCTGGCAGTGCTTTTGCTGCTGGCACTGGCAGCACTGGCTGCGGGCTGGTACTATACCGGCGGCGACCTTGCCGCCCTGCCCCAAAAGCTGCAAAGCCTTGGTGCAGAAAGTCTGCCCCACGCCGGGGCAAGGCTGATATAACAAAAAAAGTGCCGGAAACGATCAAGGTCGTTTCCGGCACTTTTGCTGTTTACTGGTGATCTGCCAGCCAGCGCAGCGCCATATAGGTGTAGGCTGCTGTGCCGCGGTACAGGATGCTGTCATCAAAGCGCACTTTGGGGTGGTGCTGGCCGTAGGTGTAGCCCTCCTTGGCGTTGCCTGCGGCTAAGAACATACTCACGGTGGGCACTTCATGGCTGACGAAGGCAAAATCCTCACTGCCGCCGCCGGGCTTGCCGCCGGTGAGCGGGGTCATGTCCATAGCGCCCTTGCCCAGCAGCTCGGTCATATAGGTCAGGGCATTGCCTGCCAGCGGGGTGTCTACTACCATGCAGGGGCAGTAATCGCTGAACTCCACCTCGGCGGTGCAGCGGTAGGCGGTGGCCACGCCCTGCGCAATCTCGGTCATGCGCTGGTGGATAAGGGCGCTGACCTTCTGCTCCGGGTCTACGGTGCGGATAGTGCCCCACATATCGGCGGTATCCGGGATGACGTTGGAAGCCTTGCCGGCCTCGAACCGGCCGGTGGTGAATACACCGAACCCGGCGGGGTCCAGCTCGCGGCTGTTGATCTCCTGCAGGGCAATGTGGATGTGCGCCGCTGCGGTGATGGGGTCGATGCAGGCGTTGGGCATGGAGCCATGCCCGCCCTTGCCGTGCACAACGATGTGGTACTGCTCGCAGCTGGCCATGGTGATGCCGCCGCCCGGCACCAGCACCATACCGGCGGGCAGGGGCATCCCGGCCAGCACATGGAACATGACCGCTGCGTCCACTTTGGGATTTTCCAGCAGGCCGCTGTTTATCATATCCAGCGAGCCCTGAAAGATCTCCTCTGCGGGCTGGAACTCCAGCTTTACCGTGCCCTCGATCTCGTCCTCGTGCTCCTTGAGCAGCTTGGCTGCACCCAGCACCATGGCGGTGTGCATATCGTGGCCGCAGCCGTGCATCTTGCCGGGCAGCTCAGAGGAAAACTCCTCGCCGGATTCCTCCTGCAGGGGCAGAGCGTCCATGTCGCCGCGCAGTAGGATCACCTTGCCGGGGCGCTTGCCCCCTGCAAGCGCCACCACGCCGCACTTGCCGCAGTCCTGGGGGGTGTAGCCCATCTCGGTCAGCGCTTTTTTGACCAGTGCCTTGGTCTGGGGCAGGACAAAGCCCACCTCCGGGTGACGGTGCAGTGTGCGCCGCCATTCCTGCAGCTGGGGCTCCAGCGCCTTGGCGGCTTCCAACAGTTTTTCCGGTGCGATCATTGTAAAATCAACTCCCTCTGAATTTATGCGGAAAACCCTCTCGGCCACGGCAGGGAGGGCTTTGCCTTACAGTTATTCTTCCCCGCCGTTATTGCCATTGGGGTGATACTGGGCGCAGGTGCACTTTTTGAACTTCAGGCCGCTGCCGCAGGGGCAGGGGTCGTTGCGGCCAATTTTGACCACACGCACCGGCTGACCCTTGGGGCTGCCCTTGACGCCGGGTGCACCGTTGCCGGGCACAAAGCCTTCGCCGGTGGGCTTTGCCACCTGCTCCCGCTTGGGGGCGGAACCGGCGGCGCGCAGTTCGATGGTCAGCAGCATCTTGACGCTGGACTCCCGGATGGAATCCACCATCTGGTCGAACATATCAAAGCCCTCGATGCGGTATTCCACCACCGGGTCCTTCTGGCCGTAGCCGCGCAGCGCGATGCCCTGCCGCAGCTGGTCCATGTTGTCGATGTGGTCCATCCACTGGCGGTCTACGCACTTGAGCAGGCAGATGCGCTCCAGCTCGCGCATAACGGGTGCGCCGTAGCGCACTTCCTTGGCCTGCAGGATCTGCATCCCGCGGTCGTACAGCATATCGGCAATGCCCTGCTGGGAGAGGTTGTCAAAGTCCGCCACAGTGTAGTGGAAGTCGGCATCGGTGGTCAGCCAGCCCTGATAGTGGCGGCGCAGCGCACCAAAATCCCACTCGTCCTTCACATCGCCGGAAAGGAACTGGGCGCAGCTGGAATCAATGTTCTCCCGCAGCATCTTGTGCATCTCGGTGCTGATATCCTCGCCGTCCAGCACCTTGCGGCGCTGCCCGTAGATGATCTCGCGCTGCTGGTTCATCACGTCGTCGTACTTCAGCACGTTTTTACGGATCTCGAAGTTGCGGCCCTCCAGCTTCTTCTGGGCGCTTTCCAGCGTATTGGTGATCATGCGGTTCTCGATGGGGGTATCCTCGTCGATCTTCAGAGTGTTCATCAGGCCGGACACCCGGTCGCCGCCGAACAGGCGCATCAGGTCGTCCTCAAGGCTCAGGTAGAAGCGGGAAGCGCCCGGGTCGCCCTGACGGCCGGCACGGCCGCGCAGCTGGTTGTCGATACGGCGGCTCTCGTGGCGCTCGGTACCGATGATGAACAGGCCGCCTGCGGCGCGCACCTCGTCGGCTTCGGCGTCGATGGCGGGCTTGTACTGGGCGTACAGCTGCTCAAAGCGCTGGCGTGCCGCCAGAATGTTGGCATCGGTGGTCTCGCCGTGGCCGTTGGCTTCGGTCAGCAGCAGCTCCACGGCTGCCGGGTCGGCGTCCTGCGGGGTCTCGGGGCTGAGCAGGTTCTCGCAGAAGTGCTCCTTGCGCATCTGGGCCTTTGCCATGAACTCGGCGTTGCCGCCCAGCATGATATCGGTACCGCGGCCTGCCATGTTGGTGGCAATGGTGATGGCACCCTTTTTACCGGCCTGCGCTACGATCTCGGCTTCGCGCTCGTGGTTCTTGGCGTTCAGCACGTTGAAATCCCGGGTGTGGCGCTGTAACATTTTGGCGAGCGTCTCACTCTTTTCCACGCTGACAGTACCCACCAGCACGGGCTGACCGTTTTTGTGGCAATCCATCACCTGCTCGATGACGGCGCGGTATTTGCCCTCTACGGTCTTGTAGATGGCGTCCGGGTAGTCCTTGCGCTGCACCGGGCGGTTGGTGGGCACACTGACGATGTTCAGGCCGTAGATCTCGGTGAACTCGGTGGCTTCGGTGCGGGCGGTGCCGGTCATACCGGACAGCTTTTTGTACATACGGAAGTAGTTCTGGAAGGTGATGGTGGCCAGCGTCTTGCTCTCGGCGGCGATCTTCACGCCCTCCTTGGCCTCAATGGCCTGATGCAGGCCCTCGTTGTAGCGGCGGCCGATCATCAGGCGGCCCGTGAACTCATCGACGATGATGACCTCGCCGTTCTTGACCACATAGTCGATGTCCTTTTTCATGACACCGTAGGCCTTGATGGCCTGGTCGATGTGGTGGGCCAGCGTCATGTTCTCGGCAGCGGCCAGGTTCTCGATCTTGAAGTATTCCTCGGCCTTTTTGATGCCTCTGGCGGTCAGGGTGCAGGTCTTGTGCTTTTCGTCCACAACGTAATCGCCGTCGGTCTGCTCGTCGGTCTCCACCTTGTCTTCCAGCTCGACCACCACGCTCTTGCGCAGGGTGCGGACGAAGCGGTCCACCTGCGTGTACAGGCTGGACGAATCCTCGCCGCGGCCGGAAATGATGAGCGGGGTGCGGGCTTCGTCGATGAGGATGGAGTCCACCTCATCGACGATGGCGTAGGCGTGGCCGCGCTGGACCATGTTGTCCTTATAGGTCACCATGTTGTCGCGCAGGTAGTCGAAGCCGAACTCGTTGTTGGTGCCATAGGTGATATCGGCATTGTAGGCACGGCGGCGGCTGTCGCCGTCGATGCCCTGCACGATGAGGCCGACGGACAGGCCCAGCCAGCGGTAGAGCTTGCCCATCCACTCGCTGTCGCGCTTGGCCAGATAGTCGTTGACGGTGACGATGTGGACGCCTTCGCCGGTCAGGGCGTTCAGGTAGGCGGGCAGGGTGGCCACAAGGGTCTTGCCTTCACCGGTCTGCATCTCAGCGATGGCGCCGCGATGCAGGGCGATGCCGCCGGTGACCTGCACCGGGAAGTGCTTCATGCCCAGCACACGCCAGGCGGCCTCGCGGCAGACGGCAAAGGCATCGGGCAGGATATCGTCCAGCGTCTCGCCGCCGGCCAGACGCGCCTTCAGTGCGGGGGTCTGGGCCTGCAGGTCGGCATCGGACAGTGCCTGGTATTTGGGTTCCAGGGCCAGCACCTTTTTGGTGATCGGGTTGATCTTTTTCAGTTCCCGGTCCGAGAAGGTACCGAAGATCTTTTCAGCAAGGGACATTCTTACACCTCATCTATTGAAATCTGGGCGGAGACCGCCCGGCAGGGGGAGTTCATCATACAGTTATATGATACACCAAAGCAGAAAACCCGTCAAACCCACAGGCTCCGTTTTGGGCCATTTTCCAATGAATTTTCTGTAAAATCAACAAAAAGGCCGCTGAGAACTCCCTTCGTCATCGCTGGCGCGATGCCACCTCCCTCAACGAGGGAGGCTTTCACAGCGTTCCGGCACGTCAAGGCTCCCTCTTGGAGGGAGCTGGCACGGCGAAGCCGTGACTGAAGGAGTATCCAGCAGCCTTTTATTACAATAGCACAGCCCCCGAATGCGGCAGGCCGTCGGCCCAGAGGGAGCGCAGGCGCTGGGGCAGCGCGTAGAAGTTGCCGCCCGTGTACACCCATGCCCCGACGGTGCAGAGCGCGGCCAGCACGACCAGCACCAGCAGAACCACCAGCACCCGCCGGGCGCGGCGGGGCCTGCGGGCAGGCGGGGCCGCCTCCGGCTGGGCCGTCCGGGCGGCCTTGCGGGCAGGCAGAAAGCCGGTGCCTGCGGCCTGCGGCAGGTCACAGGCTGCGCGGCGGATCATGTCCAGCAGCCAGAGGGCAGGCCTGTCCGCCAGCGGGACCGTGCGCAGCCAGCAGCCTTTTTTGCAGCTGAGCACCAGCACACAGTCCCCTTCCCGCTCGGCGCACCCGGCGGCAAGGTCACAGCCCACCACCCGGCGGGCCGCCTGCGCTTTTGCCAGTGCACGGCGCACCGGGTCGGTGGTGTCGGCGGGCAGGTGCGCCGCCGCCTGCTGCTCGATCTTTGCGCCGGTCTTGGGGTGGGCATAGCTCAGCGCCCCGAAGTCAAAGACCCGTTCCGCCCCGGCGATGGTCTCCAGCCGGGCCTCCAGAAGGGTCCCGGCGGCAGCATCCGAACAGATGAGGAGTCGGTCGTGCCGTTCCAGTTCCTGCACGGCGGCCTCGGCCAGCGTGGTCTCCCCGGCCCCGTACAGGTCAGCGGAAAACTTCTCCCGCAGCGCCTGCGCGGCCTTTTTCAGGCCCGCCGGGTTCTGAGCCGAAAGCGCCACCAGAGTCTCTGCGCCCCGGCTCTTCCAGCGGGCCTCCGCCTTCCACTGGGGCGAAAACCCGCCCGCAGCCTCTTTCACGGCGGCGTCCGGCACTCCGAACAGCCGCAGCACACATTCGGCCTTCTTTTCTTCTGTCAATGCTGCTCACCCCTGCGTGTTATTCGCTCAAGAATGCCGCGTCCAGCGCATCGAGCACGGCCGTGTCGTGCTGCTGGGCTGCGGTCAGGGGCTTTGTGCCTGCGGGGGTCCTGCCCTGCGCCAGACGCAGCACCAGTTCCAGTGCAGCCTGCGCAGCGCGGGCTCGGACCAGTGCGCGGTCCGGGCGGGAGACGAAGAGCTTCTTCACATACACGGTCTCGCTGCGGGCCGCACCCAGATAGACGGTGCCCACCGGGCGGACGGCATCGCCGCCGGTGGGGCCTGCTACGCCGGTCACGCTGACGGCGATGTCCGAGCCGGACGCCTTCGCCGCGCCCAGCGCCATCTGCGCGGCCACCGGGGCCGACACCACATTGTATCGTGCGATGACGTCCGGGTCCACGCCGACGAGCTTCGCCTTCGCCTGCTCCCAATAGGTCACAAAGCCGTAGCCGAACACCTCGCTGGAGCCTGACACTGCGGTGATGCGCTCTGCGATCATGCCGCCGGTGCAGCTCTCGGCAGTGGAAACGGTGAGCCCCTTTTCCTTCAGGGTGCGCACCACCGTCTCTTCCAGCCCGGCCACATCCTCATCATACACCGCATCGCCCAGCAGATCGTAGAACTTCCTGGCGTATGCGCGGCACATTTTGTCCCTTGATTCACTCACTGTGTAAAATGGAAAATGACGAAGAAGGACTTCTCTATGTCAGCTTTGAAGAATTGTTTGAGTCCATTTTGTTATTTGTGACAAAGAACGGTTATATTAAGTTAGTGTCCGGAGCGGAATTTGAGACCGGACGCCAGATGATTGCGGCGACAAAACTGGATGCGGATGATGAAGTAGTTGGTGTAATAATGCTTTCGGCAAGCGATGTTCTCACCGGAACAAAGAAAGTAATTCTTTTGACAAAAGACGGTCTTTCTCTTGGATTCCCGCTTAGCGAAGTGAGCGAACTCAAAAAGACAAGCCGAGGCGTAAAAGGAATTACATTGGAGAAAGAGGATACAGTTGCATTTGCAACGGTTGTTCATCCGGCTGCGGAAACATTTGAATATGAAGGAAAGACTTTAAATGCACGCAGGGTACGAAACCGCAAGCGTGCGGCGAAGGGGCAGAAAGCGAATTTGATGCAGAATACGCTTACACTTGAATAAGAAAATGAAACTTTTTCAAATTTACGTTAATGTTTTTATGCCTTCGTCCGATAAATATAGTAAGAAACGGTAAATGCGTTTTAATATAATAAGAATGGAGGCGTTGTTTTATGAGAATTGATGCGTATATGCAGGTAAGCCAGATTTACCAGGCAAACAAAACCAAAAACGCTCCAAAGACAGGAAAGGCAGGCAGTCGTGATTCCTTAGAGATTTCCAGTTTCGGAAATGCTTATCAGGTAGCAAAACAGGCTGCGTCACAGGCATCTGATGTCAGAGAAGACAAAGTGAAAGAGATTCAGGCACAGATGGCAGCAGGAACCTATTCTGTATCAATTGAAGATGTCGCAGACAAGATGGCAGATGCACTGCTTTCTTAATGGCATAGGAGGGTATACATTTGGCTAGTTTGATGGAGGAACTGATTCAGACGCTGGATGCAGAAGAAAAGTGTTATTCTCAATTGATTCCGATTGAGGAAGAGAAGACGAGGGCGATTATTGCAAATGATTTAGAAGCTTTGCAGGATATAACCGTCAGAGAACATGATTTGGTGGATGAGACATCTGCCTTGGAAAACAAACGGGAACGAGTGGCGATTGATATTGCTACTGTTCTTGGGCGTGACCCGAAGACGATTACACTTGAACAGATTGCGTCGGTGCTGAAAAATCAGCCGGCAGACCAAAAGAAGCTGCAGGAAGTGCATGACCGGTTACGGAGAACCGTTTCACGACTGCAGGAACTGAACAATCAGAACAAACAGCTTTTAAAAGAAGCAATTGACATGGTTGAATATAATATGAATGTGATACGAAGTACACGGATGTCTTCAGGAAGCAGCAACTATTCCAGTGATGCGTCCGAGGTGGCGGGTATGGCACCTCAGCATGGGATGTTTGATGCAAAACAATAACAGGCGCATGGATGCGATAGCCACCGCCTGTTTTGTTTTCGAGGACGGTTGTACTTTTTTTTATAAAGAATGGAGATGAGAACATGGGTAATCTGATGACAAGTTTTAATGCGGGTGTTTCGGGACTTCACTCCGCACAGCAGTCGCTGACTGTTACATCGCATAATCTTGCCAACGCGGGAACCGTAGGCTATACAAGACAACAGGTTCTTGTGACGGATTCCTTTTATCAGAAATCGTACGGAGTACATGACAATGTCATGGCAGTTGGTACCGGAACGACGATTTCGCTGACCAGACAGGTTCGCAATACCTTTTTGGATGACCAGTACCGGCTGCAGGTTGGACGCCAGCAGTTTTATCAGGCGAACAGCAATGCGGCACTGGAAATAGAAGATATGTTGGGTGAGCTGCACGGCGAAGAATTTCAGAGCAGCATTACAGACCTCTGTGGTGCGTTGAGTTCTTTGGCAACCCACGCAGACGATATTGTATATAAAGACCAGCTTGTAATGATGGCATCCCAGTTTATTGAGCGGGCAAAGGTGTTGCAGGATGAGTTAAATACCTATCAGACGAGTCTGAACACGGAAGTAAAAAAACAGGTGGATACGATTAATGATTTGGTTGGAAAAATCAAAGAGTTAAACAGAGATATTCAGAAATACGAGGCGACCGGAGAGCCGGCAAATGACTACCGTGACAAGAGAAATGAGTATTTGGATGAACTCAGCCAGTACATAACATTTGAGACGAATGAGCAGCCGGATGGAACCGTTATGATTTATTCGGAGGGTGGATATCTTTTGGACGCAGTCAATCAGTATTTTCTTACAACGAAATACGAAAGTGACACATCCAAACTTTTGAAACCGGTCTGGGAGACCGGAGAGAATTATTACCGCTATGACAGCCTAGAGTATTCCAGTGAAAATAATACGGATGTAGGCGGGCTTCGCGGACTTTTGGTGGCACGAGGCAGTTATGCGGCAACCTATGTAAATGTTCCGCAGAAACCAAAGGAAGAAGATTACAAAAATGGCGGCGTGCTGGATGTGAATGCTTATAACCGTGCTATGAATCAGTTTAATGATGATTTGGAAGTTTATAACAAAACCATCGGTGCTTCCGTTGTGATGACGATTCAGAGTGAATTAGATACTTTGATTCATGGGATTGTAACAACCGTCAATGATGTGCTCTGCCCGAACAAAGAGATTACAATCGAAGTTGAGGACAAAGATGAAAATGGTGTTGTGACCGGAACACATACCGAAAAAATTAAAGTACTGGATGAAGAGAAGGCACTGATTGGTGATGATAAAAACCGTACGATGGGAACAGAATTATTTTCCCGCCGTGGTGTGGAACGCTACACCAAAGAAAATGTAACAGTTGTAAATGATGATGGTACGACAAGTGTAGTGCCTGTTTACCGTTATCAGGAAGAGGATCCGTCCGATGTGTATACGATGTATACGACGAGCCAGCTTGTACTGAATCCGACT
>OGHJ01003672.1_pt1 | contig 10824 bp, 10 predicted proteins | sample 1571351 | NCBI WGS metagenome assembly OGHJ01 (sample SAMEA2582037, study PRJEB24529) | metagenome | biome: Human gut stool | place: China | collected 2011 | reverse complement strand
GTAGAGCAGTAGACTCTTAATCTATTTGTCCAGGGTTCGAGTCCCTGAAGGCGCATTGAAAGGTCTGATTTTGCAGATATTGGAGGCTGCGGGGTCGGACTTTTTTGTTGTATAAAATTAGATGAACAGGCGCAATGAGATTGTGGCTGGATCATTATTTCTTATGGCAGTGTTTATGGCTGGGACAGGGACCGAGGCATTTATTTACCTCGCGAAAAGCTTTGCAAAGCTTTAAAGCCCGTTTGTCCCAGTCTTTTTTGTCGCAGGTGGCTTTGCAGAGTTGTCGGGTCAGTTTGGGTGGGAGTTTCATGGAAATGAGGCTCCTTTTTTGTTTTGTTATTTCTATATATAATATGTAGGAAAATGAAATGTGGATAAAAGAAGGGAAAAAGAGATAATATGTGGATGAATGTGGATAAAATGAGATAAATGGATTTAAAATGCAAAGATCCCGGCGGATTGGTATGCCGGGACCTGGGTGCATATACGGTGGTTTATTTTTCGTTGTTTTCTTTAGGCTCTCTCATAGCGATCAGTTTGCAGATAGGATTTCCCATAGAGGAAAACTTTTCTTCATATTCTGTCATTACATTTCCGGCACACATGACCGGATCGTGGTGCAGATCGAAGGTGTGGGCGGTAATGGTCCAGCCAGCTTCAGGGATTGCTTCCAGGGAGTAATCAAAAAGGCCCTTATTGTCGGTCTTAAATTCTACCATACCGTCAGCTGCCAGGATCTTGTCATATACGGCCATAAAATCCGGGGAAGTCAGACGGCGCTTTGCATGGCGGTCTTTTGGCCATGGATCGGAGAAGTTAAGGTAGATCTTGTCTACTTCTCCCGGTGCAAAGTAGTCTGCCATGTTTTTGGCATCGATGCACATGAAATAAATATTGTTTAATTCTAACTGGGCACGTTTTTGAAGTCCTCTTAAAAGTACGCTGGAATAGCGTTCAATGCCGATGTAGTTGATATCAGGGTTCTGCTGTGCCAGTTCCATGATAAAACGTCCTTTTCCCATACCTACTTCGATCTGGATGGGGTTGTCGTTGCCAAAAACCTGGTTCCAGCTGCCTTTGTGAAGCTCTGGTTCCTGGATCACATAGGGGCTGGTAGCAATAGTCTCTTCTGCCCCGCGTATATGTCTTAAACGCATGGATATTGTCCTCTTTCTTAATATGGTGAAAAGTATCTTCCGCAACTGCGGAAAATACGGATATATGGTGAAAATATATCTGCTAGTAACTATATCATATAGTGCTTAGTGATTGCAAGGTGAAGGAAAATTTAGTATACTTACGTTAGCAGATAAAAGAGCAGTCGGGAGTGAAAACAAGGGTGTTGCAAGCTTGCTTGCATAAGCGCTTGCTTTCGTTTCCGAATATTCGGGCAGCGCCCGAAGCTTCGTGTTTTGCCAAAAACACGAAGACTGCTCTTTTTAAGTTTATGAATAAGTGATTTCGGGGGGAAAATTACATACAAAGGAGGAAGGGCGATGTCAAACTTTGAACGTACTACCAGCTGGCAGCAGATCCAGCAGGGGGTGAAGGAAGCGGAGCGCCTGATCGTCAGTAAAGATTACAATCTTGTTATGGTGAAGGCCAGACAGACGTTGGAGTGTATGGTCCGATGTCTGGCTGAGAAGGCGTGTCTTGTAGATGGAGATCTGGCAGATACCATAGATCAGCTGTATGAGGGACATTGGATCGACAAGACGACCAAGGATGATTATCATACCATCCGTATTCTGGGAAATAAGGCGGTCCATGAAAACGATAATACGGCCTATAATGCAAACCAGGCATATCAGCTTCTAACCAAACAGGTTTATGCATTTTCTCATGATTTTCAGGTGGCAAAGACCTTTACAGTACCGGTAACAGATACAAGACCGGTGCGAAATGCCAGAACAGGTGCAACCACTGGCAGTTCAGGTGCAGGAAGTGCATCCTATGGTCAGACAGGCGGGGCAAGACCGCGTACAGGTACCGGTGCAGGGCAGACTGCAGCTTCAAGAGCACAGTCATCTGTAAGAAGTCAGACATCCCCGAGATCCCAGACATCAGCCAGAACCTCTAACGGTACAGGAAATGGACCGCGCTCCGGTGCAGAACTGCAGGGACTTTCCAGTCGTTCCGGAGCAAACGGAAGCCGGAGAACGGCAGGAAGCAATAGCAGCACAGGCAGCAGAAACAGAAATTCCCAAAGTACCAACCGCTCCTACAGCGGATCTTCCCGCAGCGGAAGGACTCGCAGAAGAAAACACAGACCATCACCTGTGGCAATGGTATTAAAATTCCTGATCCCGATCCTTGTGATCGTAGTCCTGGTAGTAGCGATCCGCACTCTGGTGCCGGGAAAGAAGAAAGCAGATCCGACCCAGCCGGAGACCATGTCCACAGAAATGACATCAGCAGAGACAGAAGCACCGACTCCGGAAGAGACCCAGCCACCGGCTGATGTATATGTAGTTACAGGAAATAAAGTAAATGTACGTACAGAACCGTCTACCAATGGCCGTATTTTAGTACAGTTGGAAGGCGGAACAGAAGTTACTTATGTAAAGCGTTATAATAATGACTGGACTGTGATCAATTATGATGGTCAGGAAGCTTATGTTTCCAGCCAGTATATAGCAAAACAGGAAGCAGAAACAACTGCAGAGACCCAGGCAGAAGCAGAAACAGCCGCTGAAGGCGAGACTGCAGCAAACCAGTAGTGTCGCTGGTTTGGTCAGTGTATGGCTGAGTTATTGAGAACTTTGTGCAAAACAGGAGAATGAGACCCATAAAAAGGTCCCATTCTCCTTGTTTTTGTGCATAACGCTTAAAAATTTCGTTAAATTTTTAATTTATGTACAATTTCGCTCTGTTAATTTTTGAAAAAAGTAGTATGATAAAAAAATGCAAAAAGCAAATTGCATTAAAAAAAGAACAAAGAAAGGGAGGACTGTGACATGGATACAGTGATCAACCGGCTGTCTGATATTGAGAAAGCCGCCGTTTCTGTGATGGATGGTGCCAGTGAGCGAAAAAAGCAGATGGCCCGTGAAATGGAAGAGAAAACGGCGGCTTTTGATGCACAGCTGGAAAAAGAAAACCAGGATCGCATTTCCCAGATACGCAGCAAAATGGAAGAGGAATTACAGCAGGAGTTAAGACAACAATCAGAGGATGCCAAAGCTACGATGAAGCGCCTGGAGGCCACCTACGAAAACCGGCATGAGGAATATGCGCAGGCTCTCTTTAAAAATATGATAAAGGAGTGAGAACATGGGAAGCCTGATCAGTTACAGCGGCATTTCCACCAAGGTGAAGGCTATGGAGCGTTTCAGGATCCGCCCGGAGCAATTTGAGGCAATGGCAGACCTGGGATCTGTGCCTGAGGCGGTTCAGTTCTTAAGGAGTAACCCCTCTTATGAAAAGGCATTTTCCAAAGCTTCTGAGGATGAGCTTCACCGCGGAAAGATCGAGCAGCTGTTAAACTTAAGCAAATACCATGATTTTGCAAAGCTGTACCGGTTTGCAAATGTAGGGCAGAGGCGTTTTCTGGACCTTTATTTCATGCATTATGAGATCGATATATTAAAAACCTGTCTCAGAAATGCAGCGGGAAACAGAGAAAGTGCCCAGGATCTTTCGGGGTTTAAGGAATTTTTTGATAAACATTCGGATATGGATCTGGTGCAGCTGTCCCAGTGCAGGAGCATAGAAGATGTGATCCGCGGGTTAAAAGGTTCTGCTTACTATGAGCCATTAGAAAAGCTTTTAGAGCAGGGAAAAGCAACGCTTCCGGCCTGTGAAACGGCTATGGATATGCTTTATTTCAAGACTATCTGGAAGATAAAGGATAAATATCTTTCAAAGGCGGAGGCAAAAATGCTGGCCCAGTGCTTTGGCACGAAAATGGATATGTTGAATTTTCAGTGGATCTGCAGGGCGAAAAAATATTATAACCTGTCGGAAGGTGATATTTATGCGCTGATCATTCCGATCCAGTATCATGTTACCAAAAAAGAGATTCAGACCATGGCTCAGGCGGAAAACATGGAACAGGTTTACGGGGTGATCAAAAACAGCTGGTACAAATGCCAGAATATAGAAGAGCTGATGGATCAGGGCCTTGGAAATGCGGCAAAGGAGCTTACAGATAAGATCTATGAGCTTACCAGCAGGAAAGAGCCTTATTCAGCAGCAGTATTAAACTCTTATCTTTATTTTAAAGAAAGAGAGATCGAGCAGATCATAACTACCATCGAAAAGATACGTTATGGGATGACAGCAAGGACATAAGGGGGTTAATGTGAAGTGATAGAGAAGATGAAGTTCTTAAGCATTACCGGCCCCAAGGCAGACATTGACCGGGTGGTGGATACCTATCTTTCCAGATATGAGATCCATCTGGAAAATGCCCTGTCAGAGTTAAAGACGGTAAAAGACTTAAGACCTTATATTGAGACCAATCCATATAAGGAAAAATTGAATATTGCCAGAGAACTGGCAGAAAAGATCGGCGGACAGCTGCCAGAGGTTTCAGAGACGGAACTTCCTACACAGGAAGAAGCAGCAAAGATGGTAGATGATCTGAACAGCCGGTTAAAGGAATTAAATGATAAGAAAGAAGAGCTTCAGGCGCAGATCCAGACTTTAAAGCGCTCTAAAGACCAGGTAGCACCATTTACAGAGTTAAATTACAGCGTAAAAGAGATCCTGGGCTTCCAGTTCATCAAGTTCCGCTTTGGCCGTATTTCCAGGGAATACTTTGACAAGTTCAACAGCTATGTGTACGAGACCATTGACACGGTGATGTTTAAATGCCTGGAAGATGCGGAATATGTCTGGATCGTCTATTTCGTGCCGGAGAAGCTGGCAGACAAGATCGATGCCATTTACGCGTCCATGCATTTTGAACGGTGTTTCCTGCCGGATGAGTATGAAGGTACTCCGATGGAAGCGGAACATGTGTTAGATGACAGGATCAAGGCGTTAGAGGCTGAAAAACAGGAAGTGGAAGGAAAGATCCTTCAGACACTGGATGAAAATAAAAAAGAGCTGGCAGCAGCCCGTACCAGACTGGAGCGCTTCTCCGTCAACTTTGATGTGCGTAAAATGGCAGCCTGCACCAAGCATGGAGATCATACTTTCTACATTCTCTGCGGCTGGATGAGCGAAACAGACGCAAAGAAGTTCCAGAAAGAGATCGAGTCTGACGCAGATACTTTCTGCATCATGGAAGATAACCACAACAACATTATGAGCACTCCGCCTACGAAAATGAAAAATCCGGGACTGTTTAAGCCATTTGAAATGTATGTGGAGATGTATGGTCTGCCTTCTTATAATGAGATCGATCCTACGATCCTCATCGGTATCACCTATTCTATTTTATTTGGATTTATGTTTGGTGATGCGGGACAGGGACTCTGCCTTCTCATTGGTGGATTTTTACTGTATAAGTTCAAAAAAATGCGTCTGGCAGGCATTATTTCTTGCTGTGGCTTCTTCTCTACCATATTCGGCGTGCTGTTCGGCAGTGTGTTCGGATTTGAGGATATCATTGACGCAGTGTGGTTAAGACCTCAGGAAGCCATGACAGATCTTCCATTTATTGGAAAATTAAACACTGTATTCGTAGTTGCTATTGCCATCGGTATGGGCATTATCCTGTTATGCATGATCTTAAATATCATCAACAGCGTAAAGGAGCACAACACAGAGAAAACATGGTTTGACACCAACGGCGCTGCGGGACTGGTATTTTACTTTGCACTGGCAACTGTCATTGTCCTGTATATGAGCGGAAATGCGCTTCCGGCGACTATTGTACTGACTGTATTATTTATTATCCCGTTACTGCTTATGTTCTTTAAGGAACCGTTGTCAGCAATGGTAGAGAAGAAGGCACAGAAAATGGAAGGCGGCGTGGGAATGTTCATTACTCAGGGCGTATTTGAACTGTTTGAAGTGCTTTTAAGTTATTTTTCCAATACCCTTTCTTTCGTCCGTGTAGGCGCTTTCGCAGTGAGCCATGCAGCCATGATGCAGGTGGTTTTAATGCTTGCAGGCGCAGAGGCCGGAAGTCCTAACTGGGCGGTTGTTATCGGGGGAAACCTGTTTGTATGCGGTATGGAAGGCCTGATCGTAGGTATCCAGGTACTTCGTCTGGAATATTATGAGCTGTTCAGCCGGTTCTACAGAGGAAGCGGACGGGCATTTGAGCCGTATGGCAAGCATTAGCAGAATGAAGAGAAAAAGGAGAAATCAATCATGAGTTTATTAGTTAAAATGACATTAAGCGCAGCATTAGTATTAAGCATCGGTGTACCTTTTGGAGCATTTGCAGCAGGAGAAAAGACAAAGGGACGTTATAAAACAGCTCTTGGCGTAAACGTATTTTTATTCTTCGGTACCATGATCGCAGCAGCAGCTTTCATGTTTTCAGGAAATGCATTTGCAGCAGAGGAAACAGCAGCAGCCGCTTCTAACAGCGCAGCCGGAATGGGCTATCTGTCAGCGGCTCTTGCAACCGGTCTTTCCTGTTTAGGCGGTGGTATTGCAGTATCTGCAGCAGCAAGTGCAGCACTGGGCGCTATCAGTGAAGACAGCTCTATTCTTGGTAAATCCCTTATCTTCGTAGGTCTTGCCGAAGGTGTGTGCCTGTATGGTCTGATCATTTCCTTTATGATCTTAGGTAAGCTTTAATATGAAAATGTATCTTATCAGCGATAACATCGACACCTGGACCGGCATGCGCCTGGCAGGTGTTGACGGGGCGGTGGTACATGAGAGGGACGAACTGAAACGTGAGCTGGATAAGGTTCTGGCCGATAAATCCATTGGCATTATCCTGTTAACTGAAAAGTTTGGCAGGGAATTTCCGGAGATCATCGACAATGTAAAGCTGGAGCGGAAGCTGCCGCTGATCGTAGAGATCCCGGACCGCCACGGAACCGGCCGCAAGCCGGACTTTATCACCTCTTATGTAAACGAGGCCATTGGACTGAAACTATAGAAAGCAGGTGAAGAGCTTGACAACAGAGGAAAAGCTGAAGCATTTTCAGGAGATCTGTATGACAGATGCAAGGGAAAAAAGTGCAAAAATACTGGACGATTACGCAAAAACTCTTGATAAGGCCTATGAGGAGCATACAGAGGATGCCAGGAAGCGGGCGAAAATGCAGGAAGAGGCTGAGACGGAAAAGTTAGGGCGTGAGCGCAACAAAAAGCTTTCCATCGGACAGCTGGACTTAAGAAGAGAAGTAAGCCGCAGACAGGAAGAATTAAAGGATAAACTGTTTGTAGAAGTGAGAGATAAACTGGCGAATTTCATGGAAACCAGAGAGTATCTGGATCTGTTGGAAAAACAGATCGGGGCAGCTAAAAAGGTTGCCGGTGATGAGGCCATGATCGTGTATATGGATCCTTCAGATGAGGATAAGGCCCGCAGACTGGCCATGCACCACAATGTAACAGTGAAGATCAGTGAATATTCCTTTGACGGCGGTATCCGCGCAGTGATCCCGTCCAAACATATCCTGATCGACAGTTCCTTTAAGACAAAACTGGAAGAAGCGCGCCATGAATTTAAGTTTGACTTGGGAGGTAAGCAGTAAATGGCTAAGACAGGTGTGATCTACGGTATCAACGGACCTGTAGTTTCTCTGGCCGGTGATCCCGGATTTCAGATGAACGAAATGGTGTACGTTGGTAAGGAAAATCTGGTAGGCGAAGTCATTGGGCTTACCTCAGAGAAAACAACGATCCAGGTGTATGAGGAGACCAGCGGTTTAAAGCCTGGTGAGGTGGTAACAGGAACAGGAGCACCGGTTTCTGTTACACTGGCCCCTGGTATTTTAGATAACATTTTTGACGGTATTGAGCGTCCTTTAAGCAAGATCGCAGAGCGCAGCGGCTACTATATCAGCCGTGGCATCAGCGTAGATTCTCTGGATACTTACAAAAAATGGAAAACACATATGACAGTAAAGAAAGGCGACCGGGTGCTTCCGGGAACTATCATCGCAGAAGTTCCGGAAACCAGAGCCATTGTCCATAAGGTAATGGTGCCGCCGGATACAGAGGGCTATGTATTAGACGTAGTGGAAGACGGGGAATATACCATTAATGAGCCTCTTCTTACGCTGCAGTTACTTGACGGAACAGAAAAGAAGCTGACTATGACCCAGAAATGGCCGATCCGTGTGCCGAGACCTTCTGCAAAGCGTTATCCTGCAACCAGACCTCTGATCACCGGACAGCGTATCCTGGATACCATGTTCCCACTGGCAAAGGGCGGTACAGCAGCGATCCCAGGGGGTTTTGGTACAGGAAAGACCATGACCCAGCATCAGATCGCAAAATGGTCTGATGCGGATGTTATTATCTACATCGGCTGCGGCGAGCGTGGAAATGAGATGACCCAGGTTTTGGAAGAGTTCTCAGAGCTGATCGACCCAAAGAGCGGAAATCCTTTGATGGACAGAACTACATTGATCGCAAATACCTCCAACATGCCTGTTGCAGCCCGTGAGGCAAGTCTGTATGCCGGTGTAACATTGGCAGAATATTACAGGGATATGGGATATCATGTAGCAATCATGGCAGACTCTACTTCCCGTTGGGCTGAGGCGCTGCGTGAGCTTTCCGGCCGTCTGGAAGAGATGCCGGCAGAGGAAGGTTTCCCGGCTTATCTGGCATCCCGTCTGTCTTCTTTCTATGAGAGAGCGGGCATGATGCGCAATTTAAACGGTACAGAAGGTTCTGTTACCATTATCGGCGCAGTTTCTCCTCAGGGCGGTGACTTCTCTGAACCGGTTACACAAAATACAAAACGATTTGTGCGCTGTTTCTGGGGGCTGGATAAATCCCTTGCCTATGCAAGACACTTTCCGGCAATTCACTGGCTGACCAGTTACAGTGAGTATTTAAATGATTTGGCACACTGGTATGGAGAACATGTTTCACCCAAATTTGTGGATGACAGAAATAAATTAATGGCAATTTTGAATCAGGAAAGCAGTCTGATGGAAATTGTAAAATTGATTGGTAGTGACGTGCTTCCAGATGACCAGAAACTGACCCTTGAAATTGCAAGAGTCATTCGTCTTGGATTTTTACAGCAGAATGCATTCCATCCGGATGATACCTGTGTTTCTCTGGAAAAGCAGTTTAAGATGATGGAAATTATTTTATATCTGAATCAAAAATGCAGAAACTTGATTGCAATGGGGATGCCGATGTCAGTACTTCGTCGGGAAAACATTTTTGAAAAAGTAATCTCTATTAAATATGATGTACCAAACGATAAGTTAGAGATGATGGACGATTATCGAAAAGCAGTAGATGATTTCTATGATACAGTCATGGAAAAGAATGGATAAGGAGGGAACGGCATGGCAATCGAATATCTTGGCTTAAGTGAAATCAACGGCCCTCTGGTTGTGCTCGAAGGGGTGCAGGATGCAGCTTTTGATGAAATTGTAGAATTTAAAGTAGATGACGGTACAAAAAAAATCGGGCGTATTGTAGAAATTTATGAGGATAAAGCTGTCATTCAGGTATTTGAGGGAACAGAAAACATGTCTCTTTTAAACACCCATACAAAATTGACAGGACATCCAATGGAAGTAGAATTATCTCAGGACATCCTTGGGCGAACTTTTAATGGAATCGGAAAACCAATTGACGACCTTGGTCCGGTGATTCCGGAAATGAAATTAAATATTAATGGTCTGCCGTTAAATCCGGTTAAACGAGAGTATCCGAGAAACTTTATTCAGACAGGTATTTCTGCGATTGATGGTTTGACAACCCTGATTCGTGGACAGAAACTTCCGATTTTCTCGGGAAACGGACTTCCACATGACCAGCTTGCAGCACAGATTGTAAAACAGGCTTCTCTTGGCGGGGACAGTGATGAGAAGTTTGCAATTGTATTTGCGGCAATGGGTGTAAAATACGAGGTCGGGGATTATTTCCGCCGGACATTCGAGGAGAGCGGTGTTTCCGATCACGTTGTCACCTTCATCAACCTGGCAAATGATCCTGTTATGGAGCGTCTCATTACTCCGAAGATTGCACTGACAACTGCAGAGTATCTGGCGTTTGAAAAGCATATGCACATTCTGGTTATCCTGACGGATATGACTTCTTTTGCGGAAGCCATGCGTGAAGTGTCTTCTTCCCGTGGCGAGATTCCGTCAAGAAAAGGATATCCGGGATATTTATACAGTGAACTGGCCACGATCTATGAACGTGCCGGTATTGTGGACGGGGCAAATGGTTCCGTAACGCAGCTTCCGATCCTGACCATGCCGAATGATGATATTACACATCCGATCCCTGACCTTACCGGATATATCACAGAAGGACAGATCGTACTAGACCGTAATCTGCACGGGCAGGCAGTCTATCCGCCGATCAGTATCCTGCCATCGCTGTCACGACTGATGAAGGACGGCATCGGAAAAGGATATACCAGGGAAGATCATCAGGATCTTGCGAACCAGTTATTCTCTGCCTATGCAAAGGTTGGAGAGGCGAGAAATCTGGCTTCGGTTATCGGAGAAGATGAATTGTCACCAATCGATAAACAGTATCTGAAGTTCGGTGAAGAATTCGAGAGACGCTATATTGGCCAGGGACCGGCGGAGAACCGGACGATGATGGAGACGCTGGATCTTGGCTGGGAACTGCTTGGACTTCTGCCGAAGGAAGAACTGGACCGTATTGATACGAAGCTGGTTGAGAAGTATTGGAAGGATACGAAAGAGACATTGGAGACGGAAGAGTAGGAGGGATGCATATGGATCCGAGAGAATTTCC
>OGHJ01003666.1_pt1 | contig 10856 bp, 9 predicted proteins | sample 1571351 | NCBI WGS metagenome assembly OGHJ01 (sample SAMEA2582037, study PRJEB24529) | metagenome | biome: Human gut stool | place: China | collected 2011 | reverse complement strand
GACGAACGCTCGGTTTCTCGTAATGCTCTCTTTTCCGAATCTCCTGCTGGATACCAGCCTTAGCACAGTTTCTTTTGAATCTGCGTAAAGCGCTGTCCAGACTCTCGTTATCTTTAACGATTACATTTGACATAGCTCACACCTAACCTCCCTCCAGTTGTGTAATAAGTGCATATTAATACAACTGTATGGGTATTTTTTTAGCACTAAAAAGATTATATCATAAAAAAATGATACGTCAACAACATTTTACATTTTTTTATGATTTTTTTATTTTACTTGCTCTGCTACTACTTCTGCCGCTTTTTCAAGGGCTGCTGCAATACCAGACGGATTCTTTCCGCCAGCCTGTGCCATGTTCGGACGGCCACCGCCGCCGCCGCCGACAAGACCTGCGATTGCTTTGATTAAGTTTCCAGCATGTGCACCCTTCTTCATCGCACCGTCAGTTACAGAAGCCATCAGGCTTACCTTGCCATCCAGAGTAGATGCAATCAGAACAACGCCGTCGCCCAGCTTCTCTTTCAGCTGATCGCCCAGATTACGCAGACCGTTCATGTCTACATCCTTAACCTCAACTGCCAGCAGCTTCACGCCGTTTACATCCTGTACCTGGTTCATAACATCGCCCAGAGAGTCGTTCGCCAGCTTACTTTTTAACTTCTCATTCTCTGCGTGCAGAGTCTTGATCTCTTCTAACATGGACTCAATCTTGCTGCTCAGTGCCGCCGGAGTGGTCTTTGCCAGTTTCGCCGCCTCATGCAGCTCATTCTCTACCTCTTTGTAGTGGTTCATCAAACCGGTGGAGGTCAGCGCCTCGATACGGCGGACGCCTGCTGCAATACCAGCTTCAGAGAGAATCTTGAAGGATGCAATTGTGCCTGTGTTGGATACGTGTGTACCGCCGCAAAGCTCGGTGGAGAAATCCCCCATCTTGACAACACGGACTTTCTCGCCGTACTTCTCGCCAAACAGTGCCATCGCGCCCGTCTTCTTTGCCTCATCCAAGGACATAACATCGGTTACAACCGGCAGGGATGCTGCAATCTCATCATTTACAATCTTTTCAACCTTCTCTATCTCCTCTGGAGTCATCGCAGAGAAATGAGTAAAGTCGAAACGCAGACGGTCACGGGTTACCAGGGAACCAGCCTGCTCTACATGGCTACCAAGTACGGTACGCAGCGCTTTATGAAGCAGATGGGTTGCGGAATGGTTGCGGGAAGTCAGTTCACGGTTTTCCTTGTCAACCGACATGGTTACTTTTTCTCCCACCTCGAACATACCCTTTACTACAACACCGACATGACCGATCTTGCCACCCTGTAAATGAATGGTATCTTTTACTTCAAACACAGAGCCGTCCGGAGCGGTAATCTGACCGAAGTCACCCTCCTGACCACCCATGGTTCCGTAGAACGGGGTTTCCTTGGTGATAATTGTACCAGTCTGACCGTCAGTCAGTGCCTCTACAATCTCATCCTCGGTCGTCAGAACGGAAATCTCGGATTCCGCTGTCAGACGATCATAGCCGATAAACTCAGTTGTAATAGCCGGATCGATGGACTGATATACCGTAACATCCGCGCCCATATAGTTAGTCGTCTTTCTCGCCGCTCTCGCCTGTTCTTTCTGGCGTTTCATCGCTGCGTTGAAGCCGTCCTCATCGATACCGAGGCTCTTCTCCTCGAGAATCTCACGGGTTAAGTCGATCGGGAATCCATACGTATCGTAGAGCTTGAATGCGTTGTCGCCGGACAGCACTTTTTCGCCCTTCTTGTTCATATCTTCTTCCATATCAGCAAGGATCGCAAGACCCTGATCAATGGTCCTGTTGAACTTATCCTCTTCCTCAGAAAGAACCTTGAAAATCATCGCGCTCTTCTCTTCCAGTTCCGGATAACCATCCTTGGAAAGGTCGATAACGGTGCGGGACAGAGCTGCTAAGAACTCACCCTCGATGCCAAGTTTTTTGCCATGGCGTGCTGCACGGCGCAGAAGGCGGCGCAGAACATATCCGCGTCCCTCGTTGGATGGCATAATGCCATCGGAAATCATGAAGGTGCAGGACTTGATATGATCCGCTACAATACGCAGAGAAATATCGGTCTCATGATCTTTCTGATATTCGGTATGTGCCAGCTCGCAGACACGGTCTAACAGAGCTTTGTTGGTATCAACCGTAAACAGGGAATCTACATCCTGTACGATCACTGCCAGACGCTCCAGCCCCATTCCGGTATCAATGTTCTTGTGCTCCAGCTCGGTGTAGTTGCCGTGACCGTCGTTGTTAAACTGGGAGAATACATTGTTCCATACCTCCATGTAACGGTCACACTCGCAGCCTACCGTACATCCCGGTTTGCCGCAGCCGTATTTCTCACCGCGGTCATAGTAAATCTCAGAACACGGACCGCACGGACCAGCGCCATGCTCCCAGAAGTTATCCTCTCTGCCAAAGCGGAAAATACGCTCTGCCGGAATACCCATCTCTTTGTTCCAGATATCAAATGCCTCGTCATCGCTCTCGAACACAGACGGATAGAGGCGATCCGGATCAAGTCCGACAACCTCGGTTAAAAATTCCCAGGACCAGTGAATCGCTTCCTCTTTGAAATAATCACCAAAGGAGAAGTTGCCAAGCATCTCAAAAAAGGTACCATGACGGGCAGTCTTACCGATATTCTCGATATCGCCGGTACGAATACATTTCTGACAGGTACATACTCTTGTTCTCGGCGGAATCTCCTGACCCGTAAAATATGGCTTTAACGGAGCCATACCAGAGTTGATAAGCAGAAGGCTGTTATCATTATGCGGAACCAGAGAGAAACTCTTCATTGCCAGATGTCCCTTGCTCTCAAAAAAGTCTAAGAACATCTTTCTAAGTTCGTTCACACCGTATTTTTTCACGTTGCTTCCTCCTATAGTTACTTCTATTTAAGTAAAATTTTCCTCATTCTTTATATCCTATCATAGGAATTTACATTTCGCAAGAGGTTTATCGGTACAAAAAGTGTGCAAAAATGGGACCCTTACCGCAATTCTATATGCCGCAAAAGTCCCTTTTTCTAATTTTTTCACTACTCTGCCGGAAGATACGATTCATACAAATCCAAAAGCTCATACGCCCGATCCCGCGTCGAATTTGCCAGCGACGCCGTGTACTCGACATTTTCCATCGTGCCGCCCTTGTAGCGCTCCGCCGCCTGTTTCGCCGCCGTATCACGTTCCCGGATCCATCTGCGTTCCAGACCACGCAGCGTGTCTGTCTCCTCGTCTGGAAGCACCGCCATGATTGCCTGATAAATCTGATTTAATTCGGCATCCCAGAGCCGGTACTCATACGCGACCGCCTCCCGCATCGCGTCGGTCGTATTCGCACTTCCCGAATTTTCCAGGTTTTGAATCGTATTCTCGATCTCGCCCAGCCGGTTCCGGTAATCTTCCGCTGTCCGGTCCGAGCCTGCACCTGTCCCGGAGGACGCGCCTCGCGCAGGAGATACAATTCCATTTTCAACCGGGGACACAACCGCCCCTGTATTCACAGAATGATCCGACTCATCGCCCGCGCTCTGCTTCTCTGCCGCCTTAGCAGCCGCCCGATTATCTGCACGTTTTTCCTTTTGTTCACCTAAAGACTGGACAGAAACATCTCCTTCCGCCTGCATACAGGCTCTATCTTCTGTCCCCACGCTTTCCGCATGCGCCATTTTTTTAGAAGATGGCTCCGGCGCATCCTCCGCCAGACCATTTTCCGCTGCTTCCGCCGCAAATGGTTCCGCCTCATACATCGCCTCCGGTCCGACCGTCAGACTTCTCTCACTTCCCGCCTGCTCCCGGATATAACGCCGCGTTGCCGCCGTCGTCACAATCCCCAGCACCAGAATCAGACAGAGGGCAGCGATCATTCCTTTATTTTTCAAATTACTCTCAACCGCCTTTGCTATTCCTGTTCACTTGATAATTTTAAAATAGCACATTTAAGACGGTTTGAAAATAGATGATCGAAAGATGTAAACATATCGTAAGGGTTGTTATAGTAACTGCTCACAGGTAGGAATTTTCTGAACTGAAAATTCCGTACAATACAGTTCCAAATGCAGATTTTGCCGATTTAGAATGCGAAGCATCGGCAAAATCCTGTTACTGGGCACACATGTGTGAGCAGTAACGAGCTATACCCCCGGATCCACCATCAGCTCGTCCCCATCCGCCGCCGAAGTAGCCAAAAAGTCACATCTCTCATTCTCCGGATGCCCATTATGCCCCTTCACCCAGAAAAATGAAATCTGATGGGGTTCCTTGGCAGCGAGCAGGCGCTTCCATAGATCCACATTCTTAACCTCCTCATTTTTGCCGCGTTTCCAGCCCTTTTTGATCCAACCCTCGATCCAGTGCTGGTTAAAAGCGTTGACGAGATACTGGGAATCTGAATAGAGTTCGATCTCGCAGGGGCGGTTGAGCGCCTCGAGACCGGCGATGGCTGCCATCAGCTCCATACGGTTGTTCGTAGTTCGTTTGTAGCCGCCGGAAATCTCTTTCGTGTGCAGTTTTCCTGCCGGATCTACATAGTGAATGACGGTTCCAAATCCGCCCGGACCATCTGGATTGCCGCGGGCGGCGCCGTCTGTGTATATAGTTACTTTCAAGTCAGAAATCTCCTTTATGTCTATTATTGAAGCTTAGCGGTCCCACTTATCGCAGAGCGAGTTGATCTGGTCGGCAAAACGTGCTAAATCTTTGTTCGCCCCGCCCTCGTTATGCATAACAACACGGCGCAGGCGGTCGCAGGCTGCCAGCAGGCGGGCAAATACACCAGCCGCTTTCTTCGTTGCTTCGTTCACTGCCGGTTTCTGAATCGGAATACCCTTCGTAACAGTCACGAAGCATCCCTCTTTCAGGTCGTAGGAACTGCCGGAGAACGGAGCCATCGCATTGATGCCGTAAGTTTCCTTGACCGTCTCTGCAAATGCATCGCACACTGTGTCATCGCCGTGTACCACGAAGACCTGGGACGGTTTTTCCATAAAACTGCCAACCCACTCCAAAAGCCCGGTCTCGTCCGCATGGCCGCTGATGCCCTCGATCTTCTCGATCCGTGCTTTGACCTCGATCGACTCACCGAACAGCTTCACTTCCTCGCGTCCCTCAATAATGCTGCGTCCCAGTGTGCCGACTGCCTGATAGCCAGCAAACAAAATCGTACACTCCGGTCTCCAGAGGTTGTGTTTCAGATGATGGCGGATACGGCCCGCATCACACATGCCGGCTGCCGAGATGATAACCTTCGGTTCCTCGTTGAAGTTGATTGCAACGGAATCGCTGCTGGTGATCGAGAGATGCAGACCCGGGAAAGAAATCGGATTGATGCCCTTTTTTACCAGCTCCTTCGTCTCTTCATTGTAGCAATCCATCATATTGTCCTTGAACACGCCGGTCGCTTCCACCGCCATCGGGCTGTCTAAGTAAACCGGAAATACGCCGTGCCCAGTTACAAGGTTCTTCTCCTTGATAATACGGATGTAATTCAACACTTCCTGCGTTCTGCCGACCGCAAATGCCGGGATCACGACATTGCCGCCCTTATCCAGCGTCTCCTGAATCACGCGGGCAAATTCTTCCACGTGATCGCCTGTATTCTTGTGGAACCGACCGCCGTAAGTACTCTCCATGACAACATAATCCGCCTGACGGATGTACTGCGGGCTGCGGATGAGCGGCTTGTTTTTGTTACCGATATCACCTGAAAATACAATCTTCTTGGAACAATCGTCTTCCTTCATCCAGATCTCGATCGAAGCCGAACCAAGCAGATGTCCCACATCGACAAACCGAATCTCCAGATTGTCATTCAGACGGATAATCTCATTGTAATTGCAAGGGACAAAGTGATGCAGTACCCCTTCTGCATCGTTCATCGTGTAAATCGGTGTCACCTCCGGTTTTCCGGCACGCATGGCTTTCCGGTTTTTCCACTCCGCTTCTGACTCCTGGATATGGGCGCAATCTTTCAGCATGATATCACACAGATCGCAGGTCGCGCGCGTCGCCATAATCTGTCCGCGGAATCCCCTCGCATAGATAAGTGGAAGCAATCCCACATGATCGATATGGGCGTGCGTCACCAACACATAGTCCACATCCGAATACGGAATCGGAAGTTCTGCATTTTCATACTTGTTGATCCCCTGTTCCATACCGCAGTCAATCAGAATATTCAGCCCGCATGCCTCCAGAAAATGACAGCTGCCTGTAACCTCATGATCCGCACCGATAAATGTAAGCCTCATAAAATCAGCCCCCTGTTCTGTCGTTTATGTTTCCGCATACCCCTTGCGGAAAGTGTTTTTGCTATTAGCTTCATTATAACTGATTTCTGACAATTTTGCAATTTCCCCGATAAAGTTTCGATAAAATTTTCATAAAATCACCTTATCTGTCCCACATTCCCATTCCAGACAACGCACCATTTTCCCAACAAGAGCCAGACCTATTCTATTATATAATAATACAGATCATCCCCCCATTGCTGTCATTGATGATTTTCTGCAGCGTATCCTGCAGCTTCACCTGGCAGTCCTCAGTGAGTTGGGAGATCTTCGCCTGAATCCCGTCATCGACGATCTGGGCGATTGATTTTCCAAAAATATTGGTTTCCCAGATGCCTTCCTCACCTTTTCCGGCATTCTCCCGGATGTATCGGATCAAATCCTCTGCCTGCTGTTCATTTCCCACAATCGGCGCGATCTCAGTCTCAATCTGCGCCTTGATGAGATTGATGGACGGCGCCTGCGCTTTCATTTTGACTCCATATTTATTGCCGTGGCGCACCACCTGCGGCTCATCGAGGACGATCTCCCCGCGTTCCGGCGTAACAACCCCATAGCCCTTCTTGCGCGCCTGCGTGAGCGCCACGGATGCCTTTTCATACTCGCTCTGCATCGACGCCAACCGCTTCAAGGTCTGCATCAGCTGGTACTCGCCCTCGATCGGCATTCCCACATACTCGCTGAGGATCTGATAATAATGTCCGTCGTCCAGCTCGACCACCGCCTGAACGCTGCCATCATCCATTTTCATTGATACAATCCGGATCCGACGGATCGCTTCCCCGGTTTCCTCCGGCAGCGCCAACGCCACATCGCGCATATGTACCGTCCGATCCATCATCCCCCGAACTGCCTGTATGACCTCCGATTTAAGCCAATGGCTGTTTGGCAGAATCTCCAGCCATTTCGGAATCGAAAAATCGATCTCCGTGACCGGGAATTCCAGAAGCACCTGCCCCAGAATCTCCCGGATATCCTCGGCGCGCAGCTGCTCACAGTTGACTGGGAGCACCTGCACCTCATATTTTTCGGTCATCCGGGCTGCCAGCGCCCGCGTCTCCTCCGAATATGGTTTCTGCGAGTTTAAAAGCACCAGAAACGGCTTTCCCAGTTTTTTCAGTTCCTGCACGGTCTTCTCTTCCGCCGGAACATAATTCTCCCGTTTCAACTCCCCGAAACTGCCGTCCGCCGTAACCACAAGCCCGATCGTCGAATGATCCGTGATGACCTTGCGCGTTCCCAGCTCGGCTGCCGCTGTAAATGGGATCTCCTCCTCATACCACGGCGTCCGCACCATGCGTTCTTTCTCGTTTTCAATATGACCGGCAGCGCCCTCCACCATGAAACCGACGCAGTCGATCAGGCGGACCCGCACCTCCACACCGTCCCCAAGCGAGAGCTTTGCCGCCTCTTTAGGGATAAATTTCGGTTCCGTTGTCATGATCGTTTTCCCCGCCGAAGACTGGGGAAGTTCATCCCGGGCGCGCTCGCGGGCATGGACATCTTCCAGCCCCGGAAGGACGAGAAGTTCCATAAAGCGCTTAATAAAGGTCGATTTCCCTGTCCGAACCGGACCAACCACCCCAATATAGATCTCGCCGCCGGTTCGCGCCTGGATATCGCTGTATACATTAAAATGATCCATAAAAATACCCCCTTGGTCTGCTGATACAATGTATTCAGACCATAAGGGGGTTATGAATATTCCCATTTGGAAAGCTCCGGCTCACAGAACATTTTTATTCGCTCAGATAAGCCTTCTTCACTCTCTCATTATTCATCAGTTCTTTCGCATCACCGCTCAGAACGATATTGCCCGTCTCAAGCACATATGCTTTGTTGGAAATGGAGAGCGCTTTTTTCGCATTCTGCTCGACCAGAAGAACGGTCACTCCGTCCTTGTTGATTTCCTGGATAATATCGAAAATCTCATTAACATAGAGTGGGGACAGACCCATCGACGGCTCGTCGAGAACGATCAGGCGCGGGTGGCTCATGAGGGCGCGTCCCATCGCAAGCATCTGCTGCTCGCCGCCGGACAAAGTTCCGGCAAGCTGGTTCTTGCGCTCTTTCAGACGCGGGAAACGCTTGTAAATCATTTCGATCGTATCTTCAATTTCCTTCTTGTCATTTCTCGTATACGCACCCATTTTCAGGTTCTGAAGAACCGTCAGGGAAGCGAACACACGGCGCCCCTCCGGCACGTGGGCGATTCCCATTGATACCAGCTTATAGCCCGGTACATGGGTAATATCCGTTCCCTCAAATGTGATATTGCCTGCCTTGGACGGCAGCAGACCCGTGATCGTGTGAAGCGTCGTCGTCTTTCCGGCTCCGTTGGCACCGATCAGCGCTACCACATCGCCCTGTTCTACCTCAAAGGAAATTCCCTTGAGTGCCTGTATCACACCATAATATACCTGTAAATCTTTTACTTCCAGCATTGACATACGAAACTTCCCCCTATTCTCCCAGATATGCTTTGATAACTTCTGGATTGCTGAGTACCTCACTGGTCGGTCCCTCTGCCAGCATATGACCGAAGTTTAAGACCGTCAGGCGCTCGCAGATACCGGAGACCAGCTTCATATCATGCTCAATGAGAAGTACGGTCATATCAAAATGATCGCGCACGAAACGGATCGTCTTCATCAGCTCTGCCGTCTCATTCGGGTTCATGCCGGCTGCCGGCTCGTCAAGAAGCAGAAGCTTCGGCTCGGTCGCCAGCGCTCTGGCGATCTCCAGCTTTCTCTGCTTGCCGTATGGGAGGTTCGATGCCTTATAATCAAACTCTTTGTCGAGGTCAAACACCTTCAAAAGCTCCATTGCGCGCTCATCCATCTCTTTCTCAACCTTGTAATAGGACGGAAGACGCAGAATGCCGCTCAGCGTAGAATATTTATGATGGTTGTGAAGACCAACCTTTACATTGTCAAGCACGCTCAGCTCCTTGAACAGACGGATATTCTGGAAGGTTCTCGCGATGCCTGCCTGATTGATCTGGATTGCCTTGTGACCGGTAATGTCCTTTCCATCCAGCAGAATCCGTCCGCCATCCGGCTTGTACACGCCCGTCAAAAGGTTGAAAATAGTCGTTTTACCAGCGCCGTTCGGTCCGATCAGACCGTAGAGCTGTCCTTTTTCTATCGTGATGCTGAAATCATCGACCGCTTTCAGACCGCCAAAAGAAATACTTAAATTTTTTACATCCAGCATTGCCATGATTTACGCCTCCCCTTCTGTCTTCTTTTTCCGGAATGATGAAAAGATGCGCCCGCGGACCTCGATCGCCTTCGGGCTGGAGGTCAAAAGCATCATTGCAATCAGGACGACCGCGTAAATCAGCATACGGTAATTATTGAGGCTTCGAAGCATCTCCGGAAGCAGGGTTAAGATAACCGCCGCGATCATGGAACCACGGATATTTCCGATGCCGCCCAGAACCACAAATACAAGGATCATAATGGACATATTATAACCGAAGCTTTTCGGGGTCGCTGCCAGCGTCGCCAGGTTGTGTGCGTACAGAACGCCTGCCACACCGGCTAAGGAAGCAGAGATGGTAAATGCCATCAGTTTGTATTTCGTGATATTGATACCCACAGACTCTGCCGCAATACGGTTGTCGCGGATCGCCATGATCGCACGACCTGTCCGGGAATTGATGATATTCAATACAATAAACAGGGTCAGGAGTACCAGGATAATGCCGATCGTAAAGGTCGCCGTCTTCGGTGTACCTGTGATACCCTGTGCACCCTTGATGATCACCTGACCGTCCGCTGCCAGCTTTAAGGAAGCTACATCTTTCATGGAAACGTGATTCCGTTTCCGTCGATGCCGACGTACAGAACATTGATAATATTTTTAACGATCTCACCGAATGCCAGCGTTACAATCGCCAGATAGTCTCCTTTCAGACGCAGAACCGGAATACCGATGAGGATACCAAATACCGCTGCTACCGCCGCACCGACAAAGAGCGCCAGAATGAAGCGTACCTGGTTGCTTGCGATCAGATTTTTCATGGCATGATTAAAAAATGCACCTGAAAACGCACCCGCACACATGAATCCGGCATGACCCAGGCTCAGCTCACCGAGGATACCAACCGTGAGGTTTAAGGAAACCGCCAAAATCGTATAGGTACAAAGTGGAACCAGAATACCCTTTAAAAGACTGTTTACATGGCCGCCTGCCATCATAATCTGAATCAGAATGTAACAGCCGATTACAATCGCATATGTGATCGCATTCTGAATCCGAATTTTATTTTTATATGCATTCATTTTAAACACCTGCACTTTCTCTTGCTTATTGCAGTTCATGCACCATCTTGTTTTCACACGGCACTTTCCGTTTCAAAAGTCCCCGGCATGAACCATCGTATAATTTTCTCTATTATACTTTCTCCGTCATCTTCTTGCCGAGAATACCGGTCGGGCGGACCAGAAGCACGATAATCAGGACAGAGAATACGATCGCGTCAGAAAGCTGGGAGGAAATATACGCCTTGGCAAGGTT
>OGHJ01003663.1_pt1 | contig 10870 bp, 7 predicted proteins | sample 1571351 | NCBI WGS metagenome assembly OGHJ01 (sample SAMEA2582037, study PRJEB24529) | metagenome | biome: Human gut stool | place: China | collected 2011 | reverse complement strand
GGCGGACCGGCTCGAAGCAGGAGACGGTGATGGCCTCCGGCGTGTCGTCGATGATGAGATCCACACCGGTCAGAGTCTCGATGGTACGGATGTTGCGGCCCTCGCGGCCGATGATACGGCCCTTCATCTCGTCATTGGGCAGGGGAACCACACTGACGGTCAGCTCGGCCACGGAGTCCGCCGCGCAGCGCTGGATGGCCTGAGCCACCACTTCGCGGGCGCGGGTCTCGCACTCCTCTTTCATCCGGGACTCCACCTCTTTGATCTTGAGGGCAGTCTCGTGGGTCACTTCGCTCTCCACCTGCTGAATGAGGTATTCCTTGGCCTCGTCAGCGGTAAAGCCGGAGATCTTTTCCAGCATAGCCGTCTGGCTCTGCTTGATGGTGCGGATCTCCTCCTGTTCCTTCTCCATAGCCGCGTGCTTCTGAGCCAGAGATTCTTCCTTCTTCTCAATGGTCTCCAGCTTGCGGTCCAGGTTTTCTTCCTTCTGCTGCAAACGGTTTTCCTGCCGCTGCAGATCGGCTCTGCGGGACTTTTCTTCCTTCTCGTAATCAGTACGGCTTTTCAGGATCTCTTCCTTGGCTTCCAGCAGCGCTTCCTTCTTTTTGCTCTCGGCGTTGCGGATCGCTTCGTTGACGATGCGCCGGCCTTCTTCTTCGGCGCTGGAGATCTCTTTTTCAGATACTTTTTTGCGATAAAGGAAGCCACCCGCAAAGCCGCCGGCTAAGGCAACAACGCCTATGATCACGGTCAGCATAAACTGTGACTCCTTTCTTTGACTTTGGCGAAAAATGCCATAAAATTCACCGTCCGTCCCACCAGTCAGCGGGCCGGTACGGTTCAGAACACAAACAGGCGGACACCCCTTTTGCCGCCTATAATGATCCCTATATAGTTTAATCAGAAGGCGTAGTTATGTCAAGTCATTTGCTGCAAATTTTGACCGGATCAGCTTTTCCCCCGCAGCCGGTCCGCTTTTCTCCCTATACGTCGATATAGGCTGCTGCGGCGTATCCCACCTGATCTCCGTATTGCACCACATACCATCCATTCCACTCGCCGTAAACCGTCACCTCCGCGCCGTTTGGCAGGTTGGCGATCACCGTGCCGGAGGAGGATGGCGTGCTGCGGAGATTCAGTGTGCCGTAGCTCAGGCGGACCGTTCCCCGTTTCGGGTCCATAGGCGGGATGAAGGGCAGGCCGAAATACTCCGTCAGCGCCTTGACAAGCTGCCGGGCCACATCCTCCACATGGCTCTCCAGCCAGAGGGCGTCGGAATAGTTGTCATGGTAGCCGATCTCCACCAGCACCGCCGGGAACCGGGACCGGGACACCTCTCCCAGTGCGGTGGTAGGGCGGGTGGTGACCTTGTCGGGCAGCGGGTAGATCTCCCGCAGATTTTTGGCGATCAGCTCCGCTCCCCGCTGCCCACCGGCACTGCCGGGATAGTAAAAGGCGATAATGCCCCGGGCGGAGGTCTGGGCGGAGCCGTTTCCGATGGCGTTGGAGTGCAGTGCCAGATAGAAGTCATAATAGCCGCTGTTGGCCTCCCGGATGGCGGCCCCCGCCGAGGTGTCCGGGTCATTGCGGCGGTAGCGGATGCCGTTGGACCGCAGATACGGCTCCATAGCGTCCACGATCCGGTTCATCCAGTATTCCTCGCTGCCGCTGCCAGTAACATAGGGGTTCCAGTCCTGGGTGGACGGACTTAAAAACACAATGGGCATCAGAGTTCCCTCCCATACAGATGATGAATGTGCAGAGTTTTTTGTTATAGTGAAATTCTGTCTGTTTCATGGTATGGTGTTTTTCCCGGAATTGTGCTATACTGGCCCGGAAATCAAGCCTAAAAGGAGCACAGCTTATGAAAATAGAGCGTGGCTATCCCATTTATACCGTCACCCCCAAGGCGGAAAACGCCATCGTCAAGGGGCATCCCTGGGTGTATGACGCGGAGATCCTGAGCGTAGAAGGTGAAACGGCCAACGGCGGGCTGGTGGATGTCATCAGCAGAAAGGGCCGCTATCTGGGCACAGGCTTTTTGTCCCAGCAGTCCAAGATCCGTGTGCGGCTCATCTCCCGGAACGCCAATGACCGCTTTGACGAAGCCTTTTGGCGGCGGAAACTGCAATGGGCGTGGGACTACCGGAAGTCCGTCATGGACCCGGCGGATCTGGACGCCTGCCGGGTGATCTTTGGCGAGGCGGACGCCTTCCCCGGCCTGACGGTGGATAAGTTTCACGATCTGCTCAGTGTACAGGTGCTGTCCGTGGGCATGGAAAATTTACAGGACCTCCTGCTCCCTGCTCTGGTGGATATTCTCCGGCAGGACGGCCAACCCATCCGGGGCGTATTCCTGCGGAACGACGTGGCTCTCCGGGCAAAGGAAGGTCTTCCGCAGGGCAAGGGCTGGTATCCCCTCCCCGGCGAAACACCCCCGGACAGTCCGGTAGTGGAAATTGTGGAAAATGGGGTCAAATATCTGGTTGATGTAGAAAACGGCCAGAAAACCGGCTTTTTCCTGGACCAGAAGTACAACCGGCGGGCGGTGGGCCGTCTGGCGGCGGGAAAAACCGTTCTGGACTGCTTCACCCACACCGGCTCCTTCGCCCTGAATGCCGCGCTGGGCGGCGCGGCCCATGTGACGGCAGTGGATGTGTCGGAATCCGCCGTGGAGATGGCCCGGACCAACGCGGAGCGCAACTGCGTATCCGACGTTATGGACTGCGTGGCGGCCAATGTCTTTGACCTGCTGCCCCAGTTGGAAAAGGAACCTGTAAAGTATGACTTCATCATTCTGGACCCCCCGGCCTTCACGAAAAGCCGGAAAACCGTGGCCAATGCCATCACCGGCTACAAGGAGATCAACTACCGGGCCATGAAGCTGCTGCCCCGGGGCGGGTATCTGGCCACCTGTTCCTGCTCCCACTTCGCCACAGCGGAGAAATTTGAGGCCATGCTCCGCTCCGCTGCTCACGATGCCGGGGTACAGCTGCGGCAGATCGAAGCCCGCCAGCAGAGCTGCGACCATCCCATCCTCTGGGGCGTGGACGAGACGGACTATTTGAAGTTTTATCTATTCCAGGTCGTATAAATTCTGTCGAATATTGCGAAAAGGACTCGGATACTGATGCATCCGAGTCCTTTTTCTCTGCCCCTAAAATAGCGCCCCGGTGCCAAAGGGCACCGGGGCGCTACTTTTTCAATTGGTTTTTATTGGGCGCACAAACGGAGATCAGCCGTATCCGCAGGTCACCAGTTCCCAGGCGCCGCCGTCGCTGCGGCCCAGCCACCACTGCCAGCCCTCATACTCCGTATCGGCATCCCAGGCGTCCCGCTGCTCCACGGGGGAGTGAAAGCTGCTGGAAAACAGGATGCACTGAGTAAAAGGCTCAGTCTGCTCTTTCATTTCCAGCCCGTTGAGCCACTCAATGTTTTCGTCGCTGCAGGCCGCGTCGCCGCCGTAGGCCAGGCTGTGAAGTTCACAGCCTTCCCAGGTGGCAAACTCCGCTTCAATTACCTGGATGGCAGCGTCCATGTCCTCCTGGGTGTAGAGTTCGGAATTGCCGTAGTCAATTTCCACCTTGGGCGGCTCCTGGGTGTCCTGCTTGCCGCATCCGCCCAGAGTGCCTAAAATCATGATCGTCAGGGAAACAGCCAAAAGTTTTTTCATATCCATTCCTCCTGCATTCCTCAATCATTTACTTTTCAGGTGATTCTGTGGCCTGACGGCTGAGCCGTCAGGCCACAGGTTTTTTTACGCCTTGACCTCTACGATGCGGACCACGCCGTCATAAACATAGAGGTTCATGGTGCCGCCGTAGGCTTTGGCATCATCCAGCGTCATCCACTTGCCGGTGTCATCGTTGTAGCACTGAACATTGGAGGGGACCTCGTAGGTCCGGCTGCCGAAGTTCACTGCCGTCTTGCCGATCCAGGCACCGGAAGAGACGTTGCTCAGCTTGCTCATGGTATCAAATCTGGTGAACATGAGCCTGTCATTCACGCTCTTTTTGATACTTGCAGCCACAAAAGCACCAGTGCTGACACTGTTACCGCTATAAACCGTATATTTTTCTGTATCACTGCAAACGATCGTGATCGTGCGGTCAGTCTCCTTGCCGGTTGTCGGATCATACTTGCTGTCCACAATTGCACGGCCATAGATTACATCCTCGGCAAGGCCGTTATTCAGCACGATCAAGTCCACCTGACCGGCCCAGTTGGTCCGGGCATAGGAGACGCGGCCGGAGTTGACGCCGGTCTGGCTCAGCTCGCTGAGGGCGATCTGTCTGCCACCGTCAAAGAGCATAACGTTGTCCGCCAGCTTTCTGCCGCCCAGCGTACCTTCCTTGGGAAGCAGGTCACCGCCGACACCGCCGGAGATCTTGTTGAGCTTCAGGCCGCTCTTGTCGGCATACACCGACACTACCTGACCGGCGTATTCGCTCGCTGTGCCGATGTTCAGCAGCGCACCGCCGCAGACCAACTGCACATCACCCTTTTCGGACACCACCGCCATGGCATTGCCTCGGGCACCGGTGTTGTTGGCGTCCTCGGCACCGGCCACCTGACCGTCCGCCGTCAGCAGAAGGACGATCTGCTTGCCAGGCTTCAGCTTGGACAGGGAATCCACTGCCGTAGGCAGAACATTCAGTTCCTTGCCGCCCAGCACCGTAATGGTGGCGGGGCTGCTGGGAGAGGGCTTGCAGTCCTCGTAGTAGACGGACACCCGGGTATCGCTGACAATGATGGAATTGGTAGCGGAGGCGTAGGTCGCAACATCATACCGTTTGAGGTCTGCTGCCGTGGCAGGAGAACCGTTCTTGTAAATGTTGTAGCTGGTGCTGCCCGCCAGAGAATCCAGTCCGGCAACAGAGCCGTTGGCACCGATGATGACCGCCGCATTGGAAACGCCATTGCTGCCGGTGATGGGCAGGAAGGTCAGGATCTCGCCGGCGCTGTTGAGGACCGCCTTGCCCTTGGAGCCGATGAGGCTGGTGGAGGCAACGGGATGCGCCATGGTATACGTCTTACCGCCGGCAGTCATCGTGCCCTGACCGCCGTCCACGGCGGTGAGGTACACCTCATCCTTGCTCAATGTGTAGTTGAAGAGCACAGTGCCGTCCCCGCCTGCCTTTTTGGCTTCAAAAAGGTTCAGGAACAACTTGGCCGCCTGGGCCCGGGTCAGGGCGCTGTAGGCGGAGGTAATGCCGGTGGACTTCAGCAATCCGCAGGTTCCGGCCTCGGCCATGTAGCTCTGGGGCCACACACCGCCCATGTTCTCGTCCTTATAGCCAAGGCCCCGCATGAGGATGGTGACCGCCTGTCCGGCGGTGACGGTCTGCTCCGGCTTGAATTTGCCGTCGGCAAAGCCAGAGATCACGCCCTTTTTGGCGGCCATGTTGATATAGGAAGACGCCCAGTGAGAGGGCTTCACATCCGGGAAGATGGTAACGGTGGAGTACCGCCCCAGTTCGCTGCTGCCGTCCATGGCGAAGACGGCCATTTTGCAGAACTGGGCCCGGGTCAGCACCGCGCCGGGGCGGAAGGTGCCGTCGCTGTAGCCGTCCAGCACGCCCATGAGCCGCAGGGTCTCCACGGCGGTGGCGGTATAGCTGTCGCTGACATCGGAAAAGCGGGTGGTGTCCGCCGCCCCGGCAGGCACCGTCAGCAGGGAGCCCAGCATGCTGATCGCCAGCAGCCAGGTCAAAATTCGTTTTTTCATAAGTCTCTCTCCTTTAATCCGCCCGCAGAGCTTCCACAGGCTGGAGTTTCGATGCTTTTGCCGCCGGATAGCTGCCAAACAGCACGCCCAGAGCTACCGACAGGCCAAAGGCCGCCAGCGTCACCCAAGTGGCGGGGAAAATGGTCATCTGGAACAAAATCTTGCCCAAAGCCAGACTGCCGATGGTGCCGAAGATAATGCCCACAATGCCGCCCATGCCGCAGAGCATACCGGATTCAATGAGGAACTGGGCCACGATGCTGCTGCGCTGTGCGCCAAGGCTCCGGCGGATACCGATCTCCCGGGTCCGCTCCGTCACCGTTACCAGCATGATGTTCATGATACCGATACCGCCCACCAACAGGGAGATGGCGGCGATGCCGCCCAGCACCAGAGAGATCATGGTCAACTGCTGGTTCTGATAATCCTGCCAGTAGCCTTCCTTCTGCACCTGATAGCCGCCCATGCTCTGATCCACCACGCCGGAGAGATACCCGCCGATCTCGGTGATGGCGGTTTTCATGCTGGCGTCATCCTTGGCCTTTACCAAAAATTCTGTGGGGGCCGTATCCCCCAGCAGCCGGGTAGCGGTGTAGGGGAGGATCATAAAGTTATCCGTCTGGTAAGCGGAAGGGGTATCTGGCTCCACGCGGGCGCCATACACGCCCACCACTTCAAAGTTGTTGCCGTTGACCTTCATGATCTGTCCCACAGGGTTGGCGCTGCCGAAAAAGACCCGCGCCGCCTGCGCGCCCAGCACGCAGATCTGATTGTATTTCTCGCAGTCCAGCCACGCAAGGTCTCTGCCCTTTGCGATTGCCAGATTGTTGCAGGCGCTGTACTGGTCGGAGCCGTAGTAGATCTGCGGGGGACCGCTGACCACGTTGTACTGCTGGTCATATTTCCACTCCATTGTGGAGCTGTTTTTCGTACCGTATACCACCGTAGCGTTGGATGAGCCCTTGGGGGTAATGCCAATAATGGACTCCTTCAGTCCAGAGCAAAAGCGGTACAATCCGGTAAAATAGTCCTTGCTGATAGGGTTGCCGCCCTCATCATACATATAGGCATAAACGCTCACTTCAATGCGGTTGGCACCCATGGCGGCAAACTGCTCCATGGTTTTTGCCTTCATGCCCTCCATGGTGGAGACAATGGTCATAACGGCGGCAATACCGATGAAAATAGAGAGAATGGTCAGGGCGCTGCGGCCCTTTTTGCCGCAGATGGACCGCCACGCCATCTTAAATGCCTGCCCGATGTTCAATACCAATTCACCTCCTGGGGGTGATCCTCGATGATCTTTCCGTCCGCGATCCGCACAATGCGCCGGGCCGTGGCGGCGATCCCGTTGTCATGGGTGATGAGAATGACGGTGCTGCCCTCCTTGTTCAACTGCTGGAGGAAGCCCAGCACCTCGTGGCCCGTCCGGGAATCCAATGCGCCGGTAGGCTCATCCGCCATGATGATGGGCGGATGGGTGGAAATGGCCCGGGCGATGGCCACACGCTGCTGCTGGCCGCCGGACATCTGGGTAGGCTTATGCTGCGCCCGGTCGGCGAGACCCACGCGGGTCAGCGCCTGTATCGCCAGCTCCCGCCGGTCAATGGGATCGATGCCCTGATAGATCAGCGGCAGCTCCACGTTTTCCAGCACCGTCAGGTTCTGGATCAGGTTGTACTGCTGGAAAATAAACCCGATCTGCTTGTTGCGGATGCGGGAGAGCTCCTTGTCGGAAAGCTCCCGGACGTCCACGCCGTCCAGACGGTAAGTGCCCCGGGTGGGGATGTCCAGACAGCCCAGCACGTTCATCATAGTGGACTTGCCGGAGCCGGACTGTCCCACCACCGCCACGAACTCGCCCTTTTCAATATCCAGCGAAACGCCGTCCAGGGCCCGGACCTCGCTCTCAAGGCCCTCGCCGTAGATCTTATAGACGTCCCGCAGTTCGATCAGTTTCGCCATGGCTTAACCCCACGCCTGATCGGTTATCATCTGGGTAAAGACGGTGTCGCCGTCATTTACGCCGGACTTGATCTCCACGTTATATGTATCCTGAATACCGATCTCCACCTGAACGGGATAGAAGCCGCTGGGGATCTCCTCGTCCTGATAGGGCAGCTCCAGCGCGTTGTCCGGCCGGCTGTCTGCCTGCACATAGACCACGGTGGCGGAAGAACCATCCTCCAGCCCCACAGTACGCACCGCCTGGATGGGCACCATCAGGCAGTTGTCGTTCTGGCTGGCCTGGATCTGATAGTTCACATAGCTGTTGACTTGCAGGTTGCCGTCCGTGTTGTCCGCGGAGATGGTGATGGGATAGGAGGCCACGCCGTTATTCACAGTGCTGGAAAGGCTCACCGTCTCCACCGTGCCGAAGGCGCTGGTGCCCCACTGGTCCAGGTTCACGGGCATGCCGGTCTTGATATAGCTGATGTTCCGCTCGTCCACGGTGGCGCTGACGGTCACGGTGGAGGTGTCGGAAACGGTCACAAGGGTGCTGTTTGCCTGAAGTTCCTGCCCCGGCGTCACGGACAGACCGATAACCTGACCGGAAATGGGAGCCACCGCATTGCAGTTGTCCAGATTCTTCTGGGCGGCCTCCAGCTTCTTCTGGGCCTCTTCCAGATTCTGCTGTGCGGTGAAGATCTCCGTCTCGCTGTCCTCGCCGTCAATCCGCACCAGAACCTGACCGGGCGTTACGGCGAGATAGTCCACCAGATTACTGGAGATCACCGTGCCGCTGACGGTGGAGTTCAAATCTCCCACCCGGTAATATTGCAGCTTAGCGGCTTCGTAGGGATACACGGTATCGCCGTTCACAATCGTAGTGGCAGTAGCCACCATATCCTTGGCCAGCACACCCTCGTTGGGGATCACGATCTCGGCGGAAAACAGCTTAGAACCCTCCGGCGTGATGCGGCTGACCATGTGAACAGCCTCCACCGTGCCTTCCACGGTGGTCATCAGGGCAGGGATAGAGACCTGCACCTTCTGCCCCGCCTTCAGCTCCCCGGCGTAGGCGTAGCTGTAATACTGCTCCAGCCGCATCCGGGTATCGTCCGCGAGGACGGCGACCTTGGTGCCCTTGCTAATCTCGTCGCCGGGGTTCAGTGTCACAACATCCATCAGTTTTCCGGCGTAGGACGGAGAAAGATTCAGCCCCGCAATGTCCTTTTGCAGCGTATTGATCTGCTTCTGATAGCCCTCAACCTCATCGCGGGCCTTCTGGACCTCCGTGGCAGCATTGGGGGAATCAATGGTAAACAGGGGGTCCCCCTGCTCCACTTTCTGTCCCTCCTCCACGAATACATCCATCACCGTGCCCGCAGTGGTCAGGCTGATAGTCTCGCTGTTCTTGGCCTTTACCAGACCGCTGCCGTCCACCTCGGAGCTGATAGCGCCGTAGGACACCGTCGCCATGCCTACCTCGCTGCTGCCGTCCTTCTTTTTGAAGAATTTCACGCCGCCTGCGATCAGGGCGGCCACGACCACCAGCGCAACGATCCGCCGGATCGTACGCCGCCGCTTTTTTTTGTCTGCCGTACTTTTTTCCGGTTTTTTCGCCGGGGTCTCCGGTGACGCCGGAGCGGCTGTCTCCGCCGGGGTCAGCTCCTTTTTCTCTTCCATGATCTCTGCCATGACATATTCTCCTTTTACGATTCTCCGGGCCGAGGCCCGCTTGTTTCCGATCCAGTGCTGTCAGCGCCCAGCAGGGCTGCCGACAGGCATATTCACCTTCGCTCACTGATGTTAATATAGTCAATATGGTAAATCAACAACAAAACAGTAACAAATTCCATCAAAACCGCTTTCATTTGTAATAGACGGATTCAACTGCGAAAAGGTTTCCTTTTTTGCAAAAACTTTTTGATAACAGCAGACCGCACCGCCCGGGATCGTGGGCAGTGCGGTCACTTTTGTTGTTTTCAGGAGATCAGGCAGCCAGCCGTCGGGCGCTCATGCGCTGGATCAGCACGATGCCGCCGACCACCACGAGGCCCGCCACATCCGATGCGGTGCCGGGGATCATCATGCACAGACCGCCGACAGCCATCGCCAGGCGGAACAGCATGGGGATCTTCTTATAGACGAAGCCGTTCAAAGCCGCAGCCACACCAAACAGACCGATGAGGGCGCTGACTACGATCTGCACCACTTCAAATGCGCTGCTCACATTGTCAAACAGCATAGCGGGGCTGTAGGCAAAAATGTATGGCACGATAAAGGCTGCGATGGCCAGCTTGGTGGCGTTGATGCCGGTTTTCATAGGGTTGGCCTTGGCAATGGCGGCGCCGGCATAGGCAGCCAGAGCCACCGGAGGCGTAATGTCCGCCACGATGCCGAAGTAGAACACGAAGAAGTGAGCCGCCACCAGGGGGAAGTCCATCTGCACCAGAATGGGGGCGCAGGTGGAAGCCATGATGCAGTAGTTTGCGGTGGTAGGAACGCCCATGCCCAGGATGATGCAGCAGATCATCGTCAGCAGCAGGCCGATCATAGTGGCGTCGCCTGCCATCTGCACGATGGCGTTGATAAGGATGGAAGCAAGACCGGTGACAGTGATGCAGCCGGCGATCATACCGGCCATGGCGCAGGCCACAGCCACGGTGATGGCGCCCTTGGCGCCGGCCTCCAACGCCTCCACGATTTTACCGAAGGTCAGCCGCTCCTCCTTGTTCAGGAAGCCCACCACGATGGCGGCCAGAATGGACACCGCCGCGGAGAACTGCATGGTGCGGCTGCCAGAGGAAACCAGGAAGATCAGCAGGGCCAGAGGTATGATGAGATAGGCACGCTTGGCAAGCTCGCCCCAGGAGACCATCTCGGACTTGGGCATACCCTTCAGTCCCAGCTTCTTGGCTTCCAGATGGACGGCGATGAAAATGCCGGTGAAGTACAGCACGGCGGGAAGAATGGCCTTTACAGCCACCTTCGCATAGGGGATATTCATGTACTCTGCCATCAGGAACGCCGCTGCGCCCATGATGGGGGGCATGATCTGACCGCCGGTAGAGGCGGCGGCCTCCACCGCGCCGGCGAACTCCGGCTTGTAGCCGGTTTTCTTCATCATGGGGATAGTGACGGAGCCGGTGGTCACGGTGTTGCCCACGGAGGAGCCGGACACCATGCCGCACAGGG
>OGHJ01003653.1_pt1 | contig 10910 bp, 9 predicted proteins | sample 1571351 | NCBI WGS metagenome assembly OGHJ01 (sample SAMEA2582037, study PRJEB24529) | metagenome | biome: Human gut stool | place: China | collected 2011 | reverse complement strand
CTTTCCATGCGGCAGCCTGTGCCGCCCGTTCTTCGATGTTCATTTTACAGTCCTCGTCTTTCATTGATCCGTTCCGGTTCACTGCCTTCAGTATACCATGCTTTTTCCCCGCAGAAAAGTCTCTGCACGCAAAACGGACTTCTGCAGGCGTCCAAACACACGCAGAAGTCCGTTCGTTTGTTAAAGTATAGTCATCCGCCGACTGTTTTTCGTCAGGAGACTTTTTAGCTTATTATTCCTTTTGCTCCTTGTCCACCACTTGGATCTTGCCCTTTTTCCACAGCACATAGGAGGTCAGGATGCCGATGGGCAGCATCACGATGATAAAGATGCCCACAAGCCCGCCCAGCACAGAGCCGTAGCCTGCAAGGCGTGCGGCGAGGGAGAGCACCGTCATGATGATCAGCACCGGCAGCACGCCCTTGATGCCGCCTTTGACCACCTTGCTGCCGCTGGACGAGCTGGCGAACAGACCCAGCGCCATGGAGCCGAACAAAGCCGGCAGCAGGTAGCCGGAAGCAGTTTTGACGGCGGGCAGCTCGAACACCGGGCTGATGAAGGAGGCACACACCGCTGCCAGCGTCAGGATGGCAATGGTCATCAGGGAAGAGACCGCAACAGCCACCGAAGCAATGGCCTCACCCTCCGGGGTGTTGGGCTGCTTTTGGGTCAGGTTCATGGCGTTTGCCGCCACCGGAAGCTTCAGGTTCATATGGTTGCCATAAGTCGTCCTCCCCATAAATACAGAACAAACGAAAAAAGGCGGGTTTTTCTGCCCGCCGTCCTTGCGATACGGACAGAATACCGAAAAAAGCGTTTTCTGTCAAATGAGTATGACTAAAGCAAGGACCGTCTTTGGGATACATTTCCGGCAGGAGAAACCAAAAAACCTTGTCCAGATAAAAATAATAAAGTGCTGACCGTCAGTCACTTTGCATTCGTTGAAAGTTGCACAAATTTTGAAGAAATTTTCTGTTGTTCTGCCGAAAGTAATGGGCACTCTGCCCATGCAAAAAATACGGGCTCTGCTACAATGCCACATACCTCTGCATCTTGAATAAGCACACTATTTTTGAAAATTGCGATAAAAAACCGCCGAGGATGTCTCCCAAAACGGGAAGCATCCTCGGCGGTATTCGTTTAGCGAGTGTATTGCGGTCTGCAAGCATCCTTATGCAAAGCTTTCTGTCCGCATCAAAGGTATTTCTGGATGGTCGGCACAAGGATGTTCATATTGATCGGCTTTGAAAGATGGTTGTTCATCCCGGCATCCAGCGCCGCCTGTTTATCTTCGGAGAAGGCATTTGCAGTCATAGCGATGATGGGGATGTCTGCCTTTTGGGGGTCGTCCATCCGCCGTATCTTTTTTGCCGCATCGTAGCCGTTCATCACCGGCATCTGGATATCCATAAGGATCAGCCGGTAAGTTCCGTTCGCAGCCTTTTCCAGCATATCCACGCATTCCACGCCATCTTTTGCGCGGTCTACCGTGCAGCCTTCTTCCCGCAGCAGTTCGGTGGCGATCTCTGCATTCAGGTCGTTGTCCTCGGTCAGCAGGATCTTTACACCGCACAGGCTCTTTTCGTCCGAGGGGGCAGTCTCCCGTTTCGCCTGTGTTTCTTCCTGCGAGGCAATGCGGCAGGGAATGGTCACGGTAAACGTGGAACCAACACCGATTTCACTCTCCACTTCCACAGTGCCGCCCATCAGCCCGACCAGCTTTTTCACAATGCCCATTCCGATGCCGCTGCCCTCCACCTTGCTGACGGTGGAGGTGCGCTCTCGTTCAAAGGGCTCAAAGATATGCTTCTGGAACTCCTGCGACATTCCGATGCCGTTATCGGCAACCGTGATCACCGTATTGCACCAGCCCTCTTTTTCACCGGGCTTCTGCGTGATATCACAGCGGATCGTGCCGCCGGCTCCCGTGTATTTGACTGCATTGCTGACAAGGTTCGTGCAGACCTCGGTCAGGTGCGGGATATCCGCATAGACATACGGATACAGCAGCTGTGTCGTCACCATAAGCGTCTGCCCCTTGCTGTCTGCCTGATTCTGGAACATTGCAATGCAATTACGGAAATCTTTTTCGATATCCGAAACAGAATATTCGATCTCCGTTTTGTCGTTTTCAATGCGGGCAAGATCCAGCACATTGCTCAGCAGCACCAGCAGGTTCTGTCCGCACACCTGAATGTTCTCCATGTATTTTTCCAGCTTTGCCGGGTCATCCAGATGCCGGGAGGCAAGGTCTGCGTAACCGATAATGGCGTTCATGGGAGTGCGGATATCATGCGACATATTGAACAGGAAGGTGGATTTGGCGCGGTTCGCGCTCTCCGCTTTTTCCACGGCGACCTGCAATTTTGCATTCAGCTCCTGCGTATCGTTTGCGGCTTTCTTTGCAGCAGCTTCGGCTTTACGCGCCTTCTGGAGCAGCTTTAAAATCATGAGCAGAACAACTGCAACCACAATGCTGCTGACCAGCAGAACCATGAAGAAGTTATCCTTTATAAAATCGCTCAGGGTAACCTTCCGCGCGGAGCTCTTATGCATCGCCAGAGAGCTGGTAAGCATATTGGCTGGCATTGCCTTGATCGTTTTGTTCAGGATGGACAGCAGGCTGCGGTTTCCGCTCTTGACCGCAAAGCAGGAATTGGCAGGGTTTGGCAGCGGAACGCTGTAAAAACCATGATTTTTGCTGTATTTCGTCTCACTGCCGACCCCTATGATAAAACAGTCTGCCTGTCCGTCCTTGACCAGTTTTATCGCATCCTCCTGTGTATCGCAGTCCACGATTTCCCACTGCGGATAATAAAACGCAATGTACCTTGTTAGGGAGATCTTGTTTTGGGGAACGGCAACGCGGTTCACTTGGTTTTCGATAAAGAGCTGTTGGTTCGTGACCACCATCATATTGGCGGTCCAAGTTGTGTTGGTTCTGGCAACGCGATATTCTTCAGCCAGATTGGGACTCTGGTCGAAATGGAAGATCATGTCGATCTCGCCTGATTTCAGCGCATTGAGTTCCGCCTCTTTGTCGTCATAACCGACCAACTGAAATTCCAGCTCCTGATTTCCCAGACAATCTGCGGCAAACTGAATATAGTCCGTTATTGTTCCGGTAATCTCCCCGGTGGCAGGGTCATAGGTGCTGACGCCACTATCACTCGTCAGAAAGCCCATCCGAATCGCACCGTGCTTTCTGAGCCACGCCTTTTCCTCTCCCGTAAGGATGGGCTTATAATCCAGCGAGAAATACTTTTTACACAGATCCGCCGTATAAAAAGGAGCCTCTTCGTCCAACGCGTGCATCGCATTGTCCAGTTCTTCCTTGAGATCAGAACGGTCTTTGTTGAGCACATAGTAGATGCTGGATTTTCCCACGCGGGTTATGGTCGAGATGCCAAGCTCTGCCCAGTAGGATTCTTCCAGCGAAACAAAGCAGTCGATCTCGTGATTTGCCAGCTTTTGCTTCACATCCTCGTTGTTGGAGATGTTGACGTGTTCCGTTTTTATGCCGTGTTTTTCCTCCCATTCGGTCAGCATCACTTCCGGCTCCGTTCCCATCACAACGCCGATCTTTTTGCCGTCCAGTGTTTTGAAGTCAGCGGCGGAGATATCTGCGCACGAAAGGTCGGCATAGAGGTAATATTTTTCCTCCCCCATCGGTTCGTCCGAAAACAGCATCTCCTCAGCGCGATCCTCCGTATAAGAAATACCGCCCATGATGTCGATCTCGCCGTTTTCAAGTTTTTCAAAGCAGTCTGACCAGTCGCAGGTCACATACTCGAACTGCCAGCCTGTATAGCCGGATAAGGTCTGCAGCAATTCGTAGCCGTAGCCCTTTCTTACGCCCTTCTCGTTGACATAGTTGAAGGTGTCCTCAAACGAGCCGACACGGACGACCTTGGCGGGGGCGGTTTCTGCGGCAGCCTTCACGGGGAGCAAGGCCGACAGCAGCAGCAGGCACAGCATTGCACAGATGCTTTTCCTTATCGGGGTCTGCATGGCTTTGCGCATTCCGGAGTTTTTCATTCTTTCCCATCTTTCTCCGCTGATTTCAAAATACCATGGAAGCATCATCCCCGTCTGGTTGTCAGCAGCTTTTTTGAACAGTATATACCAACAAATACAATATGTATTATAGCATTGCCGCAGAATCGTTTCAAGATTTTTTTCGTTATTTCGTTATGTGGATATGAAATTATAACTAACGGTTGAGCCGGTAGCATGATCAAGCTCTGACATGACACCTTTCTAATTGGGGGACAGCATATCCAATGGATTCACCCTGACCCCGCCTTGCATAAGTCTACGAGCCGCCAGCAGATAGTCGTTATAATCCTTACCGAAAATGCGTTTGGAATTTGACATTTATATCGAAATGTGGTATCTTTTTGCTAAAGAATGGTGGAAAATAAATCCCCCAAAACTCCTAAAAAGTCCGCGGGGTTCCGCTGGTTTGGGCCGACTCAAAATCCGTTGGTGGTGACACCGTATGGGGGCAGGAGCTGCCGGAAGCCGTACACTTATAACCACAAACGAGGGACTATGGATACCAACACATTCAACACCACCGCCTTACAGGATGAGCTGACCGGGGCGCTGGTGGGACTGGCGCGGGCGGCGGATACCGCCCCTGCGGTAAGCGATGCGACCTGGCAGGTGATGATCGAAGCCCTGGCGGCGAACAGCCCGGCTGCCGCCTGCAACGAGGCCGAGGTCCTCTCGCTCATCGACCGGGTGCATGCGGAAAAGTTCAAGGTTGTGCCCGATTGCGCCATCTGCGCCTCTCCCTGCGGGCGGACGGCCGATTACAACATGGCCAACATCTGGAACGCACCGGAGGACATCCGCAGCTTAAAGGTGCTCATCCTCCTGGGCGTCCACGGGCTGGCGGGCTATGCGCACCGCGTCCTGGCGCTGGGCGTGCCGGACGACGAGGTGAACCGCTTTTTTGCCGAGGCACTGGCCACCATCGGTGAGGAACTTAGCCCGGAGTACCTGCAGCCCACCCTGCTGAAAACCGGCGAGATGGTCTGCAAGTGCAAGGCGCTGCTGGACAAGGCCAGCGCTGAAACCAGCAGCACCCCCTCCCCCGCCGCGCCAACACTACCTACGCGGGGATAAATAGGACAAAAACCGGGAGCACCCGTTGAAAGGCGCTCCCGGTTTGTTTTGTTTAATTCTGTACCATTTCGGGCTGCTTGCCGGCTAGGTCGTTGATGACCTCGCCTGCGATGATAAGCCCGGCCACGGCGGGGACGTAGGCGGTGCTGCCCGGCACCTGGCGGCGCTGGGTGCACTTGCGGGCGGTGCCCGGCGGGCAGATGCAGTGCTGGCTGCAGCTGATGGCCATATCGTCCACGGGGGTGATGGCCTTCTCCTTGGAGTAGACCACTTTCAGGTGCTTGATGCCCCGCTTGCGCAACTCGGTACGCATGACGCGGGCCAGCGGGCAGACGGACGTCTCGTAAATATCAGCCACTTCCAGCGCGGCGGGGTTGATCTTATTGCCCGCACCCATACAGCTGATAATGGGCGTACCGGCGGCATCGGCCTGCATGATCATGGCCAGCTTGCCGGTGACGGTATCGATGGCGTCGACCACGTAGTCGTACTGGGTAAAGTCGAAGTCGTCCTGCGTCTCCGGGCCAAAGAAGCACCGGTGGGTGGTCACCTTGATGTTGGGGTCGATATCGTGGATGCGCTGTTCCGCTACATCCACCTTATACTGTCCCACCGTGCTGCGGGTGGCGATGATCTGACGGTTGAGGTTGGTCAGGCAGACCTTATCGTCGTCGATCAGATCCAGTGCGCCCACGCCGCTGCGTGCCAGTGCTTCTACCGTATAGCCGCCTACGCCGCCGATGCCAAACACTGCCACCCGGGCGCGGTGCAGCTTTTCCATAGCCTCTGCACCCAGCAGCAGCTGGGTGCGGGAATACTGATCCTGCATTTTGTTCTCCTTACTTTTCTACGCGGGTGATGGTGCCGCCGCCCAGCACCACATCGCCCTGATACAGCACGGCAGCCTGCCCCGGGGTGGGGGCACGCTGGGGCTGGTCAAATTCCAGTCGGAAACCGTTTTCTGCGGGGTAAACGGTGGCCTGCTGCTCCGCCTGATGATACCGGGTGCGGGCGGTGACCCGCAGTGGCTCGGTCAGCGCCGGGATGGCGATCCAGTTCACATCCTCTGCGTAGACGATGCGGTCAAACAGTTCGCTTTCCGGCCCGACGGTGACGGTATTGGCCTGCATATCCTTGCCGCAGACGTACACCGGTGCGCCCAGCGCAAGACCAAGCCCCTTGCGCTGTCCCAGCGTGTAGCGCACCGCGCCGCTGTGGGTGCCCACCACCTTGCCGCTCTGATCCAGAAAATCCCCGGCGGGGTAGTGCTTGCCGGTAAACTGCTCCATAAAGCGGGCGTAGTCGCCGTCCGGCACAAAGCAGATATCCTGACTGTCGTGCTTCTGGGCGTTGATAAAGCTGTGCTCCTGCGCGATCTTGCGCACCTCGGTCTTGTGCAGTGCACCCAGCGGCAGGCGGATATGCGCCAGCTGCTCCTGCGTAAGGTTATACAGCACATAACTCTGATCCTTGCCCTCGTCCAGTCCCTTTTTCAGCAGCCAGCGGCCGGTTTCTGCGTCCTGCTCCACCCGGGCGTAGTGGCCGGTGACCACATACTCCATGCCGTGTTCCTCTGCCCAGTCCAGCAGGTGGCGGAACTTCATATATTTATTGCAGTCGATGCAGGGGTTGGGGGTACCGCCCGCCTCGTAGACGCGGATGAATTTTTCAATGATCTGCGCCCGGAAGTCAGCGGTAAAATCCAGCACCTGATATGGCATATCCAGCGCAAAAGCCACCTCGGCGGCATCCTCGATATCTTTCTCCGAGCAGCAGGTCTGGTAACCGGACTGTCCCAGCGTTTCGTTGTGGGTAAGCCGCATGGTGATGCCGGTGCAGTCGTAGCCCGCCTGCTGCATCAGACAGGCCGCCACCGAGCTATCCACGCCGCCGCTCATGGCAATGAGGGCGCGGGGACGGTTTGCAGGGTTCTGAGTGGTCATAGATTCTCCTTTTATGGGTTCAACATACTAAAGCAGTAGTATAATACTACCGCAGCATAAACCGCTTGTCAAGACGCAGAAATTTTCTGCGCCGCAGCCAGCAGCGCCGGTTTTTCGTTGGGATATTCTGCACGGATGACGCCGTCCAGCAGTGCTTCCAGCACCCGGCGCAGCGCCGGCCCTGCCGGGATGCCCGCCGCCATCAGGTCGCGGCCGTTCACCGCCAGCTGGCTCACCCGGCAGCATACGCCGTCGGCTTCCAGCTGCCGTGCCCGCCGCGCCGCAAGGGCGCACTCCGGGGCAGTTTGCGGGTGCAGCGCCGCGCACAGTGCATATAGCCGCTCCACGGTGCACAGCCCATATCGGCCTAAAAGCTGCCGGATGGCAATCTCTCCCGCGTGTGCGGGAGTTTCTCCGAGGACCGTCCGCTGGGGTGGGACCCTGCTGCCGCAGGCAGTAGGGCGGGCGATGGAATGGCCTGCAACAGCAACGACTGCCGCCTGCGGCGGAAACAAGGAGTTGCTGTTGGGGCAGCGGCCAGCAGGATGCGAGTGCTGCTCAAGGCACGAAGCATCCGTTGGGTGCCGCAACTCGAACTCGTGTCCGAGGAGAAAGCTCCCGCACACGCCCTCCCCTGCCGTTTCCCGCACTAATACCGCAGTCTCCTCGATACAGACGTTGGAGCAGCGCAGCCGTTTGAGCACCCGGCGGGTGGCGGCCTCGCCCAAAGCGCCCAGCAGCGCCGCCCAGCGCACCGGCAGGTTTTTCTCCCCCGCCGGGCAGGCATCCACCACCGGCTTTGCGGCATCAAGTGCCGCCGGGGTCAGCTCCGGCAGTACCACCGCCAGCACTGCGGGTTCCAGATACGCCCCCGGCTGCGGGGCGGTCAGCAGCTTTGCCAGTTCCTCCTGAATGCGCTCGGCAGAGATGCAGTCCAAATGGGGTGCCAGCTGCCGCGCCGCCCGGGCGGTGGCAGCGTCCAACGCAAAGCCGAACCTTGCGGCAAAGCGGTACAGCCGCAGGATACGCAGCGCATCCTCGGTAAACCGCTGCTGCGGCTCGCCTACCGCCCGCAGCAGACCGTTCTGCAGATCTTTTTGCCCGCCAAAGGGGTCTACCAGACCCTCGGCTTCATTATAAGCCATGGCGTTGATGGTAAAATCCCGCCGGGCAAGATCCTCCCGCACGTCCGGGACGAACTGCACTGCGTCCGGGTGACGGCCATCGGTATAGCTGCCCTCGGTGCGGAAGGTGGTGGTCTCGTACAGCCGCCCGCCGTATTTGATGGTGACCGTGCCATGCTGCAACCCGGTGGGGATGCACTGCTCTGCCCCGAACAGCTCCATCACCTGCTGCGGCAGGGCGCTGGTGCACAGGTCCCAGTCGTGGGCGGTGCGCCCCAAAAGACTGTCCCGCACGCAGCCGCCCACGGCGTAGGCTGCGTAGCCCGCTGCGTGCAGGGTGTCCAGCAGGGCAGCTGCCCCGGGGTCAAGTGTCAGCTTCATTCCTCGTTCTCCTCGTAATGCAGGGTGATGCGCTTGCCGTCAAAGCCGCATTCTGCCGCAGGGAATACGCTTTGCGCCTGTGCAAGCTGCTGTTCCGGGTCGGTGATCATGGGGGAATAGTGCACCAGCCACAGCCGCTTTGCCCCGGCCTTTGCCGCCAGCGCCGCGCTCTGGCCAAAGGTGCTGTGCCCCCACTGCGCGGCCTGCTCCTGCTGCTCCGGCAAAGCATAGGTGGCATCGCAGAGCAGCAGGTCTGCACCCTGCGCCGCCTGTTCCAGCGCAGGGCAGGGCGCACTGTCGCCGGAAAAGACGAACCGCAGCCCCTTGCGGGGTGCGCCCAGCACCTCGGCGGGCTGCACCATGCGCTCTGCCAGCGGCACAGCCTGTCCCCGCTGCAAAAGCCGCCACTGGGTCACCGGTACGCCCAGCGCCCGCGCCTTTTCCGGGTCGAACCTGCCCGCCCGGGGCAGTTCCAGCCGGTAGCCCAGACTGCGCACCCGGTGCTTTGTTGCCACCGGCAGCAGCGCTGCCCCGGCGGGCCATCCATCCGAAAGAGCATCCAGCGCCACCGGCTGCCCAGCGCGGCAGATAAGCGGCTTTACCGCGTAGGGCAGCGGCCCGGTCAGGGCATACACCGCCCGCCAGACCTCCAAAAGCCCCTCCGGCCCCAGCAGGGTCAGCGGGCGGGTGCGTCCCTGCGCCCCAAGGGTCTGCAAAAGCCCGGGCAGGCCAAAGATATGGTCCCCGTGGTAGTGGGTCAGGCAGATGGCGTCCGCACGCATCAGGTTCACCCCGGCGCGGCGGGCGGCGGTCTGGGTGCCCTCGCCACAGTCCAGCAGCAGGCTGTGCCCGCCGCACTCTGCCACAGCGGCGGTCAGGGCGCGCTCCGGCAGCGGCATGGTGGCAGCCGTGCCCAGCAGTGTAATGGTCAGCATAAGCAGTTCCTCCGTGGTTCTTCCCTGTTATCTTACCACAAACCCCGCCGGTGCACAATTCTTTCTGCTGCGGCATAAGCTGGGCAGAGCCTTGAAAAAGGAGGGCACAGCCTATGCAGCGCGACCGCAGAAAACGACATCCCCCCGCCCGGCACCCGGTGCTTTTGCGCCGGGTGCTGCTGGTGCTGTGCATTCTGGCGGTGCTGTGGCTGGGGTACAGCTGCATGATGCCGCAGCTGCTTTTTTCTGCCCGGGGCACCATGATCTTTGTACCGGACCCACCGCTGCGGGGGTAGCGGGAAAAATTTTCATTTCATGAAGCACCAAACGCAAAAACAGGGCTGCTGCACGTTGCTTTGTGCAGCAGCCCTGTTCACAACTTATATACTTTCCAGTACCTTTTTCCCGGTCAGCGGGTCGGGGATGCCCAGCAGCGCCAGTATAATGGCCATGCGGATATACACACCGTTATGCACCTGATCGAAATAAGCGGCGCGGGGGTCGTTGTCCACGTCCGGCTTGATCTCGTCGATGCGGGGCAGCGGGTGCAGCACCGGCATGGTGGGCAACGCCTGCTGCAGCAGCTTTTCGTCCAGCGCATAGCAGCCTTTCAACCGCAGGTAGTCCTCTTCGTTGAAAAAGCGCTCCTTCTGGATGCGGGTCATGTACAGCACGTCCAGCCCGGGCAACTCGGCCTCAAGGTCGGCGGTCTCTTTATAGTTCTGGTGCAGCGGGGTCAGGGTCTCGTCCTTGACGTACTGTGGGATGCGCAGTTCCTCGGGCGAGATGAACACGAACCGGTTGCCCTCGAACTGGCTCAGCGCGGCGGTGAGGGAGTGCACCGTCCGGCCGAACTTGAGGTCGCCGCAGAAGCCGATGGTCAAATGATCCAGCCGCCCCTTGCGCTGGCGAATGGTCATCAGGTCGATCATGGTCTGAGAGGGGTGGGCGTGGCCGCCATCGCCTGCATTGATGACCGGCACCCGCGCATACATGGACGCCCGCAGCGGTGCGCCCTCCTTGGGGTGGCGCATGGCAATGACGTCTGCATAGTTGCTCACCACACGGGCAGTATCGGCCACCGTTTCGCCCTTGCTGGCGCTGGAAAGCTGCGCCCCAGCAAAGCCCAGCGTCTTGCCGCCCAGCCGCAGCATGGCCGACTCGAAGGAAAGGCGGGTGCGGGTGCTGGGCTCGTAGAACAGGGTGGCCAGAATGCGTCCGTCGCACAGGTGGGCGTAGGGCGCGGGGTCAGCCTCCATCCGGTCGGCAAGGTCGAGCAGTGCCAGCTGCTCGGTCAAAGAAAAGCTGCCGGGCTCAATGAAATGTCTCACAGCCATTCTCCCTTCAGCACAAACTTTTCGCGCTCGGCACCGGTGGAAACAAACTGGATCTCG